>Ga0163144_10001288_pt1 | contig 59189 bp, 55 predicted proteins | sample OliLak19BULKMAT1_FD_123175 | JGI IMG/M metagenome (GOLD analysis project Ga0163144, IMG submission 123175) | Freshwater microbial mat bacterial communities from Lake Vanda, McMurdo Dry Valleys, Antarctica - Oligotrophic Lake LV.19.BULKMAT1 | ecosystem: Environmental > Aquatic > Freshwater >...
AGCTTGGCTTTACCAAAGTTCTTTAGCACCGTTGAATATTCCCGTTCACAAGAAGCATTGTCTGCTATCGCAACAATGCGCGGTGGTTTGGAACGTTACTATGTTTCTAAAAGTAATAGTTACACGGGTGCGACAACGGCTAACATCGACACCGGGAACCCTTTATTGGGACAACCCAATGCTCACTTTGTCATGACTGTCAACTCAGCACTACCTGTTGGCGGTTATACAATCACTGCAACCCGTAATTCCGTTGACGGTGGTAATGCTACTCATACCGTTGTTTTAACACAATCGACCACAACTATTACACGTGGCGGGACAACAGCGTTTGCGGGTATTAACTAAGTATAAGTGCTTAACACGTTTCAAAATAACTCGAAGCAATATCAGGGGATATACCAGTAGCGCCCTCTGGTATTGCTTCGATGTTTTTATAAATAGTTGAATCGCTTATTGGTCTTTTTAACAACTTAGGTATAATAAAAAATATGAAAAGACAGTTATCGATCAAAGCGTTCACGATCATGGAAATCATGATTGTCGTCATTATCGTCGGTATTATTGCCGCTTTCGCAATCCCGAACTATAGTAGATCCGTTTCTCAGAGCCACCTGAAAGATGCCATGATGCAGCTTTCCGCGATCCGTTCCGCCAACCAAGTCTACTATGCCCGGACGTCGAAATATTGGCCGGCTACCGCGGCCGCTAACAACGTTACGGCCATCAATTCTTTTTTAAGTTTAAATATCATTGAAAATGCAATGACCTATAGTTGCACAGGAATAGCTAGCGGGGCAACCTTCAACTGTACCGCGACCCCCGTCGGCTCCGCGTATACTGTCACCGTCAATCAAAACATCTTAAGCAGCACAAACCCAGATTGCACATCAGGGTCTTGTCCGTAGCCTTTTTTCACTTTTCAGGGAAGATTACTTATGAAAATTCTCAGACAAATCCGCGGAAAAAATAAAATATTTGGATTCACGATGACGGAAGTTATTGTTGCTACCGTTATTTTTACCTTGGCCATGGCAGGGGTTTTTGCCAGTATTTCACAATTGCGAGAACCGGCCGTCGAGTCGACACAAGAAGTGACCGCTGCATTTCTCGGGAAAAGAATTCTTGAAGACTTACGCTCTCAGGTCAATGGAGCGTCATGGAATACGACCGGAAATTTAGTTTATGGAACATATACGATGGCCAATGTCGTCGTAAGTGGTAAGACATACTTTCCGGTCTACACAGTAACAAGCGACCCTAATGGAACAAACGCAAGAAAAGTCACCCTGAATGTTACCTGGTAAATTTAAAATAACATCAGCAAAATTGTCGTCAAGCGGCATGACACTAATGGAGCTCATTATCGCCAGTATCCTCGTCGGGATCGTCACGATGGGCCTTATTGCTGCCGAGCAAGCTGTCAGAATGTCGCGCCAATCCTCATTTCGCGACAATCAAGTGAGTGCACAATTACAAGCCGCCATGACCATGATGACCCGTGACGCAAATTTGACCGTTGGTGATGCTACGAATACCGGGATCTATCAATATAGCGATGCGACGCGAAGAACAATTTGTTTCCGCCAAGGAGCGGGAAATTCGAATATTTACACGGATGATGTATGGGCCTGTTGGTCAGTGGATATGGCCGACGGGAATTTGACGAGCCGCCATGGCTTGAATGCTTTCGATACGCTAACCGTTCGCGTCGCCAGTACCATAGACTGGGTCAGGTTGACTGACCTAAACTTTTTCTCTCTCATCGATACCGGCAATTTAGTCATTGCCCCAAGCAACGCCATTGCCGTGGGCAAAGTCCAGCAGCTCGAAATTCATTTACAATCTAGCTTTAATACAACAATACCTGCCCATCCCATCGAAAACCCCGAATACATCCTAGAGACCTATATCAGTCCTGCCGGTTTAAGCCGCTAAACCTCAACAATAGATTTATTTTTTCTTAAGAATAATATTATTTGATTTTCTTAAACCAGACGATGGAATGGTTGCGCGGACTTCTTTCCACTGAGAATCGCAGGGCAGGAAAACGTTTTTTTAGCGGACTAAAAATCCCGTGTTCGTCAATCCATTGGGCATACTGCACATATTCCGGATAATTTACGAGATGATTTTCTTCCGTCTTGGCGCGTAAATAATAAATAACCGAAATCACAATCAACGATAAGGTGTGTGCCAGAGCGACGCCGGACCCTTCGGTAGAAAGAAACGGCAAAGAAATCAACCACCAACTGCTGACTTTCGCAAGATAAGCCGGATGTTTGGTAAAGCGGTACGGCCCGTCAGTAATAATTCCGCGGTAGGTCAAATTTGACATCCGGTAACCGAAAGCTACCGTCGCCAATCCATAAATGGCCGATAACACAATAATCAAAACACCGTAAGTATAGAACAAGACCGGCTGCGCGTAAAACCATTGGTCCCAGGTCGTCGTTCCTTGATATTTCAGTAAACCGATGCCAAAAATTTGATAAAACGGATGGTAGCAGGCTAGGCAGGCTAGCCAACCTAAAAGTTTCGGTTCTGTTGACTGGATATGCGTATCAGTTAAGCGCAACGTCAAAAAATATCCCAGAAAACCATACAACACATCAAAACTATAAAACACATTTAGAAGATGATTATACCCGGCAAGAAAAGACACTCCGTTTTTCGCATCAAAAGAAAAAACCAAGCCAAGATAATCAATCAACAAGCCGAACATGAAAGGAGCGAAGAACGCCTTAATAAACCAAACCCGCGCATGTTCTTGAATATAAATAGCTTTGACTTGTTTCCAGCGGCCCAAAAGCAAGCACCCCATATGCCAATAGGTGTCGTAGGGTTCTTTTTGACGACGGTCGATATAAGCAAAGTAGAACACACTCAACGCAATTAACCACGGGCCAAGCATTTGCACCACGCTAAAAAACCCGCCATAAAATTGGATCGCCCGCGGCGAGTCACGATAAAACGGATTGGCCCAATAAAGAAAAAGTATGACGCCGAATGTTGTGAAAAGACCAGTCAGTTTTGTTAAATAGCGATCAGGGTCCAGCGCACCCGGACGCGTCAAGCGGGTAGACGGACGAAGATAGACTTTCGGGCCGCAAAAATCAAAAATCCACAGAATAAGGGTTAACGCCAAGAGGGAAACCACCGTCAGAAAGACGCGATTATAGTGAGGAAAGAATTTAATTAGCCCGGCAAAAACCAAAAAGAAGAGGACTAAAGCCAAAAGATTGAAGCGAAAATTAGAAGAAGAAGGGGGAAGGGAAACGGATTGTTGGTCTGTACTTATCATGGGATTTTTTTATATTGGGTGGATTATAACATATGATACGGCTTCTAAATAACGCATAACGGTATTTTTCGAGGCTTGTCATTGCCAATAACTTCTGGTATGATAGCCGAAATTTATGGGCCGATAGCTCAGTTGGGAGAGCGCCTGCTCCGCAAGCAGGAGGCCGGGGGTTCAACTCCCCCTCGGTCCACATTTTTAGCGGAGCTAAAAATGTGGATGACGAGGTTTCCATCAATCCAGAAAAACCTCGGCGCCACGTTGGACTCCGTGGTTAGCTCATTTAACAGAAAGACTGCGAAGTCAAAAAAATTTATGCATCGCTTTCTCTCTCAAAATACCAACCTCAACACCAAATCCATCACAATCACCGACTTTAAAGAAATCCATCATCTTAGTACCGTCTTGCGTTTAAAAAAAGGTTCGGAGATTTCTATTTTTAACGGCCAAGGGGAAGAGGTCCTAGCCAAAGTTGAAAACCTCACCGCGCAAAGCGTGCAACTGACCATCCTTTCGCCCGTGAAGAAATCCAGCGGCAACACGATCACCGTCACGTTGGCCTGCGCGATCCCCAAAAAAGCCAAATTTGAAACGATTATCGAAAAATGTACCGAGCTGGGTGTCGATCGCATTATTCCGGTCATGACCCAACGCACGGAAGTCCGATTGAGTGAAGAGCGGGGCGACAAAAAGCAAAAACGTTATGAAACGGTCGCAATCAATGCCGCCAAACAATCGCAACGCAGTATCCTTCCGGTCGTCGATGTGCCAACTGCATTTAACGATGTTTTAAAACAACTCACGGCGACCGATGCCGCGTTTATTCCTTGCCTTAATGGCGAGCGCAAGAATATATTGGACGCGTTTAAACTCAAACCGGGACAAACCAATACAATATTTTTTATCGGGCCGGAGGGGGACTTCACCGACCAAGAATTACAAGACGCGCTCGTCGCCGGCTGCATACCAGTGACGCTCGGACCGCACGTTTTAAAAGTCGATACCGCCGCAATCTGTGCGGTGGCCGCCGCAAAACTTCTCATCGAAAGAACAGCGCAGTGAGTGATCACCGCACCGAACGCAACTTTATCATCGCCCTTTTTGCCCTCGCTATTGCCCTACGCTTCGGATACGCACTCTACATGCAGCACAATTATTTTTTCTACAGCAACCCCGGTGAAGATGTTCTTTACTATAAAAATTGGGCCAAAGCGATTGCTTTAAGAGAGGGCAATACGCATGAAGCGTTCTCCGGAATGCCGCTTTTTCCTTATTATTTGGCGGTGCTTTTTAGACTGACGCTGGGACATTGGGCCGTCGTCGCCTTTTTTAATCTTATCCTCGGAGCGTTTAACTGCGTCCTTGTCTACTATTTAGCAAAGAAATTATTTTCTACACGAACCGCAATTATTGCCGGACTTTTAACGGCCACTAACTTTATTTTGATTTATTACGATTGGCTGATGATGCCGATCACGCTTTTGATTACTCTGACCGTGGTCATTCTGCTGGGCATAACAGGTAAAGGGCCGGTTACAAAAAGGCAGTGGTTCATTCTGGGAATTCTCCTCGGACTAGGCACATTGGGTGACGGGAAATTCTTGATCTTTACGGCCTTATTTATTCTGTATAACATCTGGAAAAGATTCGATTTTTCCATTGCCAAAATCATCCCGACCATGGTGCCGCTGCTCATTGGCCTTACTTTAGTATTAGGAGGCGTGACGATGAGGAATAAAATCGTCGGCGGAGAATGGATCTTTATTTCTTCACAATCCGGACTCAGTCTCTACGTCGGCAATAACGCACAGGCCACGGGAGCTTTCGAAAATCCGGAATTTATCCGTCCTTCACACGAAGGACAAGATGCCGATCAAAAGATTTTCGCTGAACAGAGCTTAAGAAAAAAGCTCACATTATCCGAAGTCAGTGATTTTTACCGGCAAAGCGCTTTGTCTTTTATCAAGAACCAGCCAGGCGATTATGTGCGGCTTCTCGGTAGAAAAACGCAGCTCTTTATCGGTGATCATGAACAAAGCCAGGCCATTGATCTGATTTTACAACGCGATTACAAACGCATGTTGGATTGGAATTCTTATAGCGTGATTTTCCCGTTAGCACTTTTAGGAATCTTTGTGGCTTTACAGCAACGAAAAGAGGTCACATTTACCGCCTTGATGGTCGCAAGCCAACTGATTTTCTCTTTGATTTACTTTGTGACGACCCGCCATCGTGCATCAATTTTGCCTCTTATTCTGATCTTTGAAGCTTTCGCACTGACGTGGCTGGTGGATAAATTATTTGCTCGCCAATACAAACCGCTCATCGCCGGTCTTGCCTTAGTTTTTGTTTACCTATTTTGTTTCCCGCCAAAATTCATCGACGCTAAAACTTTCGACTTCTTAACCTTTTCCAAAAGCGGTTCAGTCTATGACGGCCGTAAAGATTACGGACAAGCGGCGCAATCTTATGCGAACGCCCTTACACTGCAACCCAACGACGCCAACAGTCTTTACAATCTGGCGACGGCGTATGTGAACTTGAAGGAATATAAAAAAGCCGAAGGGTTGTATCTTAAAGCGCTCGCCATCACCGATTTTAACGTCGATGTTTTGTTCAATCTGGGCTTCGTTTATGAACAAACCGCAGAGACCGAAAAGGCCCTGCAGTCGTACGAGAACGTCCTTGGTCACATGCCGACAAGTTTGGACGCCCATTTTCGCATCGCCGGGGTTTATCAGCGCCAAGGACAGTGCGAAAAAGCCCAAAGTCATTACGATGAAATCATCCGGCAAAACCCCATTCTCAAAGCGGAAATTGGCAAAATATCCGGCTCTTGCCGGCACGATTAACGTTTGACAACCCCCCAGCTCAACGATATAATCCTCGACGTTACCATTAAGGAGTTTCCCACGACAATACCCTATAAATAATGAACCTGTTTCATTTTTATCCCCAAAAGGTGTGGTTCCCATATTCTGATCGTTTAAAAACTTAATTGGAGGTTGTAATGAGCGAAGTTAAAACCGAAACAAAAGCACAAGAAGCCAAGAAAGCCGCAGATCAAGCCAATAAAAATCAGGCTCTCGAGCTAGCTCTGGCGCAAATTGAAAAGCAATTCGGCAAGGGTTCCATCATGAAAATGGATGCCAATGCCAACTTAGACATTCCCGCCATCCCGACGGGCGCACTCTCGATCGACATCGCGCTCGGCATTGGCGGCATCCCACGCGGCCGCGTGATCGAAATTTACGGCCCGGAATCTTCAGGAAAAACTACTTTAACCTTAAGCATCATTAATCAAGTCCAAAAATTAGGCGGGATAGCCGCTTTCGTCGACGCCGAACACGCGTTTGACGCCAGCTATGCCAAAACCGTCGGCATCACCCTGGAAGATCTTTTAATCTCCCAGCCAGACACCGGGGAGCAAGCTTTGGAAATTGCCGAAACTCTCGTACGCTCGAATGCCGTTGATCTCGTCGTCATTGACTCCGTTGCCGCTTTAACGCCGCGCGCGGAAATCGAAGGCGACATGGGTGATTCGCACATGGGTTTACAGGCCCGCTTGATGTCGCAAGCCTTGCGTAAATTGACCGCCGCGATCAACAAAAGCAAAACCTGTGTCATTTTCATCAACCAAATCCGTATGAAAATCGGCGTCATGTTCGGCAACCCGGAAACCACCACCGGCGGTAACGCTTTGAAATTTTACGCGTCCGTCCGTATCGACCTTCGCCGTATCGAATCGCTCAAAAGAGGCGATGAAGTCATCGGGAACAGAATCCGCGCCAAAATCGTCAAGAATAAGGTGGCCGCGCCATTCCGTGAAGGGGAATTCGAAATCCTTTTCACCGAAGGGATTTCCCGCTTAAGCGATATCATCGACATGGGCGTCAAATATGAATTGATCCAAAAGGCCGGTTCCTGGTTTTCTTTCGAAAATGAAAAAATCGGACAAGGCCGCGACAGCGCACGCAAGTTCCTCGAGGAAAACCCCAAGATCACTAACAAAATCGAAAAAGCTATTATCGAAAAAGTCGGCATCAAGCGCGGATAAAAATTCTGTCATTGCGAGCCTCAAAGCGGCGAGGCAATCTCGTATAGATTGCTTCGAACCTTCGGGTCTCGCAATGACTCTTTTTAGGGTATCAAGAATATTAACTTCGTATTGCTTTTTCATGAACTTATCAGACGAAAATAAAGTTTCTTTCTCCAAAGCCAAGGCGGTTGTTCACCGCCTTTTTAAATTCCGGATCCGCAGTATTCATGAGATTAGAACAAAACTCAAGGACAAAGGCTTTAGCAGAGAGCTCAGCGAACAAACCGTAGAATTCTTTATAAAATGCGAAATGCTCGACGATGAAGTCTTCGCCAAAGCCTGGATCACGTCACGGCTCAACAAACCGATGGGCCTACGGCGAATCAAACAAGAATTAAAAGAAAAAGGTATTGCCGACGAGATCATTGCTGGCGAGCTAACAAAAACTAAAGCCGACTATGATGAGACAGAAGCGGTACTGGGCGTTATAAAAAGAAGGACTCAAATTTTTCAGGGCCTCGACCCAATCAAAATTAAACGTCGCATGGAAGGATATTTGCTTCGCCGAGGATTTTCAACCGAAACAATTTACAAAACACTGAATAAGAAAAAAGATTATGATGACCGCTAATGAGATCAGAAAAAAGTATTTAGAATTCTTCAAATCTAAAGATCACACGGTAATCGCCAGCGATTCCGTGGTCCCCAAGGATGATCCGACCGTTTTGTTCACGACGGCTGGGATGCAGCAATTCAAGCGCCAATTCCTTGGCCACATCGACGGCTTTACGCGCGCGACCACATCGCAAAAATGTTTGCGTACCGACGATCTTGATCAAGTCGGCGTCACCGCGTTTCACCACACCCTTTTTGAAATGCTCGGCAATTTTTCTTTCGGCGATTACTTTAAAAAAGAAGCAATTGAATGGGCCTGGGAATTTTTAACCAAAGTCGTACATATCCCAGCGGACAAACTGTGGGTTTCCATCTACAAGGACGACACCGAAGCGGAAAAAATTTGGCTGGAACACATGAAGTTTCCGGCGCACAAACTTGTGCGGCTCGGCGACAAAAGCAATTTCTGGCCGTCGAATGCCCGTCTGAATGGACCGAACGGTCCGAGCGGCCCGTGCTCGGAAATTTTCTTCGATTACGGTGAGAATCCCAAGTGCCCGAATGGTGCAAAGTGCGATCCAGATTGCAGTTGCGGCCGTTTCAGCGAAGTCTGGAATCTGGTCTTTACGCAATTTAACCGCAAAGACGGCGGTGTCTTGGAACCGTTACCGAATAAAAATATCGACACCGGGATGGGATTGGAACGTTTAGTGGCCGTCGTGCAGGGCAAGAGAACAAATTACGATACTGATCTTTTTATGCCGATCCGCAAAGCAATCCAGAACGAAATTTGTCAGGGGAAGCTCAAGATCGAAGGCCGCGACGAACTCGTCATCGCCGACCATATCCGCGCGATTGTGTTCGCCATTTCTGACGGAGTCATTCCTTCGAACAAAGAACGCGGATCAGTTGTGAAACGTTTGATCAGTGACAGCACCAACATCGTTATCACCGCAGGCGCGACCGAACCCAGCATTTATAAATTGGTCCCGGCAGTCATTGAAGTGTTCAAGGAACAGTATCCGGAAATCATCAGCAAGCACAGCGATCTGGCGAATCTCATTGAACGCACGGAAGAAGCGTTTATTCAAGTCCGTAAAGAACGTCTACCGGAATTCAAAAAACAAGTCGTTGAAGTTAACGATGCGACGCACCGCGGCGAGATTTATTTCCGTTTCCGTGATACTTACGGGTTGCCGTTGCCGACGATCACGGCCACCGCTTTGGCCGTTGGTGTTTCCGCCAAAGATAATGCGGATGCACTGGAGCATTATAAAAAACTGATGAAAGAACAACAGGATCGTGCACGGGCTTCCAGCAAAATGGCGGGCGATGTCTTTCTTGAAAATGAACTCAAACTCGACGTGGCGAAAACTGAATTTGTCGGCTATACGCATTTAAGCACCAAGGCTAAAATTCTAAAATTATTCATCAACAGTCAAGCGGTGCAAGAAGCAAGCCAAGGCGATAGTGTGCAGGTGGTTTTGGATAAAACACCTTTTTATGCGGAATCCGGCGGACAAGTCGGCGACAGCGGTTTGCTTTTGACTGGTGCGGCGAAAATCCAGATTGACGACACGCAGAAAATGAATAATGTCTTTATCCACAGCGGGAAAGTTCTCGAAGGCATGCTCAAAAACGGGGAAGCCCTCCACGCGGAAGTCGATGAAAAGCGCCGACTTGCCATTATGCGCAACCACACCGCGACACATATTTTGCAAACCGCTTTACGCAATGTTTTAGGGACCCACGTGCAGCAACAAGGTTCACTCGTCGCGGAAGACCGTTTGCGTTTCGACTTTACGCATCCAAACGCGATCAGCTCAACGCAAAGAACGCAGATCGAAGAATTCGTCAATGCCTCGATCCGTAATCACGACCACATCGAGAAAAAAGAAATGGCCATTGATGACGCTAGAAAACTGGGCGCATTGTCATTCTTCGCCGAAAAATACGGTGCTAAAGTCCGCGTTATTTCCATCGGTAATTTCTCCAAAGAATTCTGCGGCGGTACACATTTAGACTCGACAAAAGAAATAGGCCAATTCCGCTTGACCAGTGAAGGCGCGGTCGCACAAGGCATCCGCCGTATCGAAGCGAAGACCGGCGATTTTGCTATTGCTTACGAAGAACAACTTAAAAAAGACGACCAGGACCGCAAAGCGCGTGAACAAGACAAAGCCGCGGAAAAAGAACGGATTGAAAAACTTGAACAAGTGCAGTTCGACGATTTCGTTAATAATAAAATGGAGGCCTTGTTGGCGCAAGCCACGAAAAGCGATGGGGTCGTTCTCATTAAAAATACGTTTCCCAACGCGAGCATTGAATTTTTACGAAAAATTAATGATTATCTAAAGACGAAAGTTGATATTAGCGTTAATATTCTTGCTGGTTGTTCAGCCCAGGAAAGTCATTTTTTAGTCGCGGTGTCTTCGGCCTTGACCAATCAATTAAACGCCAGCCATATCGTTAAAGAAATCGAAGCTTTAGCGGATGTGAAAGGCGGCGGTAAACCCGTGTTGGCGCAAGCCGGCGGAAAAGGTAACTCCAAAGAAGCCGTTGAAAATATTCTTAAAATAATGGAAGAAAGAATTCTCGCAAAACTGCAAAAATAGGAACATATGAAAGTTATCCAAAAAAACGGCAGCGGCGCACAAAAACTTTACGACCGCTACTGCAGCAACCACAAACCGCACGTCGAGGAAAAGGTCCGCAAGATCCTTCACGACGTAAAGTCAAACGGCGATGCTGCGGTCATGCGTTATACGCGCAAGTTTGACGGGGCGCAGATCGAACCTAAGGACCTCAAAGTCGCGGAAAGTGAAATCAGTTCGTCGTACCAAAATATCACGAGCGATTTTATTGCTAACTTAAAACAGATCCTTACCAACGTGACGCTGTTTTATAAAAAGCAAGAAATCAAATTGAAACCCTGCCGCGTTAAGAACGCGGAGGGGATTTTGCTGACCGAGAATATTTTGCCGCTCGATTCCGTCGGAATCTATATTCCGGCTGGGACCGCACCGCTGGTTTCCACCGTTTACATGACCGTTATCCCGGCCAAAGTCGCGGGCGTTAAACGCATCATCATTTGTACTCCGCCGGATAAAACCGGAAACATCAATCCCTACATTCTGGCGGTAGCGAATTTACTCAAGGTGAACGAAATTTATAAAGTCGGCGGCGCGCAAGCCATTGCAGCGATGGCCTTCGGCACCAAACACATTCCTAAAGTCGACAAAATCATCGGTCCGGGCAACATGTTCGTCACCGAAGCCAAACGTCAACTCTTCGGTTATGTCGGCATCGATATGCTCGCCGGCCCATCGGAGTTAGTTGTCATTGCCAACCGCTCAAGCAATCCAGAATATGTTATCGCGGACTTGGAAGCGCAGATGGAACATTTGGGCGGCTTATCGATCCTCATCACGAATTCGAAACAACTTTTGAAAACAGTGCGTGATCGTGTCGCCGGCGGTTATGGCATTTACGTCAAGAACATGGACGAAGCCATTGATATTGCTAATAAAATTGCGCCGGAACATTTGCAGATCTTAACGAACAATCCGCGCAGTATCGCGGCCAAAGTCCGTAATGCCGGGGCGATTTTTTTAGGCCCGTACAGCCCAACCGCTTTGGGCGATTACGGTGCCGGTCCGAGCCACGTTCTTCCGACGCTGGGGACCGCGCGTTTCTTCTCCGGTATTTGCACCAGCGATTTTACAAAAAAAAGCCACGTCGTTTCCTACAACAAAAAAGCGTTGGAAAAGATCCGTTTTCCGATTGAAAAAGTTGCCCTTATCGAAGGGCTTAAAAAGCACTCTGATTCGATTCACATCCGTTTCACACATTAGCAGTAGCCCCACACAACATAAAGGAACAATATGCGCCAAACAACATTCGAAAGAAAAAGCAAAGAAACCGAAATTGAGATCAAACTGAATATCGACGGCAAAGGCCAGACCAAGATCAAAACACCGATCGGTTTACTGGACCACATGCTGGAACTATTTGCCTTCTGGGGACTTTTTGATTTAGAACTTTCCGTCAAAGGCGACACCCACATCGACATTCACCACACTAATGAAGATATTGGGATCGCTTTAGGAAAGACCTTTAAACAAGCTTTAGGCGAAGACCTCAAAGGCATTAAACGATTTGGTTCTGCGTTTGCGCCAATGGAATCTACCTTAGGCCATACTGTGGTTGATCTCAGTGGGCGAGGACATCTAAGTTTATTGCTTGATGGGAAAAAAGCTGGCGATTTACCTGCAATTAGTAATCAAGGTGATTACACGTTTATATACCTAGAACATTTTTTAGAGTCTTTTGCAAAGCTACTAGGTGCAAATATAATTATCAATATTAAGAATCCTGATGGTTCAGGAGATATGCATACTATTGCAGAAACCGTTTTCAAATCCTTAGGCATGGCACTGGATCAAGCCACCCAAATCGATCCGCGCCGCGAAGGGCAAATCCCATCGACCAAGGGAATAATTGATTAGACCAACTACGGTCATTCCAGCAAGCTTTAAGCGGCCGATTAGGCTCCCTTTGGGAGGAATCCATTTTAAGAATGGATCCCCGCTTTCGCGGGGATGACATGCATAACTTATGATAGCCATCATCGACTACGGCATGGGGAATTTGCGAAGCGTGCAAAAAGCGCTGGAAAAGGGCGGAGCCCAAACCGTTATCACCAATGATCCCGTCAAGATCGCTCAGGCGGATAAAATCGTTCTTCCCGGCGTCGGCGCCATCGCGCCGGCTATGGAAAAACTTAACCAGCTCAAACTGGTTCCGATCATTGAGGACGCGATCAAAAAAGATAAACCGTTTCTCGGCATTTGCCTGGGGATGCAATTATTGTTTGAAAAAAGTTTTGAAGGCGGGGAAGGCAAAGCTTTAGGAGTCTTAAAAGGGAGGGTCAGCCGTTTTACCTCACTGAAGGTTCCACAAATGGGCTGGAACCAGATTGAAATCAAGAACCAAGACTGCCCTTTGTTTAAAGGTATCAAAGATGGATCAGATGTTTATTTCTGCCATTCCTATTTCGTAGAACCGATTGATCAGAGCGTGACGGCCGCGACGACCAGTTACGGCCTGACCTATACGTCGATCATCAGCCGCAAAAATCTTTTCGGCGTGCAGTTTCATCCCGAAAAGAGCCAAGCGGTCGGTTTAAAAATTTTAGAAAACTTTGTAAAACTATAGTGTCATTGCGAGACCCGCAGAGTCGAAGCAATCTCATATAGATTACTTCTTCGCCTAACGGCTCCACGCAATGACGGAGACATTATGATTATCTTTCCAGCAATAGACATCAACGGCGGCAAAGTCGTCCGTTTACGCCAAGGCGAATTCTCTGACGTGACCCAATACTCAACGGACCCGCTATCCGTCGCACAAAACTGGGTCAGGGCGGGGGCGAAATGGATCCACATTGTGGATTTGGATGGCGCATTGCACGGCGAGATGAAAAATTTCGACATTATTGCGCAACTGGCAAAGAAGATACCTGTTCCTATTCAAATGGGTGGCGGTGTGCGCACCGAAGACGATATCGAAAAACTTATTTTCGCCGGAATCAAACGCATCATTCTCGGCACCCGCGTTATTGAAGACCGGCCGTTCTTGAAAAAAATCCTGGCCCGTTTCGGCGACAAGATCGCCATCAGTCTCGACTGCAAAGACGGTCGCTTGACACAAAAAGGTTGGACCGAGACCACCAAGGTGAAGGGGACGGATTTCGCCAAAGAACTCGAAGCCTTAGGTCTGCAATGCCTGATTTATACCGACATCAAACGCGACGGGATGTTGACCGGTCCGAACTTGGAAGCGCTCTCCGAAATTTTAAGTACGGTGAAAATTCCCGTCATTGCCTCCGGCGGTATTGCAAATATCGACGACATTAAAAATTTGCTCACAATCAAACCGCGGCCGGTCATGGGTGCGATCACCGGAAAAGCGATTTATGAGGGGAAACTGGATTTAAAAGAGGCTATCGTCATTGCGAGTGTCTAAAAGACGAGAAGCAATCTATCACATATCGCCACGTCACTTCGTTCCTCGCAATGACTGAAATTATACTATGCTTAAAAAACGGATAATCCCTTGCCTGGACGTCAAAGACGGCCGCGTGGTCAAAGGCGTCAACTTTGTGCAGCTGCGCGATGCCGGAGATCCGGTGTCCGTCGCGGAAGCGTATGACAAACAGGGCGCGGATGAAATTGTTTTCTTAGACATCACCGCGAGCCACGAAAAACGCGGGATCATGCTTGATATCGTAAAGCAAACCGCGGAAAAAGTTTTTATGCCTTTGACTGTTGGCGGCGGGATCATTTCTGTCGACGACATTCGCGAATTGTTAAACGCCGGAGCCGATAAAGTTTCCTTGAATTCATCGGCAATCAAAAATCCGCAATTGATCACGGAAGCGGCCAAACGTTACGGCAGTCAATGCATTGTGGTGGCCATCGATGCAAAGAAACGAAACGCAACGGAGTGGGACGTTTATATTAACGGCGGACGGGTCAAAACGGACAAGGAAGCCGTGGCCTGGGCGAAGGAAGCTGAAAGTTTAGGGGCGGGAGAAATCCTTTTGACCAGCATGGACGCCGACGGAACTAAGAACGGTTTCGACCTGGCTTTGACCGATGCCGTTTGCAAAGCGGTCAACATTCCCGTCATAGCGTCGGGCGGAGCAGGGAAGATCGAAGATTTTGCCGAAGTATTCCAAAAAACCCAAGCCGACGCGGCGCTCGCGGCTTCGGTCTTTCATTACGGCGAATTGACCGTGCCGCAAGTTAAAGAATTTTTAAAACAAAAATCCATCGAGGTTAGAACATGAGTGAAATGACAGAAGCAGAAAAAATCCAAATCACACCAGCCAATTTAGACAAACTGAAATTTAATAATGAAGGCCTAATCCCGGCAATCGTCCAAGACATCGAAAACAATGAAGTGTTGATGATGGCGTACATGAATCTTGATTCGCTCAAAGAAACGCTCAAAGTCGGCAAAACCTGTTTCTGGTCGCGCTCGCGTCAAAAATATTGGGTTAAAGGCGAAACGTCCGGTCACTTTCAAGATGTCAAAAACATCTATTACGACTGCGATTGCGACACGCTATTAATTAAGGTCATCCAACACGGTGCGGCCTGTCATACGATGAAACGCAGCTGCTTCTACCGGGAAATTCCGAGTGCCTAAACTCAACATTAAGCGCCTGCTCTTTTTAACAGTGATTGCCACGGTTTTCTTGTTTGCGTACATCGCGGACTTGAATATTTTTGCGGCCATTATCGAAGCGGTTTCCGCCGCGGCACCACACGTAGATTTCTTCATGAAGTTGTTTTTGATTATCAGTTTTGCCAGCCTGAGTGTTTATTATTATCTGGTAAAAATAAGCAACCGTGAAATTTCCCAGCGGTTTTTGGCATGGCTGAGAGTCATTTGCTGGTCATTCTTTGCGGCCTTTGTGTTGTCATGTTTCGTCATCTATATAAATATTTACTTTAACAAAACATTCGATAACACTTAATTTATGTCTACTCCGTCGGAAAAAGAATTCTTAGCGCTCAGCAAAAAGGGGAACCTGATCCCGATCTACAAAGAGATCTTAGGCGACCTAGATTCTCCCGTGTCGGCTTACTACAAATTGACCGAGGGGGAACGCCACGGCCGGAAAAAATCATTTTCCTTTCTTTTGGAATCCGTTGAAGGGGAAGAGAAAATCGCACGTTATTCCTTTCTCGCCACCAATCCAGAATTAGTCGTCGAAAGCAAAGATCAGAAATTGCAGATCACCCGCTTTAATGGTCAAAAGAAAACGGTGGAAACAAAAACCATCAACGACACGCCGCTTACTCATTTGCGCCAAATCATGTCGCGCTATAAGTTTGTCAATATTCCCGGCTTACCGCGTTTCTGCGGCGGGATGGTCGGATACATTGGTTATGATACCGTGCGGTTTTTTGAAAACCTCCCCAAGAAACCTAAAGATGATCTAAAGCTTCCCGACCTTCTATTGATCCTCGCCAAAACGCTCGTTATTTTCGACCATCTCAGCCACCGCATCAAAGTGGTGCATTGTGTCGAGATCAAAGAGAAGGCCAGCGACACGGACAAGAAAAAAGCTTACCAGAACGCGATCGCCATTATTGACAAATTAGCCATTGAACTTAAGCAGCCATTGATCCCGGACACGATCAAAGAAAAGCCGTTGGTCGTTTCCACCGTTAAGTCAAATTTTACCGAAAAAGAATACTGCAATATTGTCGAGCAAGGCAAAAAATATATCAAAGCCGGCGACATCATTCAGGTCGTTTTGTCGCAACGCTTCGAAGTCACGTTATCCACTGACCCCTTTCATATATACCGGATGTTGCGCGCGCTTAATCCGTCGCCGTACTTGTATTACCTGCATTTTGGTAACGTCCAAATCATTGGGTCTTCACCGGAACTTTTGGTCCGCTGTGAAGACGGTGTCGTCGAGACCCGCCCGATTGCCGGAACACGCAAGCGCGGAAAAAATGACAAAGAAGATATTGCTCTCGCCAAAGATCTTTTAGCCGATCCCAAAGAAAAGGCCGAGCATATCATGTTAGTCGACCTGGGCCGTAACGACCTGGGCCGGGTTTGCCAATTAGGTTCGGTCAAAATTTCGGAATTTATGAACATCGAAAAATATTCCCACGTTATGCATATTGTCAGTAATGTTCAGGGGAAATTGAAGAAAGGCCTGGACGCCTTCGATGTTTTGGAAGCGACCTTTCCCGCTGGGACCGTTTCCGGTGCGCCCAAGATCCGCGCCATGGAAATCATTGATGAATTAGAAAACGTCTCGCGCGGGCCGTATGCGGGTTGCATCGGATATTTCAGTTTTTCTGGTAATTTCGATTCTTGCATTACAATCCGCACGATCGTTGCAACCAATGGAAAGACCTATACGCAGGCCGGTGCCGGGATCGTCGCCGATTCCAATCCGAAGAAAGAATACGAAGAAACCCAGAACAAGGCCAGGGCACAGATCCTCGCCATTGAGACCGCGCATAAAGAATTTGCTTAAAACGACAGAACGGCTTAATATATTTTAACTTTTACAAATTAAAAATTCTAAACGGGTCCGGGCTTGTCCCGGAGGCAATACTGATGGTCGGGCCGCCATCTGATTGAACTGATCAGATGGCTTTTTATTTTCAGATAGGAGAATGACATGAAAATCACCCTGCGGCTTATTTTTTCTCTGATCGCCATTGTCGCGGTCGTCGCTTTTATTTTTTCATTCACACAAGCCACTCAGGAAGAAAGCCGGCTTAAGGCTGATTTGGAAAAACGAGCCAGTTTTGTTGCCGACAGCTTAAGAGTTTCGGTTGAACCGTTATTACTCATGGACGGCAATACCTCGAGTTTACAGCGTATCGTGGACCGTTTTTCAAACCGCGAGCGCCTAGTCGGCATCAATATTCATGATACCCGAGGAAATATAATTGTTTCTTCCACGGAAATACGAAAAAAACTAGAAGCTGAACCAAAAATCTTATCCGAAGCGATCCAAGAAGTTGAACGATTAGGTAGTGAGCGAGGCAGCACCATTAAATTAGCTGATCGAAATTTATATGCCTACGCCGCACCATTATCAACCGGAATAAAAACTTCGCATGTCTTAACTTTAATATACGATGTGGATTACATTCATGACCGCGTCAAAAGACTACTGCTTAATAACTTCTTTCGGGCCTTGATTCAGGCTCTCCTCATCTCTTTAACGACCTTTATTGTCATTTTTTATAATGTCGTTACCCCGATAAGAAAAACAACGGATTGGATCAGAAAAATCCGCAAAGGTGAATCTTTCCGTCCTTTAAATGCCAAAGAACAGCTCTTACTCGGCCCGCTGGCTTTAGAAATTACCCGGATGGCGAAAAGTCTCGAAGTCGCGCGCTCCGCCGCGGAAGAAGAAGCCCGCCTTCGCTATTCTTCAGAGTCGAGATGGACACCGCAACGATTAAAAGAATTTATCCGCATGAAATTGGAAGACCGCCCGCTTTTTGTCGTTTCGAACCGCGAACCCTATATGCATGTTAGAAACGGCAAAGAAATCGAATGCATTGTTCCTGCCAGCGGCCTTGTTACCGCGCTTGAACCGGTCCTCAATGCCTGCGGTGGAACATGGGTCGCGCAAGGCAGCGGTAACGCCGACCGTGAGACCGTCGATAAAAACGACCGCATCATGGTTCCCACCGAAGAGCCCAAATACACCTTACGCCGTGTTTGGATCGAAAAAGATGAAGAGGAAGGTTTCTACTCCGGATTTTCCAATGAAGGATTATGGCCCTTATGCCATATCGCCCATACCCGTCCCATCTTTAGAGCCAAAGATTGGGAGGATTACAAAACCGTCAATAAAAAATTCGCTCAAGCGGTGGCGCAAGAGCTGGAGGGCGTTTCCAATCCCTTCGTATTGATACAGGATTACCACTTCACGCTTTTGCCGCGCATGATCAAAAAGCTCAAACCCGACGCCAAAATCGCGATCTTTTGGCACATCCCGTGGCCGAATCCGGAATCATTCGGAATATGCCCATGGCGGCAAGAACTTTTGCAAGGGATGCTTGGAGCGGATATTATCGGTTTTCACACGCAATTCCATTGCAATAATTTTATTGAATCCGTTGATCGATTCCTGGAATCCCGAATTGATTACGAACATTTTTCAATTAATCGCGAAAACCACACGACCCTGGTTAAACCTTTTCCCATCAGTATCGGTTTCGATTCAGAGAAAGATGAAGCAACTAAAACGCACCCGAGCAAATCGGAACTATTGAAAAAACACGGCCTCCATGCCGAATATCTTGGCGTCGGAGTTGACCGTCTTGATTACACAAAAGGAATCTTAGAGCGGTTTCGCGCCATCGAGCATCTGCTCGACACTCACGCGTCTTTCCGTGGTAAATTCACCTTTGTGGAATTAGGCGCTCCCAGCAGAACCATGATCCCGAAGTATAAGGAGTTTATTGACGAAATCGTCAAAGAAACCGAACGGATCAATTTAAAATTTAAAAAAAATAATTGGCAGCCGATCCTTTTGTTAATGAAGCATCACAGTCATAAGGACATTCAGCCTTTTTACAAGGCCGCGGATGTTTGTCTGGTGACCTCCTTGCACGACGGGATGAACTTAGTCGCGAAAGAATTTATCTCCTCCCGGACCGATGAACATGGCGTTTTGGTCCTAAGCCAATTTACGGGAGCGGCCAGAGAATTGCAGGATGCCCTGATCGTGAATCCGTACGATATTGTTGAGACGTCCCAGGCGATCAAAAAAGCACTCGAAATGTCGGAGGCCGAACAAATCGACCGCATGAAACGGATGCGGGAAACGGTACAAAGCAATAATATCTATCGCTGGGCCGGAGAATTGGTTGGACAACTGACTCAATTGAGGACCGAAAACGAAGAAAGGGCTTCCTCATGAATATAAACGCTTACTGGAACTCTTTTCTCACAACTGCAATCTTTCAGAATACCGTACAAAGCTATGCCCTTTCATTACTGATCTTTTTGATTCTGCTGATCATTTTCTCAATTATTAAAAAAACTGTAATTACGCATTTGGGGAAGCTAGCCACTAAGACCGCTTCTGATTTTGATGATCTACTTTTAAAACTTTTCTCTCAAATCGGTTGGTCGGTTTTTATTGTTGTTTCATTGTATATAGCCGTGTCAGGACTTATTCTTTCTGATTCATTACGCTCATTTATTCGTTACGCTGTCGTTTTTGTTGTAACAATTCGCGCGATCTTGCTTTTGCAAGAAATTATTCAGTACACGGTAAATAAAATTCTACTCAAGCGGATTGGTACAGAAAACACTTCTTCACAGGCCATGATAAATAGTGTCACGTGGGTCATCAAATGGGGCATGTGGCTTTTGGGCGGGATTTTTATTCTCGATAATCTCGGCGTCAATATCACATCCTTGGTCGCGGGGATCGGTATCGGCGGGATTGCGGTCGCAATGGCCTCTCAGGCCGTCCTCGGTGACGCATTTAGCGCATTATCGATTTATTTGGATAAACCTTTTGAGATTGGTGATTTTATCATTGTTGACGATGCTATGGGGACGGTCGAACACATCGGGGTCAAAACAACCCGACTGCGTAGCCTGTCCGGGGAACAATTAGTTTTTTCAAATTCAGATCTCACAAAAAGCCGGGTCAAGAACTATAAACGCATGCAAACGCGGCGAATCTCCTTTAAAATTGGGGTTGTATATCAAACCACGCTCAAAAAGGCTGAGAAAATCCCGAAAATAATCCAAGAAATTCTAGCAAAAACCGAAGTTAAAACTGACCGGGTTCATTTTCAGAGTTTTGGTGATTCCGCCCTTATCTACGAAATCGTCTATTTTGTCCTGAGCGCCGATTATAATGTTTACATGGATAAACAACAGGCCATAAATTTTGCGATCATGCAAGAATTTGAAAAAGAAGGGATCGCGTTTGCTTATCCAACGCAGACACTTTATCTTAAGAACGCCTCGCAGGGGTCGTAAGAAAATATGGTTCCAAGTTATCAAAAACAAAAAAACTATTTTGCGCATGCCAAGGAACATACCGGATTTTTCCAAAAGTATTGCGTTGTGTTATTTCTAGACTTTGACGGGACCTTGGCCGAAATTGCCGACCACTACAAAAACGCGAAGATTCTCAAGGAGAGTAAAAAGCTATTAAAAGTTATCACGAAGGACCCGGAGTCATTGGTCGCGGTCGTTAGCGGACGGGCTTTGTCCGATGTTAGAAAGCGTGTCGGGCTTAAGAATATCATTTATGCCGGTAACCATGGATTAGAAATCGAAGGACCCGGAATTAAATACACGACCTTCGTTAATTCCAATATTAAACACCTGCTGGGCAAAATATTACATGATCTCGTAGGAGGGATCGGAAGTATTCCGGGAGTTCTGATCGAAGATAAAAGCCTGACTCTCAGCGTCCATTATCGAAGGGTCAAAAGCCCTCATATGCTGATGTTGCGAAAGATCCTAATGGATACCGTTAGCCCCTACCAAAAAAACAAAAAGATCATTCTGCATGAAGGCAAGAAAGTCTTTGAAATCAAGCCGGTGGCCGATTGGGATAAAGGAAAAGCCGTACTCTGGCTTTTAAAGCGCTTAAACAAAAAGAAAGACATAAAAAAGATTTACCCGGTCTTTATCGGCGACGACGTAACCGATGAAACAGCTTTCCGCGCATTAAAAGGCAAAGGACTGTGTATCCGCGTTGGGAAAGATGAACGTTCCGCCGCGCCTTATTACTTGCGAGATACCGATCAAGTCGCACGATTTTTGAAAACCATTATTAATTCCAAAACGGAAAATTCCCAGAATTAAAGGAGCATCTCTATGAACCACGCCGTTATCGGTAATTGTACCAGCGCCGCCTTAGTCAGCCCGGAATGTTCAGTCGAATGGCTGTGTTTGCCGTTCTTTGATTCTCCTTCGGTATTTGGAAAGATATTAGATGAACAAAAAGGCGGCTACTTTCGGATTTGGGCGGAAGACATTATTGAGGTCAAACAAGAATATGTCCATCATACCCCGATTGTAAAAACAAGATTCAAGACGAAGGACGGCATTTTTGAAGTGATGGATTATATGCCGCGTTTTTTAGCGCACGATGGAGAAGTGATCTGCCCGCCGGAAATCCACCGCAACATTCACTGGGTTATCGGAAAACCGCGCATGATCGTTGAATTTTTGCCCTGCCCTAATTACGGATTGGCTCCGGGCAGTTTTTCCATCTCGCCTGAATATTTAAAGATCAATTCCACCAAAGGGGAGTACAATAGTTTTTATTTATATTCCGATTTGAATTTTGACCATGTCATCAAAGGCCAACCGATCGAGTTAACCTCATCAAGTTATTTTGTACTGTCTTATCACGAAAAATTGACTCCTGTCGTCCAGGAACGAATTTATTTGGAGTATGAACGCACCAAAAGTTACTGGATGGATTGGGTTTATCGCGTTAAGGCCCCCGAAAAATACCGGGAAATTGTCTTGCGATCCATCATCACGCTTAAACTACTGATGTTTCAAAAAACGGGGGCCTTCGTGGCAGCCCCGACGACATCATTACCGGAAATTACGGGCGGAGAACGAAATTGGGATTACCGTTTTTGCTGGGTGCGTGACGCGAGCATGATCATCGATCTTTTTGCGCGCATCGGCCACGTAATCGCGTCGGAAAACTTCATGAAATTCATTCTCGGGCGCATGCTTTTAAAAAAAGAAAATATTTCCGTCATGTACGGGATCAACGGGGAAAGAGATATCACGGAATCTATCCTGACGCATTTGAAAGGACATGAAGGGTCGGCACCGGTCAGGATCGGTAACGCCGCGTATCAGCAAAAACAAAACGATGTTTACGGAGAATTAATTGAGGTCATTTATTCATACTTTGTCATTAACGGCCGTAATCAAAAGAATTTTGATGAAGAGTTGTGGACGTTGGTCCGTTCGCTGGCTAACCGCGCGATCGAAGTCTGGAAAGAACCCGACTGCGGGATCTGGGAACGCCGCGGGCCGATGCAGCATTTTGTCCACTCGAAAATGATGAATTGGGTTGCCCTCGACCGGGCGGCTAAAATCAGCCGCTTCATCGGCAAAGAAAGTAATGTGGCCCGGTATTTAAAAGTCGCGGAGGAAATCAAACAGGATGTCTTAAAAAACGGGTGGGACCCGCAGCTTAATAGTTTCGTCATGTCGTACGGTTCAAAAGACCTGGACGCGTCAAACCTGCTGATGCTGCATTACGGATTCCTGGATGCCAATGACCCGAAGATCGTCGGGACCGTCGAAGCGGCATATCATAAACTTTTACGCGAAGGCTTTGTGATGCGTTATACGGCCGAAGATGAATTCGGAGTGCCCAAAAACGCCTTTATCGTGTGCACATTTTGGTTGATCGACGCTCTTTACCTCATCGGCAGGGAAAAAGAAGCACGGGAGATGTTTAACCGGATTATCGGACACGCGAACACTTTTGGCCTGCTGTCCGAAGGAATCGAACCACTAACCGGCAAATTAAGCGGAAACTTCCCGCAAGGCTATTCGCACTTAGCCCTAGTCCAATCCGCGCTATTGCTCGAAACAAATTATCAATGGAGTGATGAAGAACCGCGGCTTACCGCTTAATCAAGCCTTACCAAATCAAAAAAGGAATTGAAGAATATGAAGCCACAAAATGATCCCGTTTGGTATCAACTCGCGAACGAAAAAGTCGCCGAGTTATTAGATGTAAAATTTGAAAACGGCTTAGCCGCGGACGCCATCACACCGCGCCAAGAAAAATACGGCCGCAACAAACTCACCCCGCACAAGCGTATCAGCGAGTTTTTGCGTTTTTTGCTACAGTTTCACCAACCGCTTTTATACATCTTATTGGCCGCCTCGATCATTACACTTTTGTTGGGCGAAATCGTTGATTCCATCGTTATTTTCGCCGTGGTGTTCGTAAACGCTATCGTCGGCTATTTGCAGGAAGCGAAGGCCGAGAAAGCGATCGAAGCGTTGTCGCAAATGGTCACCACCGAAACCAATGTCAAACGAGACGGGAAAAAAATTCGCGTCGCTTCTGAGGACATCGTTCCCGGGGATATTGTTTTCCTGCAATCCGGCGACAAGGTCCCGGCTGACATGCGCTTATTTCAAGTCAGAAATTTACAAGTCGATGAATCCGCCTTGACCGGAGAATCCGTCGCGGTCGAAAAAAATTCAGAACCCGTAGACAAAGACACCAGCCTTGCCGACCAAAAAAACATGGCCTTTGCGGGAACAATGGTGACCTACGGACAAGCCGAGGGAGTCGTCTGCTTGACCGGGGATCATACCGAAATCGGACGCATTGCCAAGCTGACATCCGGGGTTATTGACCTTTCCACGCCCTTAACAAAACAGATCGCGACCTTCAGCCAATTTTTATTATTTGTCATCTTAGGCCTGGCTGTGATCACCTTTGCCGTCGGAATGTTGAAAGGGAATTCGGCCTTAGACATGTTTATGGCTTCCGTCGCGCTCGCGGTCGGAGCTATTCCCGAAGGCCTGCCGGCGGCGGTCACGATCACGCTCGCAATCGGAGTGTCGCGCATGGCCAAACGGCGCGCGATCATCCGCAAACTTCCGGCGGTCGAAGCCCTCGGAAGTACCACGGTCATCTGCTCTGACAAAACCGGGACTTTGACCGAAAACCAAATGACCGTGCAAAAGATTTATGCCGGTCAAGAACTTTACGACGTGACCGGAACCGGCTACGAACCCACCGGAGAAATTCACTTAGACAAAGCCATCATATCCATTGACGAAAAAATCGCTTTAAAAGAATGTCTGCTGGCCGGTTTACTCTGTAATGACTCACAAATCATAAAAGACAACAAAGGGATCAGGGTACAAGGCGACCCCACCGAAGGCGCTTTGATCGTCGCCGCCCAAAAAGGCAAATTAGATAAAAAAGAAACCTTTCATCCCGAACTTCCACATCTTGACACGCTCCCGTTTGAGTCTGAACACCAATACATGGCCACTTTACACGGAGCTAAAGGCGGGCATGATCACACCATCTACATTAAAGGAGCAGTTGAAAAAATATTAGATCGCTGTGCCAATGGGTTAAACAATCAAGGCGAGATCAGCAGTTTTGATAAGGACACGGTCCGGCAAACCAGCGAAGAGTTGGCTAAAAACGGATTACGGGTTTTGGCGTTGGCTAAGCGGATCGTCCCCGGTCACCATAAAAAAATCGGCCACGAGCATGTCGCGGACGGGCTGATCTTTTTGGGTTTGCAAGCCATGATGGACCCCCCGCGTAAAGAGGCGGTTGAAGCCGTCGTGCAATGCCAGGCCGCCGGCATCCGCGTCAAAATGATCACCGGAGACCACGTTTTAACCGCAACAGCGATCGCGCGGCAAATCGGCTTACACAATTCGGACAGTCCCGACCGCAAAACGTTCGCGATTACGGGAAAAGAATTACAGCACTTGTCTGACGAGGAATTGGCCAACACGGTTGAACGTTTATCAGTTTTTGCCCGCGTTGTGCCCGAGCAAAAACTACGCTTAGTCAAAGCCCTGCAAGCCCGCGGGCAAGTGGTCGCCATGACCGGCGATGGGGTCAATGATGCTCCGGCGCTAAAACAAGCGAATATCGGGATCGCAATGGGGATCACCGGAACCGATGTGGCAAAAGGAGCAGCGGACATGCTTTTGACCGACGATAATTTCAGCTCCATTGAGGCCGCGGTCGAAGAAGGACGATGCATTTTTGACAATTTAACGAAATTTATTGTCTGGACCTTACCAACGAACGCGGGTGAGGCTGTGATATTATTGATCGCGATCTTCTCCGGAATGACTCTGCCGCTTTATCCAGTGCAATTGCTCTGGATCAATATGATGACGGCGATCTTACTCGGACTCATGCTGGTTTTTGAGCCCAAAGAGAAAAACCTAATGCAGCGTCCACCGCGCGATCCCAAAGAACCGATCCTCACGCATGACCTGTTGATGCGGATCGGACTGGTGACCCTGCTGATGGTATGTGGTGCCTACTGGCTGTTTGTTAACGCACAGCGAGCCCCGGAAGTCAGCCTGGAAGAGGCGCGCACCATGGTCGTCAATCTTATCGTCGTTGTTGAGATCTTTTATTTATTCAATTGCCGCTCGCTGACAAGGTCGATCTTTACGACGAATCCTTTTTCCAACCTTTGGGTGATTGGCGGGAGCCTGGCCATGATCGGAGCACAATTATTATTCACTTATTCACCGCTCATGAACCGTTGGTTCAAGTCAGCGCCGATCGAAAGCAATGATTGGCTCCAAATTATCGGCATTGCTTTAGGAATATTTATCATTGTGGAAATCGAAAAATGGATACGCCGCCACTTATCAACCAACAAAAGAAAGATCGTATGATGAAGAAAGAAACGGCTTTGCAATCTGTCTTAACAACTTTTAGTCTATTGGCACTCAGCAGCACTCCGGCTCTCGCGGAAACGATTGAAATACAGAACACAACTCCTTCACTAACAGAAAGGATCCTCAAAACCTGCGTTTTGATCATGATTGGAGCGGGATTTTTTATTCTGTTGAAAATCGGCTTAAGGAAGTTTGAAGATTTTATTTCCGAAAAAGGGGCGATCCGCGAAAGTGACAAAACGCTCCGCATCAAGACGATCGTGCGGTTATTTCAGTGGGTCGGATCAATCGGCATTATCGGCGCGATCCTTTATATGGTGCTAGAAAATTTCGGTTTCAATGTCGCACCTTTATTAGCCGGGGCCGGGATCGTCGGCCTCGCGTTCGGGTTCGGCGGTCAATACCTAATCCGCGACTTGATCAACGGGATCTTTATTCTGTTGGAAGGGCAATATGGAGTCAATGATATCGTAAAGATCGGGGAATACGCCGGTGTCGTCGAAAATATGAATTTACGCATAACGGTTTTACGTGACGCGGAAGGGCGAGTGATCATCATCCCAAACGGTGAAATCAAAATCGTCGTTAATTTAACCAAAGATTATTCTCGCGCAGTTTTAAACATCGGGGTCGCCTACAAGGAAAACATTGACCATGTCATGGACGTCCTCAAGAAAATCGGACAAGAACTCAGGGAAGACCCCTATTTTGGCAAATTAACATTAGACGGCATAGAAATGCTCGGAGTTGAAGAATTTGCTGATTCCCAAGTTACCATTAGATTCCGCGTGAAAACTTTACCGTCCAAACAATGGGAAATCAGTCGTGAATTAAGACGCCGTATCAAGAACCGTTTTGACGAACTGGGGATCGAGATCCCATTCCCGCACCGAACATTATATTGGGGAACAGGCCAAGATCATCAAGCTTTGCGAAATTCAGCACAAAACGACTCCAAAAATCTACAAATATAAATTGTAATCGTAAGTGACCGGTCCAAAATAATTTTGCTATTTCTTTTACGAAATGGTAAATTTTTGTTGTGTCCTAACCCATCAAAAGTTCTCGATCTAACTTTCTTAACCCGTATATTTTCTTTATTTTTAAGTCAAAAACGATGTTTATTGGCTTATGGTAATACTGTGTATTTATATGTATAAAAATAAGACTAAAAATTCGTTTCGTAAGGCCATAAGCGTCTTTATTCTGCTTACTTTTTTAACTGGGCAGATATGGACGCCATCAATGGCCCATGCCCGAAGCATTTCCGGACTCATTTTGTTAACTGGGGGCAGTATACTCCCTCGGGAGCTTGCAATGACAGGAAAAATACTGCACTGACGAAAAACTTATGATCAATCAACCCAAACAAAAAATCTTTGTGGAAACTTACGGTTAGTCGTTGGCCAGAGTATAGACGCACGATGGAAGAGCTCATTGAGTCCGTTGCCGGGCTTAGAGTGGTATAAATAAATTCCCGCCTTTTATCAGATTTACTTTTTGACCTATAGATTTCAAAAAGTATAGTGCAAAAGGTAAATTTCAATTCCAGCGTATAAATTATATGCACTTGTTGATAAGTGATGACGTTTTCTACGGTCTTACCTGTCACAAAAAACTTGCATTTTATGTGACAAAATGCTTTAATTATATCTATGGAAACCATTGAAAGTAGGATGTATAGGAGAATTCGTGGAAAAGGGTGCCTATGGGCATTCTCAGACAGTGACTTTTGGGATATTGCGCCTCGGGAGTCGATCAGGCAGTCTTTGGTCAGATTACATAAAGAAGGTAAGATTCGCAGACTGTTACGCGGGCTTTATGACTATCCAAAATTTAGCGAATTTTTAAAAGAGCAGATGAGTCCGGATATGAGTCAAGTGGCTCAGGCACTGGCACGGAAATTTGGTTGGCGCATCAGACCTTCGGGGGATACGGCCTTGAGTTATTTGGGTCTTTCAACGCAGGTGGCTGGCAAGGCTTTATATTTTTCTGATGGGCCTGACCATGAGTATCTGATTGGTAAACAAACTATCCTATTCCAGAAGGCCCTTCTTAAACACGCTAATTTGAAATATCCGGAAAGTGCGCTGGTCGTCGAAGCATTAGACGCATTAACGGAGGAAAGGTTTACCCCGGATGTGGCCAAGAAGATCCGTTCACGATTTAATGAAGCGATTCTAAAAAAGATTCTGTTAGATGCTCATCGTGTGAAAGGGTGGATCTACGATTGCATTCGAGTCATTTGTTTAGCCGATGAGGTCCCGCTACGCGGGAGAGGTCAAAGTGAATAGTGTCGCAGCTCTTTCTGAAGAAAAGCGTCGGGAGTTATTTTCTGCTACGGCGGCCCGCAAAGGGATGACCGCAGCGGCGGCAGAGAAGGATTTTTGGGTGTGCTGGGTGTTGCTTAAGCTTTTTGAGCATCAGAGATTATCTTCTAAAATATTGTTTAAGGGGGGAACGAGTTTATCAAAAGTATTTCGTTTGGTCGAGAGGTTCTCCGAGGATATTGACCTGATTCTCGATTGGCGTCTGTTGACTGAAGCAAAGCCAGATGCCAAGCGTTCGAGGACACAGCAGGATGATTTGAATGAGAATATCCTTTTGAAAGCGAATGATTATCTGCGTAAAGATCTGTTGCCGTCAGTCAAGGAGGCGGTGGGGGTATATTGTCAGGCCGAAATTGATGGGAATGATGAAGATGTGATACAGATCCGTTATCCCGGTGTTTTTAAAGATCCTTATCTGCGGCCTGATATCCGTCTGGAGATTGGACCTCTCGCGGGATGGATTCCACATGCTGAATATGCAATTGTTCCATACGCGGCTGAGGAATTTCCTCATCTTTTTGTTTCAGCTCAATGTAAGGTAAAGGCCATAAAGGCTGAGCGGACATTCTGGGAAAAAGCGACCATTTTGCATCGTGAGGCGTTTCGTTCGCAGAAGAGTAAACCACAAATACATTATTCTCGTCATTATTATGACCTCGCGCGTATGAGCCGTTCTTTGGTCAAGGCGGAGGCTTTTAAAGATATTGATTTGTTAAATAAGGTTGTTGAATTTAAAGAGCATTTTTATCCATGTGGATGGGCCAAGTATGAACTAGCTAAGCCAGGGACTATGCGGCTCTTGCCCCCTTCGCATGTTGAAAAAGTTTTGCGTGATGATTATGAAGCGATGAGGATCATGGTTTTTGGGGAGTACCCTTCATTTGACGATATCCTTAAAGAATTACGTTCGTTGGAAGGTGAGATAAATTCTCTATAAGGAATAGTTTATGGGAACCACAACATTTTTTCTTAGACATAATGATCTTAAAAAGCCATTGAATAAAATGACTAAAAAAGAGCTGACAGAGCTTGATAGTCTTTCGCCGTATGGCGATAAAAATGATTATGCCGGTTGGCATGTGCCTTTCGAGCTTCATAACGGCAATATATACCCTCTGGTGTTCTGGAAGGGCAGGTTAATGAAGCTTGAAGACGCGCCCAAGATTTTAACCAAGAAACATTACAATAAATACCGCGGCAAGGAAGTTAATGAGTATGAATGGACAGTGCTGAAGCGATATATATTGGTTGAATTAAAAGAGTTTGATAAGGAATTTAAGAAGTCGCTACGGAAAAATAAAACCAGCTCTAAAGGGGCGAAACGGGCGAAAAAACGTTGATAGACAGGGTCAAATCGTGTCGCAAAGACTATATACTTTTTGCGACAAAGTTAGGGTAGAAAACGTGACGAAAAATTCAAAATTATCAGGCATCAAATCATGGCCATTAGACGACAGGCCGAGAGAGAAATTGCTTAAAAAAGGCGCGGGCGCTTTGAGCAATTCGGAGCTCTTGGCTATTTTGTTAACTGGGGTCAGTATACCAAACCGCCAAAGCAGTGGCAAGAATCCTATCCCGACGCTGTTTTTGCAGTGATTAAAAAAGAAAATTATTTGAGTTTTATAGCCGACAGTTGAAAGTTGTTTTTGGTAAACCAGTCCTAAGGACTATGAAACCCTCCCAACATCTACAAAAATTAAAATTTGCTTAAATCATGAAATTTTAGTATATTATGGGCTCAAATTTGGATATAAAATTTTGCTAACCACAATAAGGGAGAAATGAATGGAAGTTCGTATTCGCTTACAAAAAGCCGGCAAACCTGCCAGCAAACGCTGTAATTACCGCATTGTCGCCATCAGCCGCACGACCGCGCGCCAAGGCCGCAATTTAGACACGCTCGGGTACTATGATCCGGCCAGAAAACCTGCGACCTTGTCCGTCGACCACGACAAGTTACAGACCTGGATCGACAAAGGCGCTCGTATGACCGACACCGTCAAATCGCTCGTCAAGCAAGACAAAAAAAAATCTAAATAATTCTTCATCGACTCGGGTAACCTGAAGCGCGCTTCGCACGGAGTCCTTAGCACTCCCGAGCAAATAAAACATAGAGTTACGAAAGAGGAACGTTATGTCTCCAGATCAAACGGCGAATCCATTAATGCAACTGGTTCCATTTGCTATCATGGCGGCCATTTTTTACTTTATTGTTTTCATGCCGGAAAAGAAGAAACAAGCCGCGCACAAAAAGAGAATTTCCGAACTCCAAAAAAATGACAATGTTGTCACTGCCGGCGGCATTCACGGCATCGTCGTCAATCTTAAAGACAAGACCGTCATCATTCGCATCGATGACAACGTCAAAATCGAAGTTGACCGAGAAGCGATCACAACGGTCATGGCAAAAAATTAAGCAAATGTAATCCTGGCTCAGGCCTGAGTCAGGATTATTATTTGAACAATGAAGCAAAATGAAAAAAGGGTTCAAAAAGTATGAGTAAGAAATTGCGCATTAGAATTTTCGTCGTCCTGGCTGTCCTCGCCGCGTCCCTTTATTTCGCCTTCCCACTCGAAAAACGCATCAACCTCGGGCTTGATCTTAAAGGCGGGATGCATCTTGTCCTGCGCGTGGAATTAGACAAAATCCCCGAAAACGCCAAAACTGATGCCGTTGTCCGCGCCATTGAAATTTTACGCAACCGTATCGACAGTTTAGGCGCCGGCGAAACCGTCATCCAACGCCAGGGTGAAGACCAGATCATTGTCCAGCTTCCCGGTGTCACGGACCGTAAAAAAGCTTTAGACATGATCGGGCAAGTGGCCGAACTCGAATTTTCTCTCGTCAGTGAGGACCTTACTTTACGCCAGCAAGCTTTGTCTGGTAACGTTCCAGAAGGTTACGCCCTTAAATACCTTAAAAATAAAGGCACCCCGGTCTTAGTCTCAGCAACACCCGCCATGAAAGGCGAAGCCATCCAGGATGCGAAAGTGGATTTCGATTCCATAGGCTTTGCCGCGCCGCAAATTGCTTTCACACTCAAGACACAAGGTGCTAAAGATTTCGGAAACTTGACGCGCAAGCATGTCGGGGAACAATTAGCCATCATTCTCGACGGAGAAGTCATTTCCGCTCCGAACATCCAGGAACCGATTTTGGACGGCCACGGACAAATCACCGGCGAATTCACGATGGAAGAAGCGCAACTTCTGGCGTTATCATTACGTTCCGGTGCACTGCCCGCCCCGATGAAGGTCGAAGAAGAACGCACCATCGGCCCGCTCTTGGGAAAAGACTCGATTAATGCTGGTGTTAACGCAGCCATTCTTGGCTTTGTCATGGTCGTTGGTTTCATGACCGTATACTATCTTTTAGCCGGTTTGATCTCCAGCATTGCGCTGGTTTTTAATATCGTTTTAGTTTTCGGGACCTTGGGCCTGCTCAACTACTTAGTTGGTGGTTCGGCGGTCACGCTCACATTGCCGGGTATCGCCGGTATCATTCTGACCCTCGGGATGGCGGTCGACTCTAACGTCCTTATCAATGAACGCATCCGTGAAGAATTAGCTAACGGCCGCCCTCTACCGACGGCCATCGCTAATGGATACAACCGTGCCTTCACCGCGATTTTTGATTCCAACATTACCACTTTGATCGCCGCGGCCATGCTGTTCCAATTCGGTTCCGGTCCGATCAAAGGCTTTGCTTTGACATTAGCGCTCGGTTTACTCGCCAGTATGTTCACGGCCCTATACGTCACCCGTACGGTTTTCCTCCTGCTTTTAAACATGGGCGCGATCAAAAATCTTAAGATGCTCAAAATCATCGGCGAGACCAAATTTGATTTCGTGCGTTTCCGGTATGTTTTCATGACTTTTTCAGCCATCCTCATTGGTGTGACGATGTTCATGTTCTTCCAAAAGAAAGAAGCAGCCTACGGCATTGATTTTGCCGGCGGACAAATCCAGGAATACCGTTTTGCAAAACCGATCGCATCGGAAAAACTCCGCGAAGTGCTTAAGGAAGCGGGTATCGCAGATGTCGTTATCCAGCGCTTCGAAAAAAACCCGGAAAACGTCATTATCCGTACATCAGAAGACACGCATACCGTCGTTGAAACTGCGCTCAAAGAAAAATTTGCCGATAATCCGGCGGAAGTTTTGCGCATCGAAAAAGTCGGGCCGGTCGTTGGGAAACATTTACGCGAACGCGCCATCTGGGCCATGCTGCTCGCCATAGGCGGGATTCTCGTCTATGTAGCCATCCGTTTTAAACACTGGGACTTTGCCACGGCCGGGGTCATTGCCTTGGTGCACGACGTTTTGGTCGCACTAGGACTTACGGTCGCGTTGGGTCACCAGGTCGATCTCCTGACCGTCACCGCGCTTTTGACGATCGCCGGTTTTTCCATCAATGACACCATTGTCATTTACGACCGTATCCGCGAAAACCTGGGGAAGGCCACCAAAAAAATGGAGTTGAGCGAAGTCATCAATCTTAGTCTCAACCAGACCCTGAGCCGCACAATTTTGACCAGCTTCACGGTGCTCATGGTCACATTGGCCTTATATTTATTAGGCGGCGAAGTGCTAAATACATTCTCACTCTGCCTAATGATAGGGTTCGTCGCCGGTACATATTCCACGATTTATATCGCGGCCCCACTGGTGTTAGCCTGGCAAAAGAAAGCGAAGTAACCTTCTTCCGGTGCTGTAACGGGGAATCCCTATCATGTTCCGTTCCCTCAAACTTTATGTTGAGCAACGCATCGACGTTGAAGAAATCACCGCGGAACTGGTAGCCTTTCATTATCGCCGTGCCGACGAAGTCATCCAAGAAGGTGACTTTGCTGTGCGCGGCGAAATTGTTGATATATTCCCCACGAACTTCGACGGACCGATCCGTATTGCCTTCGACGATGATGAAATCCGCTCGATGGCTAGTTTTAACATCCAGTCCGGTAAAGCGATATGGCAGCACAAGATTGCCATCATTCTTCCCCATAAGTCCGCACCAAGCAAATCTCCGTTTCATTCCGACACACCGCTCAATTCTTTCGTCGATATTCAAAAAGGCGATTACGTCGTCCATAATCATCACGGTATCGGTAAATTCTTAGGTCTCGAGCATCTCACGGTCAACAAAGAGAAGCGCGACCTATTGGTTATCGAGTATGCCGGCGGGGACAAACTCTTTATTCCGCAGCACGACATGAATCTCGTACAAAAATATATTAGCTTTCAAAAAAAACCGCCCCGTCTTTATAAACTCGGCAGCAAAGAGTGGCAAAAAGTCCGCTTGGGGATCGAAGATCGTTTACGCCGTTTTGCCGCAGAACTTTTGCGCATTCAGGCTTTACGCGCGACGGTCATCGGCACCAAATACTCACCGGACACGCCTTGGCAAAAAGATTTTGAAGCCAAATTTCCCTTTACCGACACGCCCGACCAGATCCGTGCAACACAGGAAATCAAAACTGATATGGAAAGCGAACAACCGATGGACCGGTTGTTATGCGGTGACGTTGGCTTTGGAAAAACCGAAGTCGCTTTACGCGCGATCTTTAAAGCGGTCATGGACAATAAGCAGGTCGCGGTTCTGGTGCCGACGACGATTCTTGCGGAACAACATTTCTTTAATTTCACCAAGCGCATGAAAGATTTTCCGGTACGGCTGGCGATGCTTAGCCGTTTTCGCACCCGTCAGCAGCAAATCCAAACGATCAAAGAAATGAAAGAAGGGACCGTGGACGTCGTTATCGGGACGCACCGGCTCTTGTCGAAAGATATTTCCTTTAAAGATCTGGGACTGATTGTCGTCGACGAAGAACAGCATTTCGGCGTGCGGGCCAAAGAACGGCTCAAGCATTTAAAATTATTAGTCGACGTACTTTCGATGAGCGCCACCCCGATTCCGCGGACGCTGTACATGGCCGTTTCCGGGGTCAAAGACATGTCGGTGATCTCCACACCGCCGGCCAACCGTATTCCAGTTGTGACGCACGTCGTTGAGTTTGACGAGGAGTTGATTCAGGATGCGATTGCGCGAGAATTGCGGCGCGGAGGCCAGGTATTTTTTCTGCATAATCGCGTGCAAGATATCGATCAAATTGCTAAAATCATAAAACGTCTGGTGCCGGATGCCAAAACCGCGGTTGGACACGGACAAATGCCATCAAGACTTTTGGAAGAAATTATGTTAAAATTCCTGACCGGTGAAGTCAACGTTCTCATTTGTACGACGATCATCGAGTCGGGTATCGATATTCCAAATGCAAATACTTTGATCGTCAACCGTGCGGACCGCTTCGGGTTAAGCGAATTGCATCAACTTCGCGGCCGCGTAGGACGATTTACGAATCAGGCGTACGCCTATTTTATTACTCCGCCGGAACGAATGCTGTCACGTGAAACAAAGCACCGCATGCAAGCGTTGGGAAAATACAGTGAATTAGGTTCTGGATTTCAAGTAGCCTTTGAAGATTTGCAGATTAGAGGCGGAGGAAATTTATTAGGAGAAGAACAAAGCGGATATATTGCCGCCGTCGGGTTTGATCTTTACTGCCGGCTTTTAAAAGAATCTGTCGAACATTTAAAGAATTCGTCCCCAAAAGGAGAGAAAAAGGAGCCTGTCAGCAATGTACAAAAAGCTTAAATTATCAATTCTACTTTTATTGTTTACACTCATCATCGTCCGGCCGGTTCATGCCGCAATTGAAGATACGATTGTCGCGGTCGTCAATGATGAAGTCATAACCCTCAACGATCTTAAAGATTATATCGACGCCCGCACCGCGCAAATGCGGCTCGAAGGCACCAACTCCGGCGACATTCAAAAATTCATGATGGACATGGCCAAGAACGGCCTGGACCGTTTGGTCGAAGACAAAATCCTTTTAAACGCGGCTAATAAGAATGACCTATCTTTAAATCAGGATGATCCTAAAGGCGAAGAGAACCGCAAAGAGGCAACCGAAGCGCAGGTTGACCAGCGCTTGGGCGATATACGCAGTCAATACCGCTCGGAAGAAGAATTCTTAAAAGCCTTGATTGATCAAGGTGTTTCGATCACCGACGTTCGTAACCGCATCCGCAACCAGATCAAAACCAAAAGACTCGTCGATCAACAGATCCGCGCCAAGATTTACGTGAATCCGCAAGAAATTAATGCTTTTTACAAAAACCATTTTGAAGAATTTCAAAAGCCGGACCGCGTTAATCTTGATTCCATTTTTATCGCAAAGGGTTCCACACCCGGATTATCCAAGGAAAAAGCCGCCGGCATCTTGGAAAAATTAAAAGCAGGGGCTAATTTTAGCGACACCGCCAAGCAATACTCCGAAGCCCCGGCGATCGGCATCATTAAAAAAGGGCAGACTTTACCGGAAATCGAAAAAGTCGTTTTCGGCCTCAGCACCGGGCAAATATCGGAGCTGTGTGAAGTCGAGAATGGATATTATATTTTTCGCCTGACCGGTCGCATCAAAGCGGAACTCGCACCACTAGATGAAGTTAAAGACCAGATCTACAGCCGTGTTTTTCAGCAAAAGTTCCAGGAAAAATTCATTCAATGGCTGGAAAAATTGAAAAAAGACGCGTTTATCGATATTAAGAAAAATCTCTAGTGAAAAGACCCAAGAAAAAAATCATCGGCATCACACTAGGCGATCCGTCGGGAATCGGGCCGGAAGTTGTGGCCAAAGCCCTCAAAGACCCAAGCATGCAAAGACTCGCGCATTACAAAATCATCGGTGACGAAATCGTTTTTAAAAAATATCGCTACCCACGTACCCCAACATGTCATTTGATCGGCATTAACAAACTTCATCCTTTCGATTTTCCTTTTAAAGACGACCGTAACGCCGGCGCCTCAGCGTCATTGGCTTATCTCGAAACGGCGGTCGGGATGCTCAAAGACAAAAAGCTCGACGGACTTGTGACCGCACCAGTGTCCAAAGAAGCTATTTCGTCTTTAGGTATCAACTTCAGCGGCCACACCGAGTATTTAGCCGATTGTTTCGGCATCGATAATTTTGAAATGATGTTTCAGGGACCCGACCTGCGGCTCGTCATCGCGACTCGTCATCTACCGCTCAAAGAGGTCCCGGCTGCGATTTCTTATGACGGGATTTTAAAAACCCTACGGCTTGTGCACACTTCTTTCGGAAAACTTTTTAAAATCAAACATCCGCGCATCGCATTGAGCGGTCTTAACCCTCACGCTGGGGAAAACGGACTACTTGGAAGTGAAGAGCAAGAGATCATTATTCCCGCGATCGAGCAGGCCAACAAAGAAGGAATCAAAGCCTTTGGTCCTTATGCCGCTGACACCTTGTTCAAAACCCAAAACTTTAAGAAGTACGATCTTTTCATTGCGATGTATCACGATCAAGGCCTGGCGCCACTAAAAGCCATGTATTTTAATCAGCTGGTCAATGTGACGCTGGGCTTGCCGTTTATCCGGACTTCACCGGCGCACGGGACCGGCTTCGATATTGCCGGTAAGAACAAAGCCGATCCTTCCTCAATGATTGAAGCGATAAAATTTTGTGTGAAATATGCATAAATATCAAGACCCGCTTTCACCCCGTAAACATCTCGGACAAAATTTTCTCGTTGATCCCAAAGCCAAAGATCGGATTTTGACCGCCTGTGAATTGCAGCCGGACGATGAAGTGCTGGAAATCGGTCCGGGATTGGGGCATTTGACCGAGATGATTTTGCCGCATGTCAAAAAAGTCTACGCGGTGGAGAAAGACCCACGGTTTTGCCAAGAGTTAAAGAAAAAATTTCCGGCCGAGAAGTTTGAAGTTTTTGAAGGGGACGTGCTGAAATTTAATTTCAATAATCTTAAATCTGGTCTCAAAGTCATCGGCAATTTGCCGTATTACATTTCCACACCGATCATCGAAGAATTCATCAAATACCGCGACAAGTTTCCGCAATGTTTTTTCACCGTGCAAAAAGAATTTGCCGACCGGTTGGCGGCCAAAGCCAGCGATGAAGATTACGGATCTTTGAGCTGTTTTATCCAGTATTATGCTGACGTTAAAATCCTTTTTAAACTCCCGCCGTCATCGTTTAAACCCGCCCCGAAAGTGACTTCCAGTTTTATCCGAATCGATTTTCGTGCTCCGCTCATTAAAGTCGCGGATGAACAAAAGCTTTTTGCCATCATACGCACCGCGTTTAGTCAACGCCGTAAGCAGGTTCACAACACGCTCAAAACAATTTTTGGAGTTAATACAGCAAAAATTTTACAACAATGTGGAGTGAATGGGGAAGAGCGGGCAGAAAATTTGAGTTTAAAAACCTACACCGATATCGCTAAGGCTTTTTCCACCCTTCAAACCAGCGATTAACCACATCATCTTTTTTGATTTCAAACGCATACTGCAGAATTTTTTCCTGGATATGGGAAGAGGTGTTTAGAAACGTGATCCCGGTCAGGTGGCCTTCGGCCGTTTCGCGCGACCAGACTGGATGACCTTCGACTTCGATATGATCATCTTCAAAAAGATAAATCCGTAATTTGAGTCTTTGGAATGTTTTGACCGACTGGGGACTGACCAAACTGACCCCGGCACAGCTTAAGTCACAGCTGCGGGCTTCAATATAATTGGTTTCGCCGTCAAAACGGTAAAGAATACGATTGCGCACTTGCCAACGCGGAAAATACCGCTGGTCGGCACCGGAATCAGATGAGTTATTGGAGTTTGAGTATCGATTCATAGTTATTATGTATCTCGTACTCGGGGGTGATTTAAATATAGCATAACTTTAAAAAACAAGAATACATTTTTTTGCATCTTATTGACACCCCCGGCGAAGGATGATACAAGTAAATGACTTTTATGAAAAAAATCCGCCGCATTCTTTTCCAGATTTTGACCCTGTCTTTCCTTTTGTCCGGCGTTTTACCGACAACGGCCGACGCTGCGATTTCGGATTCCTACGGCTACCAATTGGCGCTCATGGATGCCCGGGCTAGCAACCCACAAAACGTCCTTTTAAATAAAAAAATTACTCCCAGTAATGCGTCGGTGCGGGAGTTTGAATGGGTCTTAGAAACATTACGCAATCGTTGCCGGAATTCGCCAGACACCGTCGTCAAAACAATGGTCGAAATGTGGCGGGTCACGCAACGCCGGGGATACAGCGTGACTTTGCTCGAATTCGGACGGCAATCGTCCGACTTAGCAAACATCGCGTTTCAGGCGATGCGCAACCAAAAAATGGATTACGATAAAGTCTGCCTGAAATTAATAAAAGATAAATATCCCAACAAACAATAAAAGGAACTCGCAAATTATGGAAAAGCGTATTTTTTATCACGATACCGATGCCGGCGGAATTGTTTATTACGGAAACTATCTTAAATATTTGGAAGAAGCGCGCACCGAATTTCTCGAAAAGAAGGGGATGAGTGTGGAAATGTTCCGTGACCGCGGACTGCTTTACGCTGTGCGCAAATGCAACGTGACTTATCGCAGTCCGGCCCGTTACGGCGACACGCTGCTCTGTGACGCGAAATTGATTAAAGTCACCGCCGCCCAATTGATTTTCGAACAAACCATTCATCATAAGAAAACCGGCCAGCTCATGATCGAATCGGAAGTCACCTTGGCCTGCCTCAACAAAGACTTCAAACCGACGCAAATCCCGGAAGATCTCAAAGAAAAATTATTGGCATAGCGCGGTGAGCTATGCTAAATTATTGCCTTATGATTACCAAAGAAGATGTCGAATATATCGCGGGTTTAGCACGAATTCACTTAAAAGAAGACGAAATCGTCCGGCTTACGGCTAATCTGGAAGGCATACTCGGTTACGTCGAAAAACTTTCGACCTTAGACGTTTCCAACGTCGAGCCCACCAGCCATGCTTTGCCGGTCAAAAACGTTTACCGAGAGGACATAGTGAAGCCTTCACTGGATCCTAAATACGCACTTTCCATCGCTCCGCAGCAGCACAACGGCGCTTTTAAAGTCCCGCAGGTCATAGAGTAATGAACCTCAACGAACTCACAGCGCACGAAATTTTAGACCTCATCAAAAGCGGTAAGACAACCCCGGCCGACGTGCATGATTCCGTCAACAAAGCCGTTCAAAATACTGATAAAAAAGTCAAAGCCTACGTCCGCACTTTTGATGTAAATGATCACGACCTTAATACCCCAAAAGCCGGCGCAGCGTTTCCTATTCCTATCGCGATCAAAGACAATATTTCAATTAACGGTAAAGAAACAACATGCTGTTCTAAGATTTTAGCCGGCTACAAGCCGCTCTATGATGCGACCGTCATTACCAAACTTAAAAACGCCGGCAGCCTTTTTGTGGGTACGGCCAACATGGATGAATTCGCGTTTGGTTCATCGACGGAAAATTCCTGCTTCGGCCCCAGCCGCAATCCGTGGAATTTGGATTGCGTGCCCGGTGGTTCAAGCGGCGGTTCCGCGGCCGCGGTTGCGAGCCACGAAACGATTTGGGCCCTCGGTTCTGACACCGGCGGATCGATTCGTCAACCGGCATCATTTTGCGGTGTCGTCGGGGTCAAACCCACATATGGCCGTGTGTCCCGTTACGGTTTGATCGCGTTTGCCTCGAGCTTAGACCAAATCGGACCGATCACCAAAGACGTCAAAGATTCCGCCATTCTTTTAAATATCATTAGCGGCTACGATGAAATGGATTCGACTTCGATCAATACGCCCGTTCCCGATTACACCAAAGCGTTGACCGGTGATGTGAAGGGTCTCAAAATCGGTATTCCTAAAGAATTCTTTATCGAAGGTCTTGATGCGGAAGTTAAAAAATCTATCGAAGACGCCATTGAAGTTTTTAAAAAAAAGGGCGCCGAATTCATTGAAGTGTCTTTACCGCACAGCGAATATTCCGTCGCAACGTATTACATTTTAGCGACCGCGGAAGCCAGTTCCAACTTAGCGCGTTTCGACGGGGTGCGTTTTGGTCTGCGTAAACAGCCGAGCACGTTACGCAAATCGCCGATTGTCGACATGTTCGAAGAAACCCGTGACGCCGGATTTGGCGCCGAAGCCAAACGTCGCATCATGCTCGGGACATATTCTTTGTCGTCGGGATATTATGACGCGTACTATTTAAGAGCACAAAAAGTGCGCACGCTGATCAAAAATGATTTTGATAAAGTTTTTACCAAATGCGACGCGATCCTAGGTCCCACGGCGCCGACGACAGCATTTAAGATCGGGGAAAAAAGCGATGATCCTTTATCAATGTATCTTTCTGACATTTATACGATTGCGGTCAATTTAGCAGGAATACCGGCGATGTCGTTGCCGTGCGGATTTTCCAAAGCCGGATTACCAATAGGATTACAGATCATCAGCAAAAATTTTGGCGAAGAAACGATGCTGCGCATCGCGCATACTTACGAACAAGCGACGGATTGGCATACAAAGAAAGCGACTTTACAATAGGGTCTTTGCGAGGAGCCGTTAGGCGACAAAGCAATCCATATGAGATTGCTTCGCCCTATCGGCCTAATCGGCCGCAGGCGGGCTCGCAATGACAGGTAATAAAAAACATGCTTACACCTAATACACAATTCGAAACGGTCATCGGACTTGAAGTCCACTTGCAATTCAAAACGAAGACCAAAATCTTCTGCGGCTGCGCGAATGTCTTTGGGAACCTCCCGAATTCGCAAACCTGCCCCGTCTGCCTCGGCCTGCCGGGAACCTTGCCAGTCTTAAACAAAACTGCACTCGAATACGCGATCAAAGTCGCTTTGGCCTTAAACGCGAAGGTGAGTCCGTACATCAAATTTGACCGCAAAAATTATTACTATCCCGATCTTCCCAAAGGTTACCAAATTTCGCAATTCGACAAACCGATTGCCCGCGATGGATTCATCATGATTCCCATGGTAGCAGGCCAGCCGGAAAAACGCATCGGCATTCACCGCGCCCATTTGGAAGAAGACGCCGGAAAAATCATTCACGACAGCAGTATCCGCGCCAGCTTGGTCGATTACAATCGCACCGGCACGCCTTTGATGGAGATCGTCACCGAACCGGATCTGCGTTCGCCACAGGAAGCTTATGATTATTTAACGACGCTAAAACGGCTTCTGAAATATTTAGATGTGTCCGACTGCGATATGGAAAAGGGAAGTTTGCGCTGCGACGCTAACGTTTCGGTCCGCCCCGTCGGCGAAACCACATTACGCACCAAGACCGAATTGAAAAACATGAACTCCTTTAAAGCGGTCAAACTTGCGTTGGAATACGAGGAAGAACGCCACCGCCAAGTGTATTTGGACGGCGGGACGATCGTGCAGGAATCACGCCTATGGAACGACGAAAAACAAATGTCGATTGTCATGCGCACCAAAGAAGAAGCGCATGATTACCGTTATTTCCCGGAACCGGATTTAGTTCCTTTCATCGTGGCCGATGCCGAAATCGACGCGATCCGCAAAACTTTACCCGAATTTCCGGAAGCCAAATTGAGCCGTCTGAAGTTGCAGTACGGACTCAACGATTACGATGCCAATGTTTTGATCCAAGAGAAAGAAATGGCCAACTTTTTTGAAGAATGTGCTGCGATTTACAAAGAAAATAAGAAAATTTGCAACTGGATCACCGGTGCGGTTTCCGCGGAAATGAATAACCGTAATGTCGTTTTAAAGAACCTGAAGTTATCCGCCGTCTATTTGACCGGATTAATCGCAAAAGTCGAAGAAGGGGTCGTCAGTAACCTCGTTGGCAAAGATATACTTGCGATGATGATTGACTTAGGTAAGAGCGCCGATATAATCATAGCGGAAAAAGGATTAGCGCAAGTTTCTGACGACAGTGCATTAGAAAAGATCATTGATGAAATTCTCGGCGAAAACCCAAGTGTTGTGGCTCAGATCAAAGAAGGTAAAGACAGCGCGATGGGTTTTCTCGTCGGACAAGCTATGAAAAAAACTCAAGGCAAGGCTAACCCCAAGAAGATTGGGGAGATGATTAAAAGGAGGCTTTTGAATGCGTAAACATATATTTCTTGCAACACTTTTTCTTGCTCTGTTGTTATCACTGACACAGGTTTCGTCCGGGCAAGTGCAAAAAACGGCCCCCGATGATACGGCTATCGTGACGGCCAAATCCGATCTTGATGAAAAGCAAAAAGCTGCCGCTAATGATATTTATGCCCAGATTGAACTTTTCAGCTATGCGCTAACCACGATCCAATCCGAGTATGTCGACGTGAAAACGCCGCAAGAACTCATCTATGGTTCCCTCAAAGGAATGCTAGGTTCGCTCGATCCGCACAGCCAATTTTTGACCCCCGCCGACTACAAGGAACTCAAAACTGAAACACAAGGGAAGTTCGGTGGGTTAGGGATTGAAATTTCCATCAAAGACGGTTTGCTCACGGTTGTCACCCCGATCGACGACACCCCCGCTTACAAGGCCGGAATCAAGGCCGGTGACCGCATCGTCAAAATCGAAGGCGTACGCACCAAAGATATGACTCTTAACGATGCCGTCAAAAAATTGCGCGGTGATCCGGGGACCGACGTTAAATTGAGTGTTCTCCGCGAAGAAGACTTCAAACTTTTGGACTTCACCATCAAACGCGAGATCATTCAGATCCAGGACGTCAAAGACGTCATGATCCTCGATGACAAAATCGGTTATGTCCGCTTAGCAGAATTTCGCGAAGAATCGTTTAATGAAATGCACAAGGCGCTCGATAAACTCCGCAAGGATGGGATGGATAGTTTGATCGTCGATCTTCGCAACAATCCCGGCGGCTTACTCAATATCGCGATCAAGATCAGCGAAGATTTTCTTCCGCCCGGCCAATTGATCGTCTCGACCAAAAGCCGGCACAAGGCACAGGATATTGAAACGTATTCCAAAAATACCCAAGGCAAAGTCACCGACGTCCCAGTTGTCGTCCTGATCAATCAGGGAAGTGCTTCGGGAAGCGAAATTCTCGCCGGAGCTTTACAAGACAACAAACGCGCCGTCATCATTGGTGAGCAATCGTTCGGAAAAGGGTCCGTACAGTCGGTCATTCCTTTACCGGATGGTTCCGGTTTGCGTTTAACAACCGCCAAATACTTCACGCCGTCCGGTCGTTCCATTCACGGCAAAGGGATCACGCCGGATATTTACGTTGAACGCAAGTTTCCTAAGGAAGAAACTGACGAAGATAAAGAGAACACAAAGAAACAAAAAGAACTTGAAGCGATCTTTAATAATATCGAAGTTAAAGAGTCGGGAAATCCTTCACAGACCCAATTGACACAAAAAGAAAAAGAATCCCATGACCGCTTGCTCAAAGACAATCAAGTCCAGGCCGCGATCACGACCATTAAAGGGATCCGGGTTTACAAAAAATTTAATTCAGCAACGTAATCGATGGCTCGTCAGCAAAAAAAAGTTTTAAACAATCGACGCGGCAAGGCCTCTAAACCAAACCTTGCCGTTGTCCTTTTGTTGTTTATTGTTATCGTGCAGGCGTTTTTATTGTTTAAAGCTTATTCAAATAAAAATAAGCCGACGGGCAAAAAACCGGCCGCGCACGCCCCCGTAAAGCCGGTTGAGAAAAGAATCGCATTAGCATTACCGGTCCTCCCTAAACCGATCGACGAACCGAAGCCTGAGCCGGAACCAAAACCGACTCCAGTGCCGACGCCATTGTCCTCATCGGCCAAGATCGTCCTTATCATTGACGATAGTGGCTACAAAAAAAGTGACTGCGAACATTTAGCGGACATTCATGTCCCGGTAACGATTTCAATTCTTCCCGAACTTCCACATTCGCGAGAAATCGCTGAGTGCGCCAATGCCCAGGGCAAAGAAGTCATGCTGCATTTGCCAATGGAACCACATGTCTTTCATGAAGATTATCCGGCGAATTATTTCATCAAGACCAATATGTCGTCGTCACAGATTACCGGCCGGTTTGCCGAAGCTTTAAAAAGCGTACCGCACGTCGCCGGAATCAATAATCATGAAGGTTCAAAAGCCACGGAAGATTCCAGGGTCATGTATCTTATTTTTAAAGAACTGGCCAAAAAGAAGATTTTCTTCGTCGATAGCCGTGTGACCAGCAAATCGATTTGTAAACAGTTAGCCGACAAAATGCAGCTTCCGTTTGCTAGCCGCGATGTCTTTCTTGACAATGTCAATGAACGCACGGCGATCAAAAAGCAATTTGCCGAACTTGCGGCAAAAGCCCGTAAACGTGGATATGCCGTTGCCATCGGTCATGCCCGTAAATTGTCCTGGGAGGTCATGAGCGAAGAAATCAAAATCCTTAAAGCACAAGGGTACGAATTTATTACCGTACAGCAATTGATCAACTCTAAAGCCCACTAAAATGTTTGTCCTTGGTATCGAAACATCCTGTGATGAAACCGCGTGCGCCGTCGTTGAAGACGGACGCTGGATCCACTCGAATGTCGTGGCCACAAGTCTGAAAGAACACAGCAAATTCGGCGGGATCATTCCGGAAATCGCCTCGCGCCGCCAACTCGAATTAATCAGCGCTGTCGCGCAAACCAGTTTGGAGCGCGCTTCTTTAACACTTAAAGATATTAACGCCATTGCAGTGACACGTTCGCCGGGATTGATCGGCTCTTTACTCGTTGGGCTTTCGTATGCACGCGCATTGAGCTTTGCGACCAAAAAAACGCTCGTCGAAGTCGACCATATTAAGGCCCATCTCTACGCCAACTTTTTAGAAAATTTCAGCAATAAAGAATCGCCGAAGGAATTTCCTAAACTACCCGCGATCGGCCTGATCGTTTCCGGCGGACACACCAATCTTTATCTTATGAAATCTCCGACCGATTATAAACTTCTCGGACAAACCCGTGATGATGCCGCGGGCGAAGCCTTTGATAAAGTCAGCCGCATTTTGGGTCTCGGTTATCCGGGCGGGCCGGCCATTGACCGTATAGCCAAAGAAGGCGCTAACAACCGCTTGCGTTTTCCCTCTGCAGCGATGGAAGGGACCAACGATTTTAGTTTCAGCGGTGTTAAGACGGCCGTGCTGCAATATCACCAAAAACATAAGGCCACATCAAAGACTGACTTGGCCCAAATCGCTTATAGTTTTCAGGAGAGCGTGGTTTCGATTTTGGTCAAAAAAAGTATCGCCTTGTGCCTGCAGAAAAGGATCAAAACATTATTGATTGGCGGTGGGGTTGCGGCGAATTCGACACTGCGTCAGAAACTCAACGAAGAAGGGAAAAAAAACGGGATCAAAATCTTTGTTCCTCCGATGGGCCTTTGTTTAGACAATGCCGCGATGATCGGCGGATCAGGTTATCCCCAGCTCAAAAAAACGAAGTAAATATCTGAAATTATCGTTTCTTTAAATAAATTTCTCCTCTAGAATGATGATGTTTGTTACGCAATTTTCCGCTCTCGATTTAGACTCTTTGATATTTTTTGACCACGTCAACACGACAGGGAGGTACGCAATGGCACTTTTGTCGCGCCGAGCAGCACCAGTTGTGGACTCAGAGGAAAAAACCATTGAGATCAGCGCTCAGATGCAGGGGACGCTGTGTTTCAAGGATCCCGTAAATCTTAAGATCAACGGGACCTTCAATGGCATTCTCGATTGCCGAGGAACATTGACCGTCGGGAGCTCAGCTTTTGTTGAAGCTCATATCACTGGCGACAATATCATCGTAGCCGGCAAAGTCCGCGGCGACGTCATTGCGAAAAAAATGCTAGTCCTCATGCCGACCGCTATCCTCAGTGGTAACATTTCTACTCCCAAGTTAAACATCGTCGAAGGGGCCGTTTTCCACGGAAAATGTCAAATGATGGAAGACGTGCTCAATGTCGATGAGGTGTCAAAATATCTAGAAATCGAAGCTCCGACCATCGTCGAATTGGCCGGAGAAGGCAAAATCCCCGGAATCAAAAACGGCGACCACTGGTCATTCGAACGTTCCAAAATTGACAGTTGGGCTGCCGCAGGCCGGATTAAATGACCACAGGTCATCCTAAAACCGCAGGTGAAGGATCTCTCATATGAGTGATAGTCAATATATCTCTGTGCGCGAAACTGCACAAATCCTCGGCATTACCGAAAAAAAGGTCATGGATTTGATTGACGAGGGAAAACTGCAAGCGTACAAAATCGCCAATCAATTTTTGCGCCTTAAAAAGAACGAAATCAGTGAATTACGCAATACCGGGAAAGTAGCGGCCGAAGTCATCGTTCATCCATACTCGGCCGCAGAACGTATACGCGATTTCTTTTACTTCAATGATTTCTACTTGGCTTGCGCGGGCATCATTACCGTCTTGGTCTTCATCATCTTTCAAAAATAATCTTATGCCCAAATCCACTTATTTTCTGACCACCGGGGTCATGGTGGTCTTCATGAGTTTTTGTTTCGGCGGATGCGGAACTATTTCCAACTTTCAAAAGAACCAACAGAACAAAAAAAAATTAACGCAACTGCGCAAAGAAAATTACGCCTTGCTCAAGACCGACATTGCCGATAGTAAGTTGCGCAAGGGGACAACGACGCAAGCCCTGAAAGAAAAGTACGGCGCTCCTGATGATCTTTTTTACTCCGGCTCGAGTGTTAGCAGTTTTCAAGTTTGGACCTATAACATTTACAAGGATAAGCTTGCCGATAACAAGTTAGACTCAGTAATCCTCTATATTGAGAATGATAAGCTGGTCAACTGGAAGTTTTAAACTGCGCTATACTCCCGTCAGACCTCCTGGGTTTCTAAGGAGAAATTTCTTGCTATTTCCCGATCAATATCGTAGAATTTGGAATTCTTAATGGCGCCTTCCGTTCGTAATCCTTTCAATTTCCATAAGATTTTTGGCGGTGTAGCTCAGCTGATAGAGCAATCGGTTCATACCCGATCGGTCGGTGGTTTAAATCCACTCGCCGCCACTTTTTCTCTGCTGACCTATCAAGGTGATAAAATCGAAAAAATTCCAGACTGTTTTGCTCAAAGAAAAACAGCCTGGAAGAATGCATATGTTATAATGCGCACTATGAAAATTTTTCACTTAAAGATTGTTGTATTCTTTAGCATCTTGTTTTTTCCCGCCTTCGGGTTCGCAGAAGAACCGGAACAACTTTTCCGTAATTTCCAAAACGGCAATCCCTATAAAGATGTTGTGGTCCAAAGAGTCATTAGCGCAGACACCATCGTCATCGGCCAGGGAAAAAAAGTGCGCCTAATCGGCCTGAAAGCGCCGTCCGCGCCGCGCCGACCGAAAGTGGAATATGACAAAAATGGTCTGCCGATCGATAAACCGATTCTGCCAGAAAATACTTTTGAAGAAAGAGCGTACGCCTTCGCCAGCCATCTACTGCTTGGCAAACATGTCCGCCTGGAATTCGATGAATCGAGTAACGATGACGACTTCATATTACTGGCGTATGCTTTTCTAGTCGATGATGGAACGTTTGTTAACTCCGAAATTCTTCGTTATGGTTTTGCAGATTTACAGCTTAAACCGCCCAATTTGAAATATGAAGAAACCTTGCGCTCTGCCTATCAGGAAGCGCGGCGAGAAAAACGCGGCATGCAAAACAACTAATTTCTATGTTATTCCTTTTAATTCTAGTGACCATTGCCATCCTTGCCTTGACTGCGCTTTTCGGCTCACGGTGGTTTGACCGTTTTTAAAATGTCTTCCTTTTTCCATAGCATCGCACAATTTATTCGCAAGCATCAATTGATTCGTTCCGGAGACAGGATCCTCGTCGGTGTTTCTGGTGGCGCGGATTCAATGAGCTTATTGCACATCCTCGCTGTGTTACGGACCGAACTCGGATTTCAAATCCATGCCGCACATATCAACCATCATTTGCGCAAAAATTCCGACCTGGACCAAAAGTTTGTTGAAAAATTCTGCGCGACCCTCAATGTAGCGTGCACCAGTAAAGATATTTATCTCGACAAAAAAATTAAACAGGGAGGGTCCGTTGAAGAAATCGCCCGCCAGGAACGTTTCAAAGCTTTGAGGGCGCTGGCGAAAAAAACCCATTCGACGGCTATTGCTTTAGCCCATCATCGTGATGACTTAGCGGAAACAGTGCTTTTACGCATCTTGCGAGGGACTGGATTACAAGGACTGCAAGCTATTCTTCCCAAACGCACGATTAATAATTTTACTTTTATTCGTCCTTTGCTCGACGTAAGTCGCAGTGAAATTGAAAATTATATTAAGCAAAATAAGCTCACCTTTCGCACTGACCCGACCAATCGGCAGACACACTTTTTTCGTAATAAAATCCGGATCAACCTTTTACCGCTCCTTAAGAAAAGTTACCAAAATAACATTAAAGACGTGCTTTGCAATTTAGCGGTGACCGCCGGCGAGGACTATGAATATTTGCGGCAGGAGACGCTCAAAGTCTTTCCCAAACTTATCCAAAAGAAGGCACCGTACGGCTCGATCGCCTTTGATCTCAAAAAACTGCAACGCTTACCCAACGCGCTAAAACGGATGGCCTTGCGCTACGGAATTGAAATTATTAAAGGAAACACGCTGGCTTTGACCTTAATACATCTTAAGGAACTAGATGAACTGATCGAAAAACGACCGGTCGACGCAGTGGTGGATCTTCCGCATAATACCAGGGCCGTTAAAACAAAAACTTCGCTGATCATCGAATAAAAACTGACGCGGCTTACTTTTAAAACTTGAATTAATAACTTTCTTCGATATAATAAAACATTCAACGAAAGAAAAAACTATGGATACGCAAAACGCACAAAAAACTCCACCGAAAAACCGCAAACCTTTGCGCAATTTACCACCGCATCTCAAGTCACCGGGGATGAAAAATAATTTCTTTTTTTGGATTTTCCTCGGGACCCTCGTTCTCATCATGCTGGTGCAAAGCGAAAACACGGCAACACGCCCCGGTAAAATTCAGGACATGACGTATAGCGAATTTTTTACCTTAGTCAAAGACTCGACCAAAGCCGATACGATTGAAAAACTGGAACTTTTCGAAGGACCGGAAAATTATCTGCGCGGGAAAATCAAAGACGGGACCGAATTCCGCCTCAACGTCCCTAATAATGATGAGGTATTGTTGACCGCGATCCGCACCAATGTCACAAACTTTTCCGTCAAACCGGCCCAGACCTATTTGAGCCAGCTGCTTCTTTCCATGCTACCGATCCTATTGATCATCGGTTTTATTTGGTTTATCTCGCATCGAGGAAGTCAAATGGGCAACAAGATTTGGTCTTTCGGCAAATCCCGCGCTAAAGTCAGCAACAGCGATACCGCCAAGATTACCTTTAACGATGTCGCCGGTGTCGACGAAGCTAAAGAAGAATTGCAGGAAGTCATTGAATTTTTAAAAGACCCTAAGAAGTTTCAACGTCTCGGCGGGAAAATCCCCAAAGGTGTTTTGCTCGTCGGACATCCCGGAACCGGAAAAACTTTGCTCGCTAAAGCGGTCGCAGGGGAAGCCGGCGTTCCGTTCTTCTCGCTCAGCGGTTCGGATTTTGTGGAAATGTTCGTCGGGGTCGGCGCGTCACGCGTTCGCGACCTTTTTGAACAAGCTCGCAAAGCTTCGACCGTTTCCGGCAAGGGAGCTATTGTTTTTATCGATGAAATTGATGCCGTGGGCCGTTTACGTTTCTCCGGTGTGGGTGGTGGGAATGATGAACGCGAACAAACCTTAAACGCCTTGCTCGTCGAAATGGACGGCTTTACACCACAAAACGGCGTCATCATCGTAGCCGCAACCAATCGGCCGGATACGCTTGATCCCGCGCTCCTTCGTCCCGGACGTTTTGATCGCCAAATAGTTGTTACTTTACCGGACATCAAAGGACGAGAAGGAATTCTTCGCGTACATACCAAGCAGATTAAAATTTCCACCAATGTCGATTTCGCGCGTATCGCGCAGCAGACTGTTTATTTCTCCGGTGCTGACCTTGCCAACGTGTGTAACGAAGCGGCGCTTTTAGCCGCACGCAAGAATAAAGAAACCGTCGAGATGGAAGATTTTTTAGCCGCGATCGAACGTGTCACCATGGGGCCGGAAAAAAAGAGCCGCACGGTTTCTAAAAAAGAAAAAGAGCAGACCGCTTATCACGAAGCCGGACACGCTTTATTGTCTTTGCTCGTCGAAGAAGTCGATACCTTTACCAAGGTTTCCATCATTCCGCGCGGAATGGCCGGCGGTTATACGCTGACTCCACCGACGGAAGACCGCCACTATCACAATAAAAAAGAATTACTCGGCAACATGGTCGTCTTATTAGGCGGAATGGTTGGCGAAGAAATTCATATGAACGATTCCACGACCGGAGTTTCCAACGATCTCGAACGGGTGGCCGCCATTGCTCGCGCGATGGTTTGCGAGTTCGGTATGAGCGAAAAGTTAGGGAAGATGGCTTTCGGTCAAAGACAAAAGCAGCATTTCCTTGGCCGCGACATGTGGGAACAAAAAGATTACAGCGAAGAAACTTCCAAGAGCATCGACCAGGAAGTCAAACAATTAGTCGACGAAGCCTATAGGCGCGCAAAATCCTATTTAACACTTCACCACGACAAGCTCGATTTGATCGCGCACCGTCTTATTGAAAAAGAAGTGATCGACATCGATGAAACACGCGCGATGTTAGGTATTCCGTCGGGAATGAATCCGGTTAAATTACGGAAGTCTTACGACCCACCGGCGTCACCGGTACCGTTTTCCGAAGCAGCACCACCTCAACCTGCAGCATAATTATATTGTGACTGTAAAGAAACCTCACTTTGACTTAAGGAAAAGGTATGACTTTAAGGCCGGTGATTTTTCTTTATCTTTAGGTCGTGAAACCGCCATTATGGGGATCGTGAATGCGACTCCGGATTCATTTAGCGGCGACGGGACTTTAAAAAACCACAGCACCTACCGGCTTGCGTTGCGGCACATTCAAAACGGCGCTCACATCATCGATATCGGTGGAGAATCGTCGCGTCCAGGCGCGCGTAAAGTGCCGGTCGAAGAAGAAATCCGGCGCATTGTGCCGCTGATAAAAAAGCTCGCAAAAATTGTCAAAGTCCCGATCTCCGTGGATACTTATAAAGGACAGACAGCGCAATCGGCGCTCGACGCCGGTGCCAGTATCATCAATAACATTCAAGGAACTAAAGCTCAGAAAAGCCTTTTAAAAATGGTCGGACGTTACGGCGCCGGAATTGTCTTGATGCATATGCGCGGCACTCCCAAGACCATGCAGGAAAAGACCCATTATAAAAACTTAATGGCCGACATTATTCGTGAACTAAAAATCGCGATGGAAAATTGCTTGGAAAACGGTATCAAATCGGATAATATTATATGTGACCCGGGTATCGGCTTTGCAAAAACCGCTGAGCAAAACCTAGAAATTATTGATCGTTTGCAAGAATTAAAAATTTTGCGTAAGCCCATTTTGATCGGAACTTCTCGCAAGTCGTTTATCGGCAAAATCTTAAACACGGATGTACCCGACCGACTCATTGGTACTATCACCAGCTCAGTCATTGCGATCAACAACGGCGCGCATCTTTTACGCGTCCATGACGTCACAGAGCTCGCACAAGCAGCACGCGTGACCGATGACATCATCAACCGAAACATCACCAAACCTTCACGATAATGAGTTTTACGATCTGGTCAACATTGAAGCCAATTCTGGAAATCCTCATCCTGTGGATTGTCTATTACCGCATTTTTGTTTTCTTTGAAGGAACACGCTCATTTCAGGTTTTGACCGGGATCATTTATATCATCGGCGCCTTTCTTATTTCACAAATCCTCGGATTCGATACCCTCAATTGGTTATTGACCAAACTCTTCGGTATCTCGATTATTGCGATCCTGATAATTTTCCAACAAGAACTCCGCCACGGCTTGGCTCGGCTCGGCCAACAACATCTTTTTAATGTCGGCCTTGAAGAAAGTGAAGTTGTCGCCGTCATCGAAGAGATCACCGCGGCCGTGTTTAAGATGTCACAAAACGGTGTAGGTGGAATCATCGGGATCGAACGCGAAACGAAGTTGAAAACCTACATCGAAAGCGGGCTGGTGTTAGACGCAAAAGTCTCAGCGGAAATGCTGACGACGATCTTCTCGCCGCAATCGCCGATGCATGACGGCGGGGTGGTTATCCGCGGGGATAGAATCCTGGCTTCCGCGTGTCTCTTTCCGCTTTCTGACAATCCGAGCTTTAGCAAAGTCGTGGGAACACGACATCGTGCGGCATTGGGTTTAAGCGAGCATACCGACGCGGTCGTACTTCTTATTTCGGAAGAGACAACGGAAATTTCCATTGCCTGCGACGGCAAATTTACTAAGATTGAAACACGAGAGAAATTGATCTCGTCTTTAACCCATATGCTGGTCAAAGTTAATCACCACAAAAAGAAAAAATGAAAAGCTGGCTCACACAAAATCTCGCCTTCAAACTCATCGCTTTAGGCCTTGCGATATTGACGTGGTACTACGTCAACGGCGAACTCTTAAAGTAAAATTCCCTATGATAAAATTGGGCGTCAATATCGATCACGCCGCCACGTTGCGGCAAGCCAGAAAAGACTTTGATCCTGATCCGATCAAGGCCGCGCAGATCTGCGAAAAAGCCGGAGCACATTCCATTGTCTGTCATTTGCGCGAAGACCGCCGGCACATTCAAGACAAAGATGTATTTCTTTTGCGCAAAATCGTACGGACCCGCCTGAATCTTGAGATGTCTTTGAATGCCCAGATCATCAAAATCACCGGGCAGGTCAAACCCGATATCGCCACGATCGTTCCCGAACGCCGCCAGGAAGTCACGACGGAAGGTGGATTAGACGTCATTAAGCATTTCACAAAAGTAAAAAATACCGTTTCTTTTTTGCAAGACAAGGGCATTGAAGTCAGCCTATTTATTGCTCCAGAAAAGAATCAAATCGAACACGCTAAATTAAGCGGTGCACAAATCATTGAAATCCATACCGGATCATATTCGCAAGCACAAAACCGGATCACCAATGCCCGCGAGTTGAAAAAAATTTTAACGGCGACAGAATATGCGCGGCAAATTGGCTTAAAAGTCAGCGCTGGACACGGACTCAATTACACCAACACATCAACAATTGCCAAAATCAGCGGCATCGAAGAATTAAATATCGGTCATTCGATTATTTCCGAAGCGCTGTTTGTCGGCCTTGACCAGGCCGTCAAAAAAATGTTACGCACAATGGGGGCGGCGGGAAGAAAATGATCGCCGGGATCGGAACAGATATCGTCGAAGTCAGCCGGATCGCCAAGGCTATTGAACGCTGGAACGATCATTTCCTGAAACACGTTTTTTCGCAAAAAGAAATAGATTACTGCCAAGGACATAAATTTCCTTACCCGCATTTTGCCGGACGTTTTGCCGCCAAAGAAGCGGTGATTAAAGCCTTGCCGGACGTTGAGAATTTACAATGGAGCGATATTCAAATTATCAATGACGCGGCAGGAAAACCGCATTGCACCGTCGCCAATAACAATCTCAAACAAACCATCCACATCTCGATATCCCATACTAAAAACCATGCAATTGCCTTTGCCGTTATTGCGGCGTAATAAAAAAAGTCATAAGAACGATTTCGGGCATATTCTGGTCCTGGCCGGATCGTCGTCGATGCTCGGCGCCGCAGCCTTGGTCGGGCTTTCCGCGATGCGCTCGGGCGCGGGTCTTACAACGATCGGTGTTCCCAAAAGTTTGAACTCAGCTTTGCAGGAAAAAATTTCGCCGGTCATTATGACGCTGCCGTTACCGGAAACGAAGGAGGGCGCGCTCGCAACCGCCGCGTATACTAAGATCATGGCGCATATTAAAAATTTTCAAGTCTTAGCGCTCGGTCCGGGATTATCGCGGGATGAAAACACTAAAAAATTAATTTTAAAAATCGTCGCTAATTGCCCTCTGCCGATGGTGATTGACGGGGACGCGCTGACGGCCGTCAGCCAGGATATTTCTATTTTGCAAAAGAACCCCGGTCCCAAAATCCTGACGCCACATGTCGGTGAAATGGCGCGTCTGACCGGCTTTCAAAAATTCGCCATCGAGAAGACCCGTAAAAAAGTGGCGCTTGATTTCGCGCAAAATTTCAACTGCACCCTGGTCTTAAAGGGTCATCAAACAATTGTGGCCTCAGCCAAAGGGGAAGTTTATACCAACGCGACCGGTAATGCCGGAATGGCCACCGCTGGAAGCGGCGATGTTTTGACTGGGATGATCGCGGCCTTCTTAGCGCAGCAACTGACGCCCTTCGACGCCGCCCGTTTAGGCGTTTATTTGCATGGACTAGCCGGCGATTTAGCAGCCAAAGAAAAAACGGAAACATCATTGATTGCCACGGATATTATTGAAAAAATCTCTTTAACTTTGAAAAAACATCGAGGCACGTCATGACACCACTATCGTCATTGCGAGCCCCGCAGGGGCGCGGCAATCTATTGCAGATTGCTTCGTCGCTCCTAAGGAGTTTCTCACAATGACGGATTTAGCACTGTTAAAATTGCCCGACGGAGTAGATAAACTCCTTTTACATTCCTGCTGTGCGCCGTGCGCGGGATCGGTTATGGAAGACCTCATCACTGCTAAAATTGATTTCACGATCTATTTCTATAATCCTAATATTCATCCTCGTCGTGAATATGAAATCCGTAAAGAAGAAAACGTGCGCTTTGCACAGAAGATGAATATTCCGTTTATCGATGCGGATTATGACCGCGACAATTGGTTTGAGCGGGTGAAGGGTCTGGAGTTCGAACCTGAAAAAGGAAAACGCTGCAGTTGCTGTTTCGATATGCGCTTTGAACGAACCGCGCTCTATGCTCATGAACATCATTTCAAAATCATTTCCAGTACATTGGGAATTTCACGCTGGAAAGACATGAACCAGATCAATACCTCTGGCGTTAAAGCCGCGGCCCGATATGAAGCGATGACTTATTGGACCTACAATTGGCGCAAAGGGGGCGGTGCCGACCGCATGTATGACATCGCTAAACGCGAAGAATTTTATCAGCAGGAATATTGCGGCTGTGTTTATTCGCTGCGCGACACCAACCTAGCGCGGACGAAAAGCGGGCGAGAGCGTATTGAAATCGGCGAGAGTTACTACAGCAATAAACTCAACGAAAAGCCCACATCCTCCGTCACAGAAATACCATGATTGCCTAGCGGTTCGCCCAGGCCGATGTTATACTAAATTTCAATTTGTATAATCCTAATATTTATGTAATTTCTTTCAATGCCTGAACTCTCGTATACAAAAAAATCCATCATTCAGAAATTTCCTTCCATTAAAAAGCCCGACATCTTGGCTCTTTTCCTCTGCATGGGGATGTTTTTCTTTTGGCTGAACCTGCTGATCGGTAAGTTCGTCCATTTCGGCTACTATGACTGGGACCTGGCAATGTACGCGCAAGCAGTTTGGGCGTTAACACAGGGCTCTTTAAGCTCTTCGCTTTTCGGAACCAGTTTTCTGACCAATCACACGGAATATCTGGCATTCTTTCTTGCCCCGTTTTACAAAATCTTTCCCGGTGCTTTTACGCTCATTGTCTTTAAAATCCTGGCTTTTACGACAGGGGCTTTTGTTTTTTACTTAATCACCAAACGCTTACTGGGTTGGAAATTAGGCATTGTCTTTTTGCTTATGTACTTTATCCATCCGGCCAATCTTTTTATGCTCATTTATGAATTTCATTTCGAAAATTTAGCGATCCCTTTCATTTTTCTAATGTATTATTTTTTTCTGCAACAGCGCCTGTTTCCTTTTCTTATCAGCGCCGTATTTGCCACACTCGTCAAAGAAAATATTTCCCTGATTGTTCTGATGTTCGGCATTTATGCGCTCTTCCAAAAAAAAGACCTCAAGTCAGGATGGGTCATCGGTCCAGCCATATTGGGAGGACTGTTTTTTGTTTTCAACGTGTTTATTATGATGCCGCACGTGCGCATTATGGAAGGGCTGGCAAGCTCAAACCTTTACATTGATATGTACCAAAATTCGCCCTTGTGGCACAACATGACCTCGCCGATTGCGCAACGTTATGCCTACGATCTACTTCTGCCTTTCAACATTCTTCCGCTTTTGAGTCCTTTAACACTGTTTCTGGGTCTGCCGATTTTTTCCCAGCATTTCCTTTCGCCCAACCCTGGGATGCAAACTTTTTACTATCACTACGCAGCGACGGCGATCATTTTCGTTTTTCTGGCCGCCGTACATTCTCTGGAAAAAGTGAGAGCAAAAGCAGGGACGTATATTTATTACGGCATTATCTTTTTTACGATCCTAGGGATCACCGCAGAAACCAGGAACTTTTTGCCAGATTTCAGAGAAAGAATGGGATTCTGGCAAGACTCGCTAGATGGAGCGCGACATAATATGGTTAAACAAATCCCGCCAGACGCCTCGATCATTGCTAGTTTCGATTTTCTCGACAAACTTGTGGATCGTAAAGAGCTGTATTCGCTGCATACCTTATGGCGGAATAATATTCCTTTTACCGGAAGACCTTTTCCTACCGAAAAGCCCATTGAATTTGCCCTCATCGACTGGCAATCGTATTGGCTTTGGATTGATCTTAAAGATTCAGATCAAGAGAAGGTTAACCAATACCTTAAGCGTCTTAATGAATTTTATTTCTCCCGCCAGTGGGGAACGGTGGCCGCGGTCCAAGACACCGTTTTGCTCTCTACAGTCTATGGCAAAGCTACGCAGCCGCCCTTGATTGAAAACGCGCAGATATTATTTCCCGGCGTCACTCCCGCGGAATTTACACTCAAAGTAGGGGAACATCTGCAGCTGTTGAGTATGGAAATACCGTCGCTATCTGTAAAAGCAGGCGATGTTTTACCTTTTCTTTTCGTCTGGCAGTCACAAAAACCCACGAATGACTTCATTGCAATTGATTTAAAGATCCTAAAGAACAATCGCGTCATTGCCAAAGACCGGCATGCTCTTGGTTATGCTTTTAATGCCACTCCACTTTGGAAAGAAGGACAGTACATTAAAGAATATTACAATTTATTAACCCCGCCGTTCACGCCAGGCGAATATACTGTAAATATCTCGTTCATCAATCTGAGCAACGGCAACACCGAAACAATTTTCTTTAAAGGACAAGAACTTAAAAACATTAGCCTGACAACCTGTATCCAATGCCCGAACCCAACCCATATAAAAAATCTCCTTTAGGGATCGATAAAGCAGACGTCATGGCTTTTCTGCTATGCGGCGGCATCTTTTTTGTTTGGATCAACATCCTACTCGATAAATTTATTTATTTCGGTTACTACGACTGGGACCTGGCGATTTACGCTAATGCCATGTGGGCATTGACGCATGGGTCGTTTAGCGGTTCCTTATGGGGCACCAACTTCCTGACAAACCACGCCGAATATATTTCATTCTTGTTGATTCCCATCTATGCAGTCTTTCCCAGCGCCTTTACATTGGTCACATTGAAATTGCTTTCTGTCATAGGCGGGGGATTTGTTTTATACCGTATTGCAAAACACCTTATCGGCTGGCAACTGGCCTTAGGCTTGATGGTCCTGTATTTTGCTTTTCCGGCCAACTTCTTCATGCTGATTTTCGAATTTCATTTTGAAAGCCTGGCGATCGTTTTTATCTTTCTCGTGTATTACTATATGCGCATCCGGACGGACTACCGCAAATTTATCATTTGTTGTATTTTAGCCAGCATCTGTAAGGAAAATATTCCACTGATGATCTTTATGTTCGGCTTTATGAGTTTATTTCAAAAAAATGTCCCGGGACGTAAATTTGCCTGGACCGCCATGGGGATCGGCGCGGGGATCTTTGTTCTGGATATGTTTCTTATCATGCCGCTTTTACGTCATTGGGAGGGAATGGCTACGATAGCCAGTCCCTATATCGGCCTGTACTGGGGAGAAGCGTCGCAGCAAAGCGCGAGAACTAACATTGCACAATTATTTTTGCGTCTTACCGACTCACAAAGTATCTCTTACTTAAAAGACTTATTCCTCCCGTTATTATTTATTCCGTTACTTGGCTTTAAAACACTGCTTATCGCTTTACCGTTATTTTTACAGGCCTTATTGTCGAGCTCGAAACAAATGCAAACGGTTTACTATCACTATGCCGCCACATTATCGCCGATCTTATTTTTGGCCACATTGGAAGCGCTAAGCTGGAGCCGCCGGCGCTGGAATAAAATCCTTCCTATTCTCCTGTTTTCGCTGATCACGGCAGGGATCATCATCAATTGGAACTTCCATGCCGATCGTTTCTATCACAGCGTGCAGCGCTGGAAAGATAACGACGACAAAACCCGTATTGCACTAAAATCACAAATTCCCCCAGATGCTTCCGTCATCAGCACATTCGATTTTTTAAACCAATTGGCCAATCGTGATCATATTTACCCGTTGCGCAATGTCTGGCTCGGCTACAATCCATTCCACTCGCAAAGCTCTTATCTTGTCCCGCAGGTTTCTTATGCTTTAGTGGATTTGGGCTGTCCTTGGTTATGGGATGAAAGCATGACCCCGCAAAGAGATGAAACGAGAAAAAGGCTCAACCGGCTTAAAGATTTTTATTTTAATCAGAATTGGAACGTACAAGGGGCTGGGGGAGAAATTGTTCTTTTAAAAAAAATCCCTGCCGGTTCAAGCCCAAAAAAGTCTTTAGTCGAGCTGCAAAAAAAGACGTTTGCTTTTGAAAAAGCAAAACACGGAAGTATCGATATCGATCATAATTTTCAGCTGCTCAGCAGCGAAATGAAGAAAGACTTCTTCACAAATTCAAAGGAACCGTTAACCGCATTGACTTTTTATTGGAAAGCCGACAGACCGATCAATGATCTGTATATTGTGGATGTGATTTTAGTCCGTACAGGCAAAGAAGTCGTGACC
>Ga0163144_10001289_pt1 | contig 59184 bp, 41 predicted proteins | sample OliLak19BULKMAT1_FD_123175 | JGI IMG/M metagenome (GOLD analysis project Ga0163144, IMG submission 123175) | Freshwater microbial mat bacterial communities from Lake Vanda, McMurdo Dry Valleys, Antarctica - Oligotrophic Lake LV.19.BULKMAT1 | ecosystem: Environmental > Aquatic > Freshwater >...
ATCAACTGCAGCAGCAGCTCGACCTTTCGCTTGGCCGTCCACCGCTGAAAGTCTTTCTCCATCGCTCCCTCCGCCTGGACGCGGGTGCAGTACCCTGCCCAGTCTCAGAGGGGAACCACCTCACGCGTGGCGTGACGAGTCGAGTGCCGCACACGATCCGGGCGACGATCGTGCAGTACGCACGGCAGCAGCAAGCCGCGGGAGCCGGCTGGCCCGCGATCGCGCGCGAGGTCGGCTTCTCGGTGGGCGCGGTCACGAGCTGGGTGCGCGCGGAAACGGCGGCGCCCCGACCCCGTGAGGTGGTTCCCCTCTGAAACTGGACAGGGTACAGCGCCCGAGTCCAGGTGGAGGGAGCGATGGAGAAAGAGTTTCAGCGGTGGACGGCGAAGCGGAAGGTTGAGCTGCTACTGCAGCTGATTCGTGGGGAGACGAAGCTCGTCGACGCGTGTCGCGAGCACGACCTGAAGCAGTCCGAGGTCGAAGGCTGGATGGGGGCGTTCCTGCAGAGTGGGGAGCGGGGCCTGAAAGCGCGCAGCGAGGATGAGCAGGCCGTGCACGAGCGGGAGCTGCGCGAGCTTCGGGCGAAGGTCGGCGAATTGGTGCTGGAGCTCGACGCGCGAAAAAAATTGGACGCCCTCACCGGGAAACCCGAGAAAGCCTTCTGACGGTGCAGGGTCTGATGCGAGCAGAAGGACAGGCCGTGTCGCTCGCGCAGCTCTGCCGGTGGTTCGGCGTGCCGCGCTCGACGTTCTACTACCGACCGGCGATGGGCACGGCCCGGCCGCCGGTGATCGACGAAGCGGTGCGCAGCAGATCCGGGCCATCATCGACGCGGAGCCAGTCGCTGGCTTGCGGATGATTGTGGCGCGAGTGCGGCGGGCGGCCACGCAGCCGATCAATCGCAAGAAAATCCATCGCATCGTGAAGCTCAACGGGTGGCAGGTGCGTCAGCGACCCCAGGGCCACCGCCCGCGGGTCCAAGGCTGGGTGTCCCGCGCCGCGCGTCCCAACGCGCGCTGGGCGATTGATACGACGCATCTCTTCACGCAGCAGGACGGCTGGTGCCACCTCACGGCGATCATCGACTGCTGTGATCGCACGATCGTCGGGTGGCGCCTCTCGCGGTCGGGCATCGCGGGCGTCGCCGCGGCGGCACTCGAGGACGCGCTCCGCACGCGGCACATCTCGGCGGACTCGCCGGGCCTGCTGCTCCGATCCGATAATGGCCTCGTCTTCGGCGCCAAAACCTTCGTGGCCGTCGCGCGGCGGTACGGCCTCACGCAAGAGTACATCACGCCCTACACGCCCGAGCAGAACGGGATGATCGAGCGTTTCTTCCTGACCTTGAAGCAGGAATGTGTCTGGCTCCATCGCTTCGAGAGCCGCGACCAGGCCTTCCGCGTGATCGCGGATCGGCTCGATCGCTACGATGCCGACCGGCCACACTCCGCGCTCGGCTATCTCACGCCGCAAGAGTATCGCGAGAAATTATTAGCGGCCTGATCTGTCCAAAAACCAGGGGAACACCACACCCGGCCCGTGACCGTTCGCCCCGCCGCCGTGGTGACGCTGCCCGCGTCCGGACCCGCGATCGTGCTGCCGAGTGGCGTGCGCATCGAAGGTCTCGCGGTGGCCGATGTGCCGGCGTTGCTCGCGCAGCTCGCGTGATCGGCAGCACGCGGACGCTGCGGGTGTGGGCCTATCCTAAAGCGCCAGAAACCAAGGCACGTTCGCCGCGCTACGGGAGCGGGTCGACCGAAAGCAGTGCCGGCGGGCGCGGCACCCCGCCATCGGTCACCTCATCGGCACCGATGTCCCACGCCCCGCCCTGCGGCCGGGCATCACCCTCGAAATCTGTTCCAAATCCCAAATTGGAAAGACTTTCGCCTTTGTCCAGTGCGGGGCTAGTCGCGGCAAGGCGAAGATCGGACAGCGAAGAGAACACCGGGTTGGCGACGACGGCGGTAGACTCCCACGAAGCCACGAGGGTGTCGCGAAAGTATGCCGTACCGTTGTTGACTCGCACGATCGCGAGATTGCTGTCTTCCCAATAGAGATTCTTCGCGTGTACCCAGTCCGAGACGGCATTCAGATGTACGGAGCCTTGCCCGGCAACGCTCTCGGAGTTGCATTTATACATCGCGTTGTTCTTCACGATGAAGTTACCTGCCGCTTGGTTGTTGTCTTCGTTGGTATCGATGCACTCCTGCGCGATGTTGCGAAACGAATTGTTGACGATCGTTGTCTTCCCGATGCCGTAGTCGACCTTGACACCGTGGGGACTGATATCGGTTTTAAGACCCACGATGTCATAAAAGATGTTGTTTCGAACGATGGAGTTGTCAATCGAACCGCTCGTGCCGCCCGGACGGACGAGATGCACCCCTCCGCAGTCGCTATTCATGTACGCATGTACCGAGTTGCAGGAATGATGGATCGTATTGTTCTCGATCAGCACACCGTCGGAATCGCACAAGTTGCTGCCGTTCCAGTTGGATGTCACCTCGACGCCGTTCCGCCCGTTGTTGTAGATGGTGTTCCCGCGGACCACACAATTGTTGCACGATTTGATGATGACGCCATCGTCGAGCACCGCGCCGATCTTATTCGTCGCGCTCGCGAATCCAGTGTCGTAGATGGTTGATCCTTCAACCACGTTTCCGCTGATCTGGTTGCAGCTACCGTGGCCGCCTCCGTAGTAGCCGATGCCTTCGGCACCGGCCTCCGCGCAGACGGAGTTTCGCAATGTGATGTTGTTGGCGTTGCCGGTACGAATGCATTGACCGTAGTCGCGGCCGCCAGCAGCGTGAATGCGCACTCCGGAGATCACGTTGTCTGAAGCACCCTGGTCCGCAACGATGCCATGGTACCCGTATTTAACGTACATCGTCTGGCCACCATTGACGTTGACGAACTTAGCGCCAGAGAACCGAATGGGGTAGTTCGCACAAGATCCAGCTTGGCAAGAGATTTTTACTCGATGGGCGTCGGGATCAGGATTGGACGCGCTGTCGGGGAGTCGAGCCACGATCGTATTCGAGATCGCACCGGTATCGAACGTACCGCAGGCCGGACTCGACCAAGCATTGTCGCAAGCACCATCGAGATTGTTCAGATTGGCGCAGCCAGGGTAGTTCGCGCCCATCCACCGGAGGCGTGTTCCAGTGCTCGCCGGATCCGTGCACGCGCTGTCGTCGGCATCGTTGCACTGCGGGTCGACCCACATCTGCTCGCTGTTCGCGTTGCTGAAATTCCAAGCCTCCGAGTAAAACGTGCGCGTGTAATTTTTAAGCGACAGCCCCGTGCACGCTCCGCACTGACTCGCGCTCTCGCATCGCGTCCAATGCGACGCGGGCGAGGCGTCGTCGATCTGTGCCGACGTGCCATCAAGGATGACCAATTCGTTGTTGTACGGCTCGACCGTGATCGGATTCGCCGCAGTGCAACGCTGAGTAAAATAGAGGAGAGAGTGCTCCCCGTTGCTAGCCGCGCAGGCAGGGCTGATGAAGCCCTGCGCATCGACGCGGTAGGTTCCTTTGCGAACCTTGAGCGTATCGCCGCAGGCCAACCGCTTTGATGCGTACATCAGGTTCTTCCAAGGGTCGGCCAGCGTACCAGCGCCAGGCGCGCTCGGCGCACAGTTGGTCTCGAGATCGTCGACGTAGTACGTGGAGGTCTCCGCGAGGGAAGGGATACCCGCGAGCATCAAGACGCATGCGATGAGCCTAATGGGATGGATCATGTGAGGTGATTCTCCTGTTCTCGGTTCTCGAAGGGCATCCGCAACGGTCGATTCGATCTAATCGACACTCGCCACGCTATGCTACCCTAGCGAGCGATCGCGAGAGGCAAAAGGATCGCGTGGCCGCGCATAGCTGACGCAAGACGCGTGCCGATAGTAACCTCTTGGGATTCGCGCACGATGCTGCGCCATGACACAGCGACATTGGGGAACACAGCGCAACACCGGACACTTTTGTGACGATGCGACGACGAGACGAGGCACGGGCGGAACGTTGGGATGAGGCGGATTCACCAGAAGGCCTGCGGACACCGCACCTCGCGTGCGAGTTGCGCGCCGCTCCCGTTATGAGGAGCCCCAGCGTCGGGCAGTCGCTGCCGACCGTCTTGATGGTCGGACCAATGCCGCCGCCACCCCTGCTCGGCGGCATCGAGACGGGCATCGAACTGTTGTTTCGCACACCCCTCGCGCGCACGTCGGCGATGACGCTGTTCAACACGTGGCGCACGCCCGACCCCACGCGTTCGGCGTTTCAGAAGCTGCGATACCAACTTGGGATGTCATTGAAATTCTTTGCGACGATTGTGCGGGCTCGGCCGACGATCGTGCACGTGAAGGCGGCTTCGGGAATCAACTACTATCAGTGCGCCGCGTACGTACTGATCGCGCGGCTCGCTCGCAGACGTGTTCTCTTGCAACTGCACGCGGGCGATTTTCCGCAATTCTATGACAGGGAAGGTTCAGTCGGGCAAGCGATCATTGCCCATTCTCTTCGCCTTCCGCACCGCCTCGTCGCACTGTCGGAATCCTGGGCGGAATATTTTAGTAGTCTTGCGCGCCGACCGCACGTCGGCGTCGTGCCGAACGCGCTCGTCGTTGCCGAATACGGCGAGGCGAGGCCCGACGGTGCACGATTCGGCATTCCTGCAGGTCGTGTGGCGGTGCTGTTCGTCGGCACCCGGGACGCCGCATTCGACGTTCAGAAGGGATTGCCCGAGCTGCTCCGAGCCATGCAAACGGCGCGCACCCGCCGGCCAGAGCTCTTTCTGGTAGTCGCCGGAGGCGCACCCGACACCGCGGCGATCACGAGTGCGCTCGGAGCCGAGGGCGAAGGGTGGGCGCACGTCGGCACCGTAACCGGCGAGGCGAAGGCGGCGCTCTTCCGGACCGCCGACGTACTCGCCCTCCCCTCGTATTTCGAAAACATGCCGAACACGGTGCTCGAGGCGATGGCCGCGGGTCGTCCCGTCGTGGCGACGCCCGTCGGCGCGATACCCGAGATGGTGGAGGAAGGTGCGAGCGGCTTCCTCGTACCCGTCGGAGATGCGGAGCAACTCGCCGACCGCCTCGCACTGCTCGGCGCAGACGCGGCGCTCCGTGCCCGCATGGGGGCACGCGGACGCGTCCTCGCCGACCAGCGCTACGATATGGCGGTTCTGGAGCGAGCACTCGCAGCGGAGTATCGCGCGGCCATCGGCGACGGAGAGATTGACGCGTTGGCGCCGCTCGTGTGGTTTCGTCGTCCGGCCATTCAGCAGCGCCTCCGCTTGGTGACGCGGCTGACGAGCATGAGCCCGCGCGAGGTTGCCCACCGGATTGGCCGCGCCGTCGACAAGCGCCGCGGACGCACCGGCGACACGATCGCACCAGCCCCCGTCCTCCCCTCGGTGCTCAGCGAGCAGCCGGTGCAACATCTCACCAGCCGAACGAGCGCGAACGGATTCTTCCCGATCGCAGCACGCGACGTCGTCGTTGCGCGCGCGCGTAGCTTCGCCGCGGACGACGTAGCAAAAACGCTGCGCGACGCCGACGTGCTCTTACGACACGGCATCGATCTCCTGGGCAAGCGCTTTCGACCGGCAGCTGCGGACTTCGATTGGCTCGCCGACCCGGACCACGGCCGCGCGTGGCCGTCGCACCAGCTCGACGACGCCGACGCCGTCCGCCGCGTCCGCGTCGACGTAAAGTTCGTGTGGGAGGTGAACCGCCATCAATTTTTCGTGACGCTGGCCCGCGCCTTCGCCTATTCGGGCGACGAGCGATACGCCGAAGCCTGTGTCGCGATGGCGCGCAGCTGGCGAGACGCAAATCCGACGGGTATTGGCGTCAATTGGGCGAGCAACCTGGAGGTGGCAGTTCGGTCGTTGGCGTGGATCTGGACGATTCAGCTGCTGCTCGGCTCGCGCGCGCTGACGGACGACGAGCTTCGACCCTGGCTCGCATCCCTGGCGGATCATCGCGACTACTTGATCGGACATCTTTCGACGTTCACTGATCGGACGAATCACCTGATCGGCGAGGTGGCCGCACTTGCGGTCACAACGATGTGGCTGCCGGAGTTGCCGCGTAGCGAGGAGCTTTGCAACGCCGCCTTGGCGTCACTCGAGCGCGAGCTTCTCCATCAGGTTGCCGACCACGGCTGGGACCGCGAACAATCGTGCAGCTACCAGCGATTCGTTCTCGACTTCACGCTGCAAGTGATCGCAATGGCCGACGCGAATCAGGTGGAGGTGCCCGCCGGTATCCGGCAGCGTGCTCGGGCGATGGTGACCGCCATCGGCACCCTGCTGAACGCCGATCTCCGCGCTCCGCGTATTGGCGATAGCGATGATGCGCGCGGGCTGCCGTTCTTTCGTCCCGATCTCTGGGACTTCAGCGAGCTCCTGGCCGTCGGTGCCGCCGTCCTCGACGCCCCCGAACTCTCGCCGCGACCGCCCTCGTCGTACGAAAGCGCGCTCTGGCTCGGCGGTGAGCGAGCCCTCCGCACTCGCGACACGCCCCCGCCGCAGGCGCGTTCAGAGATGCTCGGCGACGACTACGCGATCCTCCGCAACCGCCGCCAAGAATCGAGCGATCGGCTGGTCTTTGATTGCGGACCACTCGGGTATCTTCCGCACGCGAGCCACGGTCATGGCGATTTGTTGAGCGTGCTCGTCGACGTCGGGGGCGAGGAGATGCTGGTCGATCCGAGCAGCTTTGCCTACTACGACGAGCGCGGGCGGCGGGACGCGTTTCGCGCGACCCGCGCGCATAACACCGTCGAGATCGGTGGGCGCGATCAAGCGGATGCCTTCGATCCCTTCAAATGGCTCAATATCCCACGCAGCGGCATCACGACGCGCGAGCTGGGGCCGGCCTTCGACTACATCGAAGCATGGCACGACGGTTACCGGCGATTGCGGCCGGGCGTGCTCCATCGCCGCGGGGTCCTCGGTCTCGACGGCGGTTGGCTGATCGTGGACTGGCTCGAGGGACGCGGCGTACATCGCATCGCACGCTGGTTTCACGCGGCTCCGAGCACACGCCTAGAGCGCGTGGACAATGCCACCGTGCGGATTGCCGCCGCGAGCGGCGCCGGCTCGCTCTCGATTAGCGACGTCACGGGTGAGGCCGCCGGCGGCTCGGTGGAAGCGACGGAAGGATCGTACTCCGAGCACTACGGCCAGGAATGCCGTGCACCGGTGGTGCGGATCGTCGAACGGTGCACGCTTCCCGCCGTGCGCGTGACGCTTCTTGCGGCTTCTACAGCCGACCGCCAGCCGCTCGTCCTTGGCAACGTTCTGGGTTCGGTGAAGCAAGGGGCGCTCGTGCTGCAGCTCGTGGAAAGCGATGGCAATACGGTAGACGTAGCCCTGCGCACCCCGACCGGACCGGCTAGGGTCGACACCACGGTCATCGAGGGCCGGATCGTCGTAGCAACTGGTGCGCACCGGCTGCGTTCGGGAGACCCCGCATGACCACGACGCGACGCGCGACCTTCATCACTTGGTACCCGTACTGTCGTCGCAGCGACACGATCGCCGAAGCGCTCGGGGGGACGTCGCACCTCGTACACTACCTGAGCTTCAAGAAGCCGCTGCAGGCCCCGTTCAAGTACGTCATGCAGACGATCGCGACGTTGCGTATCCTGCGTCGCGAACGGCCCGACGTCGTACTGGTCGCCGTTCCCCCGACGTTCGCCGCGTTACCCGTCTGGTATTGGGCACGCCGACACGGCGCCAGGTTCGTGATCGACGCGCACACCGGCATCTTCGAGCACGCGCGCTGGACCTGGCTCCTACCGCTCAGCAAGCTGCTCCTCCGGCATGCTGACGCCGTCGTCGTCACCAACGATCACTTGCGCCAGCGGGTAGTCGAATGGGGTGCCCGTGGCGTCGTAATCGGCGACGTTCCGGTCAAATTCGGCCCCGGACGCACTCCCGATCCATGTCGCGGACCACGCGTCGTGGTCGTCAACACGTTCTCGGTCGACGAGCCCGTCGACGCCGTGCTCGAGGCCGCGCGCCGCCTCCCGGAGAGCCATTTCTTCGTGACCGGCGACGTGCGCGCCGCACAACCCAACTGGATCAAGGAAAAACCGGCCAACCTCACATTCACCGGCTTCGTGTCCGAGGAGGACTACGCGGGCCTGCTACGCGCGGCCGACGTCGTCCTCGTGCTCACCACCCACGACCATACGATGCAGCGTGGCGGTTACGAGGCCGTCGCCCTCGGTAAACCGCTCGTCACATCCGATTGGGGACTCTTGCGCGAGACGTTTTCGCGCGGAACGGTGCACGTGCGGAACGAGCCGGGCGCCATCGCCGATGGCTTGCGACAAGCTATCGCCAATCGCGACACGCTGGAAACGGAAATGCAGAGTCTCGGGACGGAGCGGCGAGCGTTGTTCGCGACCCGACTCGCCAATCTCGTGAAGATCATCGACGGCGATTCGTCCACCGACCGCCCGATCCGGGCGGCGGTCTCGTAGCGTCCGCAGGAGGAACGAATGAAGATCGCAATTTTTGGCATGGGGTACGTGGGATGCGTGAGCGCAGCAGTCTTCGCGCGCGAAGGCCACGCCGTGACCGGCGTGGACACGAGCCCGACGAAGATCGACTCCCTCATGCGCGGCGAATCGCCGGTCCTCGAGCCCAGTCTCGGCGAGTTGGTGCGCAGTGCTCACGCTGACGGTCGCCTGCGCGCCACGACCGACGCCGCAGCGGCGGCCAAAGACGCCGAGGTGATCTTCGTCTGCGTCGGCACGCCGAGCTCGGCCAACGGCGCCGTCGACAGCAGCGCATTGCAACGCGTCGCGGCCGACATCGGACGTGCGCTCGCCGGCCGCCGCGATTTTCCGGTCATCGCGCTCCGCAGCACGGTGCTGCCGGCGGTGATCGACGGCGTGCTGATCGCAACGCTGGAGCAAGCGTCCGGCATGCGTCTCGGTACGGATTTCGGCCTCGTCGTGAATCCCGAGTTTCTGCGCGAAGGCAGCGCCATCAAAGACTTCGACGAGCCGCCGTTCACGGTGCTGGGCACCGGCGAATCGCGCGCGGTCACCGTCATGAAGCGCTTGTACGAATTTCTGAAGGCGCCGATCGTCGTCGTCGAGCGTCCGACCGCGGCATTGGTGAAATACGCCTGCAACTCGTTCCACGCGTTGAAAGTGGCCTTCGCCAACGAGATCGCCGCGGTTGCCGGCGCAGCCGGCGTGGACGGCAAGGAGGTCATGCGCCTCCTCTGCATGGACGACAAGCTCAACATCTCGCCCGCCTACCTGCGACCGGGGATGCCGTTCGGCGGCTCGTGCCTCCCAAAAGACGTGCGTGCGATCGCGCATTACGGACGACGGCAAGACGTCCCGGTGCCGCTCCTCGACTCCATCCTCGAGAGCAATCGGCTGCAGATCGAGATGTGCGTGCAACGCGTACTTGCCCACGGCCGCGCGCGCGTCGGCGTGTTCGGCATGTCGTTCAAGGCGGGCACAGACGATCTCCGTGAGAGCCCGACCATCTCGATCATCGAGGCCCTCCTCGGGAAGGGCCTCCAGATCGCCATCTACGACGGCCGCGTGTCACTGGCGCAACTGATCGGGGCGAACCGCGAGTACGTCGAGCATCACTTGCCACACATCGCGACGCTACTGCGGCCGACGCTCGCGGAGGTCGTCATGGAAAACGACGTCCTCGTGATTGCCAACGGCGACCCCGAGTTCGCGAGCCTGCCCGACCGCCTCCGACCCGGCCAAGTGTTGGTCGATCTCGTCGGCATGACAGCGAGCGGCCTCCACGTCGCCCCAGCGCATCGCAGCACCGGATCCTGAAACGCCCCTTGAAAGGACTACCCATGGACACCAGTACCCAAGCTTCCATCGAGTTCTACGACACCCTTTGGAGCGCGACGACACGAGTGGACCAGCATCACAAATGCCGCGGCCGCTCCATCGAGAACATCCTACGCGCGCTTCCCGAACCGGCCGGTCGGCGCCGCACGATCCTCGAGCTCGGTTGCGGCAGCGGCATCATCTCAGGCCTCCTCGCACGCTACGGTGACGTAGTCGGCCTCGATCAATCGCGGGCCGGCGTTGAAGCAGCCCGCGCCAGCGTCAAAGGCCGTTTCGAGATCGGCATCCTGCCCGACATCGCCATCGCTGATCGCGACTTCGACGTGTGCGTACTGACCCAGGTGATCGAGCACTTCAACGATGCCAATCAGACGGCCCTGCTCCAGAACGCACGCAACGTCGTACGGACGGGGGGGCATCTCATCCTCACCACTCCCAATCGGCCGGTCTCCGAAAAGATGCGCTTCGCCAAAGGCGAGCTGCAGCCGATCGAGAACTGGCTCGACACGAACGCGCTCCAGGCGCTGCTCGCCAAGACGGGCTGGCAGGTTCGTCAGACGAGCTACGCCTTCAACTTCATGCCCGTGCTCGCCAGCCGCCTGCCCCTTTTTCGGGGCGCTCGCTACCTCGCGTACGACGTCCTCGGCCTCCGCAACGTGGTGGAAGGCATGCTCGAAAGCCGCCCAGTGGGCGATACGACGGTCGTATTGTCCACGAAAGCCTAGTGTACCTAGCGGAGAGTTGTTGGATTCCGTCTTCCACTTGCCCTGTGGTACTTTCGGACGTGGATTAGCACGGCAATCTTTCCAAAGGAGTACGGCATCATGGCGCGTTCCGGTTTCCTCTCTTTGATCGGCGAGTTCTGGGCTTTTCTGCGCGTGCGTAAGAAGTGGTGGCTCGCCCCGATCGTCATCATCCTGATGCTGTTCGGGTCGTTGATCGTCTTCACGCAAGGCTCGGCGCTGGCTCCGTTCGTCTACACGATCTTCTAAATGGCGGAGGCTTCCTCAAAGAAAGAGCTACGCAAATTCGGGCTCGTCGTCGGCGCGGCGTTCGCCGTGCTCGGCACCATCAGTTGGTGGCGTGGGCACGTATGGCCGCCCCGCGTGATGTGGACGCTCGCGGTCTTCTTGATGGTCCCGGGCGCCCTGTTCCCGGCCGTCCTCGGTCCAGTGCAACGCGGCTGGATGGCGTTCGCCGAGATCCTCGGCCACTACAACACCCGCATCATCCTGACGGCCCTCTACTACCTCGTGATGACGCCGATCGGGCTGATCCTGCGCATCTTCCGCGATCCACTCGATCGTTCCCTGAAAAAGGACCGCCCTTCGCAATGGATCAAGCGCGACTCACAGCCCGTCGATCCCGAACGCTACGAGCGACAATTCTGACATGACGAACATTCTCGGGATCTCGGCCTACTACCACGACTCCGCCGCCTGCCTGGTGCGCGACGGCGAGCTCGTGGCGGCGGCACAGGAAGAGCGCTTCACCCGCAAAAAGCACGACGAAGAGTTTCCGCACCAGGCCGTCGCCTATTGCCTCCGCGAGGGGGGCATCAGCCTCAAGGATCTCGACTACGTCGGCTTCTACGACAAGCCGCTCTTGAAGTTCGAGCGCATCCTCGAGAACTACCTCGGCGTCGCACCGAAGGGCCTCGGCTCCTTCCTGACCGCGATGCCGATCTGGCTGAAGGAGAAGCTCTTCACCGGCGATGCGGTCCGTCGCGAGCTCGGCGACTACGACGGCAAGCTGCTCTTCGCCGAGCACCACGAGTCGCACGCCGCCAGCGCGTTCTATCCGTCGCCGTTCGACGAGGCCGCCGTCCTCACCCTGGACGGCGTCGGCGAATGGGCGACGTCATCGTACGGCGTCGGACGCGGCAAGGATCTCGAGCTCCTCGCCGAGCTCCGCTACCCGCACTCGCTCGGCATGCTCTACTCGGCGTTCACCTACTACACCGGCTTCAAGGTGAACTCGGGCGAGTACAAGGTGATGGGCCTCGCCCCCTACGGCGAGCCGCGCTTCGTCGACCGCATTCTCGCGGATGTGTTGCAGCTGAAGGACGACGGCTCCTTCAAGCTCAACATGGACCTCTTCAACTATCTCCACGGCCTCACCATGACGAACGGCGCGTTCGACAAGATCTTCGGTGGACCGCCGCGGCAACCCGAGTCCGAGCTCACGCAGCGCGAGATGGATCTCGCCGCATCGGTGCAGGTCGTCACGGAAGAAATCATGCTCCGCATGGCGCGTCACGTGCAGCGCGAAACCGGGATGGAGAACCTCTGTCTCGCCGGCGGTGTCGCCTTGAATTGCGTCGGCAACGGCCGCCTGCTGCGCGAAGGGCCGTTCAAACGCTTGTGGATCCAGCCGGCGGCGGGTGACGCGGGTGGCGCGCTCGGCGTCGCGCTCGCGATCTACCACAAGGTGCTCGGCAACGCGCGCCACCGCAACGGCGCCGGCACCGACACGATGAAGGGCTCGTACCTCGGCCCGGCGTACTCCGATGCGGAGATCGAAACCTTCCTCCGCGAGATCGGCGCCGTCTACGAGAAGCTGCCGACCGACGCGATGATCGCCCGCACGGCCGAACATCTCGCCGACGAGAAGGTCATCGGCTGGCTGCAGGGCCGGATGGAATTCGGTCCGCGCTCGCTCGGAGGCCGCAGCATCCTCGGCGATCCGCGCTCGCGGAAAATGCAGTCGATCATGAACTTGAAGATCAAGTTCCGCGAGAGCTTCCGCCCGTTCGCCCCGAGCGTGTTGCGCGAGCACGTGGCCGAGTATTTCGATCTCGACTGCGATTCGCCCTACATGCTCCTGGTCGCGCCCGTGAGCTCGGCACGTCGCATCAAGATGACGGACGAGCAAGCGAGCCTGTTCGGCATCGAGAAGCTGAACGTCGTCCGTTCGGATCTCCCGTCGATCACGCACGTCGACTACTCGGCGCGCATTCAGACCGTGCACGCCGACACCAACCCGCTGTATCACGCGCTGCTGACGCGCTTTCACGATCTCACCGGCTGCCCGGTGCTGGTGAACACCAGCTTCAACGTCCGCGGCGAGCCGATCGTCTGCACGCCCAAAGATGCGTACCTCTGCTTCATGCGCACCGAGATGGATACGCTCGTACTCGGCTCGTTCGTCCTGGAGAAAACGAAACAACCAGCCCTTCGAGAGGACGTCGATTGGCGCAATCTCTACCAGCTCGACTAGATCCAGCTGGCGAGCGCCGGCGTGTCGTGGCAGGCCACCACGCGACCATCGTCGCACTGATCGCCGGCGTTCCTCCGCGAGCATGAAGGCCGCGCGCGCCCCGCTCGCCATTCTGCTGCTGTTGGGAATGCTTCTCGCGGCAGGCGGCATGGCCTATCTCGCGTACTTCGCGACGCCCGACATCACGGATCCGCCGAGCAGCGCCCCGACGCGGACCACGGCAGCGCGACGCGCACTGCTGTTCATCATCGACGGCTTTGCCGCCGTTCCGCCCATCGAGGCGACGGTCATGCCGACGTTCGCGCGACTCGCGCGAGAGGGCGCGCATGGTGTCGCGCAGACGTCCTCGATGAGCCTGACGGCACCCTGCGTTTACAGCCTCGGGACCGGTCGCCCGGGCACGCTGACGCTCGGAGTCCTCGACTTTCACGCCCCGCCGGTCCACCTCGAATCCCTGCCCAGCCTCGTGACGGCGGCGGGAAAGCGGGTCGCGTTTTCGGGCGATCCTTCGTGGAGCCGCCAGTTCGGCTGGCTCGCGCTGCCCCAAGACCGCCACGCCCACCCGGAATCGGGGATTACCCTCGATCCGCGCGTCCGCCGTGCGGATCGCGCCTCGGTCGAGTTCCTCTTTCCAAAGCTGCGCGACCCGCGCTACGCCCTGGCGGTCGTCCACGTGAGCAGCGCGGACGCCACTGGGCACCTCGTGACCCCGTTTGGTCCCGAGTATCGTGATGCGCTGACGTTCCTCGACGGGTTGCTCGCGGAAGCCCTCGCCACCATCGACGACGAAACGATCGTGCTCGTGACGGGGGACCACGGCATGGGACCGCGCGGCACACATGGCGGCCGCGACGACGATGCGACGCTCACCCCGTACGCGATCTGGGGTCCGGGCGTGCGCGCGGGCGCCAGTCGCGACCTCGCGCAAACGACACTCCCGCCGACGATCGCGGCGCTGATCGGCCTTCCCATCCCGGCCGCGAGTGAGCATCCCCCAGCGACCGACCTCATGACCCTGGACGCGAACGCGACGCAGGCGTTGCTCGACGAATTCGTCGGCCGCAAGCTCGCCGCGGCGCGGAGCGTCGTACCGGATCTCGCCGTGCCGCCCGGCGGCGACCTGACGACGGTCAACGCGCACTTGAACGAGATCCTTTTCGCTTCGACGGATCCGCGGATCGGCGCGCGCCTCGCGACGTTCGCCCTGTTCACGTTGGCCGCCGCGGTCGCGTTGCTGTTCGCGCGCGCCGAGATACCCGCGAGTGAGTCTCGGGATACCCCCATCGGGCTCCTGCTGAGCGCGTTCGCCGTTCCGCTCGCGTTCGTCGCCGCCGCAACCACGCTGATCGCGTGGCGGAGCGCCTTGCCCTTCCAGCCCGAGGTCCTCGCCGTGATCGCGGCATCGCTGCTCGGTGTCGCCTGCCTCGTCGTCGCGGTCACGCTCTACCACTCGCCAACCGCGCGCGCGCGGTTCGAGCGCGCCGAGCTCACCGTCTATTTCTGGGCGTCGGTCTTGCTCGCGACTCCCCTGCTCACCTCCGGTTGGTTCAGCAATCGACAGTTCTTTCAGTTACTGGCCGTCGTGCTGGTCGGCGTCGTCGTCATCGCGAGCCGCCGCATGGTCACCCACCCACCCTCCGCCGCCCTCGGCTGGTGCGCCATCGCATCACTGGCCGTCGGCATGGCGACCACGCGACCGATGAACTCGCTCGCGAGCGCGTGGCCGTTCGTTCTTCCGGGAACGATCGCGGTGCTGGCGCTGGCGATCGCCGGCCTCCGCGACACGCCCCGATCTTCGGGAATCGTCGCCGCGGGAGTCCTCGTGCTCGGCGCCATTTCGGCGCTCGTCTGGAGAGCCGTCGGCGGGACCATACCCGCACTGGCGATGCTCGCCGTGTTCGCAGCGGGAGTCGCTTGGGCCATGGTCGTCCGCCGAAAGCCGCTCGGCGCGGCTTCGCTGCTCGTCGGCGTCTCGACCTTTCTCGGCCTCACCATGGCGAGCGACAGCCAGGAAGCGATCATGTTTCTCGTCGCGGGCCTCGTGGCGCTCTGCCTCACGCAGCTCGCTCTACCCCTGGGACGCCCGCGAGCCGTGTACTTCGCCGCGGTCGCCGCGCTCACGCTGCGCCTCGCGCTCTATGTTTCCCTCGGCGACTACTACAGCCTGAACTCGATCAGGACGGCACCAGGATTTCGGCTGGCGGAGGCCGGGCTCTCGCTCCCGTTGGTCATCACGACCCTGCTCCTCAAATACGCCCTGCCCTGGCTCATGATCCTCGCGATCGCCCTGCCCGCGCTCAAAGACGACGACACGGGGCTCGGACGACGCTTCGTACAGCTGCTCGCGCTCGGATACGTCGCGCGCTTCTTCGCGCTCGCAGCGGTGGCCGATCCGTTCCGCATCCTCCCCCACGGCATGGAAGGCCTCGTCGGCATCTTCGCGATCTCGTGGGCCGAGCTGCTGACCTTCGGCGGGGCGAGCCTGGTCTTCCTGATGCTCGCGCCGCCGCGCACCACCACCGTGTCCGCGCCCACTGGCGTGGTCGTACAAACCGCGCCCTGAACGTCGCGTCGGCCTCGGAGCAGCGCATGGCATTCGCCCTGCGACTCGGCATGCGACGCGCTTCGGCCGATGAATACCGAGTTGCCTCCCGAGGACTCAGTGTCTACGATCCGGCCCGGGTCCGCGCCCTCAGGGCCCATCACGACGCAGGAGGACGGCGACGCATGAAGTGGCGATCTCGTTTGACGGTGATGGCCTTGGCAGGGCTGTGCTACCGAAGCTCGGCAACGGCTGGGCTGCTCGACAGCCCACCCCCCGTACTCGGCAACGGTGAGCGCGGAACCGTCGTCTTCAGGATGGGCGCCGTCCACTTCGAGCCCGGCGGCTGGGTCGACACCACCGTGACGTGCACCAACCTCGCCACGACTCCGGCAAACCTCGCCATCGAGGTCTTCGACGAGAACGACCGGCTCGCGGGCGACGTCACGAAAGCCGCAGTGGCCGCCGGCGCGGGGCTCACGTTTGCGACCTCGAGCTCGGCCAACGCCGCCGGAGCCACCATCATTTCGGGCCTCCCTCCGATCGATCACGGCAAGGCCAGGGTCAGCGCCTCGACCGCGCAACTGACATGCGTTGCCGTCAATCGCATGCGTGGTTCCGACGGAGCCATCAAAGAAGCGCCCCTGGAGCTGATCAAGAAAGTAGCATATTGAGCCGGTCCCCAGCCCGTTGTCGTCGCTGATGGTGCGGTGAGTCGTTGACCATCGCACCAGACTCGATCGTCGCCACCCCCGCAGAAAGACCGCCATCCCGAATGTATTTCCTCTATCTCGCCGTCTTCCTGAGTCAGATCCTCTATGGAGGCTCCGCCAATGCGGCCGTGGTCGCCAACGGATTCCAAGATGCGGTCGTGGCCACGGTCCCCTCGCCGTCGGTCCTCGCGTTCGCGCCCGACGGACGGCTCTTCATCGGTGAGAAGGCCTCGGGCAAGATCCGCGTCTTCAAATCCGGAGCGCTGCTCAGCCCGGCGTTCCTGAATCTCAACGACTTCGTCCCGGCGGGAACGTACTTCGACACGTTCAACGAACGCGGGCTGCTCGGCCTCACCTTCGATCCGAGCTTCAACAGCAACGGGTACGTGTACGTGTACTACTCGGTCTGCAAGATCCCGGCGACACCGCCGCAGCCGGGAACGAACACCTGTCAGCTCGCCAAGAATCGCGTGGTTCGCTTCACCGCGAGCGGCGACGTCGTCGCGCCAGGAAGCCAGGTCGTGCTCCTCGACGACATCGGCAACGATGCCGGCAACCACAACTCCGGGTGGCTCGGATTCGGCCCGCTCGACGGCAAGCTCTACGTCGCGGTGGGCGACGGCGGCTCGAACAGCGCCAACGCGCAGAATCTCGGGACGCTGAACGGCAAGATCTTGCGCCTCAATGCCAACGGAACGGTACCCTCCGACAATCCGTTCGTCGCCCAGAGCAGCGCCCGCGCCGAGATCTGGGCGTCGGGATTGCGCAATCCCTTCCGCTGCCGCTTCGCGCCCGACGGCCGCTTGTTCTGCTGCGATGTCGGCGCCAACGGCTGGGAAGAGATCAACGCCATCACCAAAGGCGCGAACTACGGCTGGCCCAACACGGAGGGCCCGTTCAATGCCGCGTCGTTCCCGCAATTCACGAACCCCATCCATGCCTACGAGCGCGGCGGGACGAGCTCGTCGATCATCGGCGGCGAGTTCGGATCGCGGACCGGCTTCCCCGGCAACTACCAGCAGAGCTTCTTCTTCGGCGACTTCGCCCGCGGCTTCATCAAGCGCGCGCTGCTGAACGGTGCCGGCACCGGGGTGCAATCCGTCGACGATCTCGTCACCGGCATCGGCGGCAACGCCGTGACCGACATCGTGGCCGGTCCCGACGGCGCGCTCTACTACACCGTGTACGGCGCCAATCAGGTGCGGCGCGTGACCGCGACGTCGTCCAATCAGTCACCGGTCGCCGCGGCCTCGGGCACCCCGACGTCGGGGGTTCCGCCCCTCACCGTGCAGTTCTCGAGCGCGGGCTCCAGCGATCCCGACGGCGACGCGCTCACGTACAGCTGGAACTTCGGTGACGGCACGGCGACCTCGGCGTCGCCCAATCCATCGCACCAGTACGCGAGCTCGGGGTCCTACGTCGCAACGCTCACCGTGAGCGACGGCAAAGCCAGCCCCGGACCGGACACCGCGACCGTCGCGATCGGGGTCGGCCGTCCACCGGTCATCACGATCACGGCCCCCGTGGACGGCTCGTCGTTCCGTGGCGGCGACACGATCGCGCTCGCGGGCAGCGCCGTCGATCCCGACCAGGGCACGCTGCCCGCTTCGAGCCTGCACTGGAAGGTGATCTTCCACCACGCCGATCACACGCATCCCTACATCGACGATCTCCCCGGCAATCCCCAGAGCTTCGAGACGAATATCGGCGGCGAGCCCGACCCGGACGTCGGCTACGAGATTCAAGCGAGCGCGACCGACTCGACCGGCCTGACCGGCACGTTGTCGGTTTTCATCCTCCCGATCACCCACGACTTCACGCTCGCCACGACGCCGGCGGGAATCGGGCTCACGCTCGACGGTCAGCCGGTCACGAGCCCCGGGACGTTCACCGGCGTCGTCGGCGTCGAGCGCGCGATCGGCGCCCCGGCGACGCAATCGGTCGGCGGTCAGCCCCACTATTTCTCGGGGGGGTCGGATGGCGGGCTTCCCACCCACCTGATCGTGACACCAGAGACCACCAGCACCTTCACCGCGAGCTTCAAGCCGGCCGCGACGTGCAACGCCCCGATCGTCATCCCGCCGCAGGGTGGCACGGTGATGGGGGCGACCGGCGGCACGAGCAGCCAAGCCGGCACATGCAACACCAGCAACAACTCGCCCGAGCAGGTCTATCAATGGACGCCCGCCGTCTCGGGAACCGCGACGCTCGACACCTGCGGCGGCGCCACGTCGTTCGACACCGTGCTGTACGTGCGCGGCGGTGTCTGCGCCGCGGGAACACAGCTCGTCTGCGCCGACGACGAGGTCGGCTGCACCACCAGCGAGCCCAACGATCGCCACGCTTCGCGGGCGACGCTCAGCGTGACCGCGGGCCAGACCTATTTCATCGTGGTCGACGGCTTCAACGGCGCGAACGGCACGTTCAGCTTGAACGTGGCGCCGCCGTCCGCGTCGGCGCCGACGGCGACGCGAACCAGCACGCCGACTGTCGCACCTGCAACCCCGACGCCGACTCGCACTGCAACCAAAACGGCAACCCCGACGAGCACCGCAACGAAAACGGCAACGCCGATCGTCACAGCCACGCCGACGAAGACGGCAACTCCGATAGCAACGGCCACCGCGACCAAAACCGCGACGCCGATCCCGACGACCACCGCAACCAAGACGCCAACCCCCATCCCGACGACCACCCCGACGAAGACACCGACCCCGGTCGCAACGAGCACGGCGACGCGCACCAGCACGCCACCGCCCGCCGCCACCGCGACCGTCGTCACGGCGCCGTCACCTTCCCCCGGCGTCTGCGATCCGATCCCCGTTCCGCCCCAGGGCGGCACCTTCACCGGAACCACGAGCGGCGCGAGCGGCACCACCGGCATCTGCGCGGCATCGAGCAACTCTCCCGAGCAGGTCTATCAATGGACGCCCGCCGTGTCGGGCAGTGCCATCATCTCGACCTGCGGCGGAACGACGGCCTTCGATACCGCCCTCTACGTCCGCGCCGGCAGCTGCCAGGGCACTCAGGTTTCCTGCAACGACGACACGTCCGGCTGCACGACGAACGAGCCGAACGATCACCACGCCTCGCGGGTAACCACCACCGTCACCGCCGGCCAGACCTATTTCATCGTCGTCGACGGCTACAACGGCGCAAGCGGCGCCTACACCTTGACGATCACGCCGCCGGGCGGCGCGAGCCCGACCGCCGCCGTCACGCCGAGCGCCACCCTCACCGCCACTCCCGCCGCAACCGCGAGCGCGACCGCGACCGCGACCGCGACGCCGATCCCCACGGCGACGCCAACGCGCACCGCCACCCCGGTCCCGTCGGTCACCGCGACGCCGCTCCCGACGGCAACCAAAACCGCCACGCCGGTCAGCACGTCGACGCCGCTCCCGACCGCGACCGCACCGCCGAACGCCTGCACCAGTGTCACAGTCATCCCGCCGCAAGGCGGCTCGGTCACCGGCGTGACGACGGGGACCAACACGCAGTCGAGCAGCTGCGGGGTCACCGAGAAGTCGGGAGAGCGCGTATTCCAGTGGACGCCGACGATCTCCGGCCAGGCCACGATCGGAACCTGCAGCACCGACACGCTCTTCGACACCGTCGTCTACGTGCGCGGGGCCACGTGCAGCGGCAGCGAGCTCGTGTGCGTCGACGACGTCGTCGGCTGCAATACCGGCGAGCCGAACGACTATCACGGCTCGCGCATCTCGCCGGTCGTGACGGCGGGCCAGACGTATTTCATCGTGGTGGACGGGTACAACGGGGCGAACGGCGCGTTCCGCCTGACGGTCACCGCCCCGAACGCTCCGACCACGACGCCGAGCGCCACGCCGACGATCGCCCCCACGGCGACGCGAACGAGCACGCCGGTGGCCACCGTCACCAACGTCGCGACGCCGGCACCGACCGCGACGATCACGCCGTTGCCGACCGGCACCCCGACCGCGCTCCCGACCACGACCCCGACACCGACCATCACCGCGACCCCGTCGGCTGACGCCTGCAGCAACGTCACCCTCGTGCCGCCGCTCGGCGGCATCTTCACCGGCGTGACCAGCGGCAGCAGCAGCCAAACCGGCTCGTGCTCCGTCACCAACAAGGCCGGCGAGCGGGTCTTCCAATGGACGCCGACCGTGTCGGGAACGGCGCTGGTGGCGACGTGCGGCAGCGACACGCTCTACGACACCATCGTGTACATCCGGTCGGGGAACTGCGGCGCCGGCCCCGAGCTCGGCTGCAACGACGACACGACGACGTGTGGCACCGGCGAGCCGAGCAGCTATCACGGCTCGCGCCTGTCCCCCGTCGTGACCGCGGGGCAAACCTATTTCATCGTGGTCGACGGCTACGACACGTCGGCGGGACAGTTCACGCTGACGATCGGACCTCCGGTCGCGACGACGGCCACTCCGACGTCGACCCGAACCGCGACGCCGATCCCGACCGCCACCGTGACGCCCACGGTAGTCGTCACCGCCACCCCGACCGTCACCAGCACCTCGCTGCAGTCGGCGACCCGCACCGCGACTCCGCAGCCGACCACGACGCCGGTCGCCGCGGCGACGGCGGCACCCACCGTGGTGCCGACGGCCGTACCGAATCCCTGCAACGCGACGATCGTCCCGTCCCACGGCGGCACGTTCACCGGCGTCACCAGCGGCTCGAACGTCGAGACCGGCTCCTGCGGCCTCTCCGACAAAGGACCCGAAACGGTCTTCCAATGGACGCCGACGGCGTCCGGCCTGGCGTCGATTGCCACCTGCGGGACCGGCACGCTGTACGATACTGTGCTGTACATGCGGAGCGGCGGTTGCGGTGGCGGTGAGCTCGCGTGCAACGACGACGTCGTTGGCTGCGGCACCGGCGAGCCGAACGATCATCACGGCTCGCGCCTCACGCCGACGGTGACGGCGGGTCAGACCTACTTCATCGTCGTCGACGGCTACAGCGGAGCCCAGGGCGCGTTCAGCCTCACGATCACGCCACCGGCCGACGGTACCTGCAACGCGCCTTTCGTGATTCCACCGGCCGGCGGCGCCTTCGACGGGACCACGAGCGGCGCGAGCGCGCTCGGCAGCTGTTCCGACAGCAACCTCTCCGCCGAGAAGGTCTACCAGTGGATTCCCGACACCTCCGGGGTCGCCACGCTCGAAACCTGCGGCGGCCAGACGTCCTACGACACGGTGCTCTATATTTCCGAGTCGACCTGCGACGGTCCCGGCTTTGCCTGCGTCGATGACGTGACCGGCTGCTCGACGACGTCGGGTGCGGCGCACGGCTCGCGCCTCAGGCCCACGGTCACGGCCGGGCGCACGTATTACGTCGTCGTCGACGGCTACAACGGCCGCGCGGGTACCTACAATCTGAACGTCATCCCGCCGCAATGACCGCGCAGACGATCCTGTGCGTGTTCGGCACCCGACCCGAGGCCATCAAGATGGCTCCCGTCGTGCGCGCCCTCGCCGCCAGGCCCGACGACTTCCGACCGGTCGTCTGCGTCACCAATCAGCACCAGGAAATGCTCGACCAAGTGCTCGATCTCTTCGAGATTCACGTCGAGCACAGCCTGCAGGTCATGACGAGCGGGCAAACCCCGGGCGACGTCACGGTCCGCGTCCTCGAACGTCTGCCGCCCGTGCTGGCGAGCACGCGCCCCGCAGCCGTGCTCGTGCAAGGCGACACCACCACCACGTTCGCCGCTGCGCTCGCCGCGTTCTACGCGCGCGTGCCGGTCGGTCACGTGGAGGCCGGGCTCCGCACGTACCGCAAAGACTCGCCGTTTCCCGAAGAGCTGAATCGCCAGATGACGACCGTCCTCGCCGACTGGCACTACGCGCCGACGAATTGGTCGCGGGACAATCTCCTGCGCGCCGGCGTGGCGCCGGAGGCCGTCAGCGTGACCGGGAACCCCGTGACCGACGCGCTGCGCTGGATCGCCGACAAAGTCGGCGATGGCACCGACGTCGTCCCGAGTCTCGGCGCGCAGTCCCGAATGATCTTGGTGACGGCGCATCGCCGCGAGAATTTTGGCGCGCCGTTCGTCGCGATGTGCGAGGCCCTCCGCGCCATCGTCGACCGCAATCCCGACGTCGAGCTCGTCTATCCCGTCCATCTGAACCCGAACGTCCAGGAGCCCGTGCGGCGCATCCTCGCCGATCGCGAGCGCATCCATCTGCTCGCGCCGGTCGACTACGCCACGTTGGTCGCACTCCTGAAACGGGCCGAGATCGTCGTGACCGACTCGGGCGGCATTCAGGAAGAGGCCCCGTCGCTCGGGAAGCCCGTCCTGGTGATGCGCGACACGACGGAGCGCCCCGAAGGCGTCGAGGCGGGAACGGCGAAGCTCGTCGGGACCGATCGCGCCCGGATCGTCGACGAGACCGAACGGCTGCTGCGCGATCCCGCCGCCTACGCGGCCATGGCGCATGCCCACAATCCGTACGGGGATGGTCACGCCGGCGAGCACATCGCCGAGAACCTCGCCCGGGCCCTCGCGACGGCTCGCAAGATCACGGGCTGACCGCCCGGCGCCCCCCGGCTATGGTGGGGCGCTTCCATGAGCGAGACGCGCAACGAGCACGTGACCGACGATCGGCGTGCACCGTCGCCGTCGTGGCTGCTCGTGCTGACCCTCGTCGGCTTGGCCGTTCGCGCGTTTCACATGAATGCGCAAAGCCTGTGGTTCGACGAGATCGGCTCGGCGAACGTCGCGACCATGTCGCTCGCCGACCTCCTGCACGCCATGGACACCAACGGCGTCGAGCCGACGGCGTGGCTGAGCACGGCGTACTACGCGGTCGTGCGAGCCGTGCTCTGGTTGCCGCACACCTCGCCGGATTGGCTACTCCGCGCGACCTCGGTCGGGCTCGGCACCGCGACGATTCCGGCGCTCGCGTGGACCGCCAGTGCGTTTCTCCCCCGCACGACGGTGCTGGTGATCACGGCGGCGCTCGCCGTGTCGCCGTTTCACGTCTGGTATTCGCAGGAGGTTCGGCCCTACGTCCTGCTCGTCTTGGCCGTGACGCTCGCGATGGGAGCCTACTATCGCGCCCTCGCCCACGATCGCTGGCCGGCGTGGATCGCGACGGCGCTGCTGACGACGGTGGCGCTCTACACGCACCCCATCGCGATCGCGCTGCCGCTGATCTGCGGCAGCGGCCTGCTCGCCGTCGCGGCGTCGCGCCCGCGGCGAGCGTTGCGAGGGTTCGCCGCGCTCGGCGCGACCGGCCTCGCCTTCCTGCCGGCGATCATGCTGACGGTGCAGCGCGGCACCAACCACCCCGCCGACACCCGGCCGGTCGGACTGCTGGATCTGCCCTACGCGTTCTACGCCTATGCGGTCGGGTTCTCGCTCGGTCCGAGCACCACCGAGCTTCACACACCGACGATGGCGACCCTGCTGCCGCATGCGCCCATCGTGATCGTCGCGGCCGCGGTGTTCGGTCTGCTCGCGCTCCTCGGCGTGCGCGCTGCGTTCCGCCTGACACCGCTCCACACGCTGGTTCTGGCGACGTGGCTGATCCTCCCCATCGCGCTCGCCGTGACCGTCGCCATCACGACCGCGAACCCGCTGAACGTCCGCTACACCATCGTGGCGTTCCCGGCGTTCGTGATCCTGTTGGGCCTCGGAGCGAGCGACGTCCACCGTCCCGCCGTCCGGGCCGTGGGGCTCGCAGCCCTCGTCGTGTGCGGCATCTCCCTCGCACAGCTCTACGGCGACCCGCGCTACGCCAAGGAAGATGCGCGCGGGCTCGCGGTCGTGCTGCGGGCCGAAGCCACACCCGCGGACATCGTCCTCGTGAACGCCGCGTACATGGCGACAGCAGTTTCCTACTACTACCCGGGCCCCGCCCCGGTGCTCGGCTACCCGCCGATCGCGGCACTCTCGAGGCTCGATGTCGCGACGGCCACGACCGACGTCGCGCGGCTCTCCGCCGGTCATCCCAAGGTATGGTTGGTCGCGACGCGAACCTTCCATGGCGACCACGCCGGCCGCCTCGAGCAGGCGCTCGCCGCCAGCCGAACCGTCGATCGGCGCATCGACCTTCCCGGCATCGTCGTTCGACGCTACGTCGCGCCTTCCGCCCCCTGAGCGCTACGGCAAGCGCGCTCGCACCCGCCATAGGGATCACCCCACAACGCATTCGCACATGCATTCGCTATACGAACGTCATAGCAAAATTCTTGACTGTTCGAGATAACGGCGGGTAGTAACTTTACAGTTGTCCCGCTACTTTCTTTGTCAACTCGAACACCCCCTCGCGCCACACCCGATCCGCTGCTCCAGAGGAGAACCCTGACATGACCACCACCTTCAAACGGCTCCGTCGCCTGCTGCTGCTCGGCGCCCTGTTGCCCCTCCTCGTCGGGATGATGCTGCCGGCGTCGGCTGCGGCCGCGACGAAGCTCTTCGTCGTCGCCAACGAGCTCGGGCAGATCTGGCGCGTCGACCCGGTGACCGGCGAGAAGATTTCCAGCTTCGCGCTCAGCCCGGCGACGTTCCCGACGCGTCCCGGCCTCGCCTTCGACGGCACGTATCTCTACTATACCGACGAGCTCCTGAATTACGTCCAGATCTACACGGAGACCGGCACGGCGGTGAACCAGCTCCAGAAGCCGGCCATCGGCAACGAGCTCGGATCGGGACTCGCCGCGACCAAGACCTCCCTGTTCCTCGTCTCCCTGGACGGTAGAGTCGTGGAGATCGATTCCACGACGGGCGCGGTGCTCAACTCGGTCATCGTTGCCGGAGCCTCTCACGGCCTCGCGTTCGCCGGCTCTCTGAACCAGATTCTCGTCGTCGTGAACGACACCACCATCAAGAAGCTGACGCTCGCGGGCGCCGACGCCGGCACGATCGTCGTCGGCGACATCTTCCGGGGACTCGGTTTCTCGTCGTCGAGCTCGACGATCTACGGCGTGCGCCAGGGATTTCTCTGGGCCGCCGATCCCGTCACGGGCAATACCCTTCCCGGCTATCCCGTGCAGATGCACGACTCGAATCTGAATTTGATCCTCGCGAAAAGCGGGGGCGCTGCGGCCGACGAGCCCGTGCTCGAGGAGTGCGGCGACGAGGTGGTGAACGCGAACGGCGAAACGTGCGATCCGCCGGGCTCGACCCTGAACAACGGGCAGGTCTGCCGTCAGGACTGCACGTACTGCGGTGACGGCGAGCTCGACACGCCCGAGCAGTGCGACGACGGCAACACCGTGAACACCGACGACTGCCGCAACGATTGCACGCTCCCGCGCTGCGGCGACGGCATCCTCGATCCCGGCGAGGGCTGTGACGATGGGAACCTCGCGAACGGCGACGGCTGCAGCGCCACGTGCACCGTCGAACCATTCTGCGGTGACGGAATCGTGCAGCCGGCGCTCGGCGAGCAGTGCGATCCGCCGAACGTCCCGGGTTGCGACACCAACTGCCACGCGACCGAGATCTGCACCGACCTCATCGACAACGACGGCGATCAGCAGATCGACTGCACCGACGATGATTGCGACTGCCTGCCCATCGGACGTGATCCGGGGGCGATTCGCTTCGGACCACCGACTGGTCACGACCTCTTCGCCGTGCACGGCGCGCTGGATCCCGAGTCCGGTCTCGATCCGACGACCGATACGATCTCGTTCCTCCTCACCAAGAACGACGGAACGGTCAAGATCTTCCAGCTCGTCATCCCGGCCGGCGAGGTGAAGAGGATCGGCCGCAATCTCTTCCGCTACAAGAACAACCTGGCAAAGCGTCAACGCTCGGGGCTCGCCCGCTTCGACCTCCGCTACTTCCCGAAGCGCGACAACTTCACGTTCGTCGTGAAGGCGTATGGCGACCTCTCGGGTGCCACCGAGGCCAACATGGCCGTGCAGCTGGTGATCGGCGAGGACAAGTTCCTGAACGAGTCCGCGTGGGCGAAGCTGCCAAAGGGTTGGAAACTGTCCCTGCCGGGCGAGTAGGTTTCTCGCTCACACCGATTGAGAATCGGGGACGCGCCCTCATGAGGGCGCGTCCCCGTTTTCATGTGGGCCTCGACCCGTGCGTCAGCGACAGAGCGACAGCGTCGAGGTCTGCGAGCACGGCATGTCCATGCGACGCGCGCAGCTCGTACCGAGCTTGATCACCAACGTCAGCGTCGGCTCGACGAAAGCGTCGAGCAGCGCCGGGGTTTCCGCCTTGACGGTCATGAGCCACACGTCACCCTTGATGCGAAGATCGAGGCGCGTCAGACCGTTCCCGAGAAAGTCGGATTCGGCGCGGGACGCGACGAATCGGTAGCGTCCGCCCGAAGAGCCCGCTTTGATCGACTGCGCGGCAACCTGAGACGCGTACACGACGGTCCCCTCCGGAGTGCGCATCTCGAGAATGGCGCCCGTCTGCGTCGGGTCGGTGCCGGGATCGGCAATGAAGCTCCCCTTGATCGCGAGCTTGATGCCTGAACGCTTGCTGAGCAGGCGAATGCGGTTGATCTCGATCTCCGCTCCGTCGGGTGCACTACAGTCACCCTGCGCACACGCGCTCGCAAGGCAGGGATCGGTGGTATCGCAAGCGGCGCAGCATCCCGGTGGACCGTTGTGCGTGCACTGATCGACCGTCTCGTCGCAGGCATCCACGGTGCACGCGATGCTATCGGCGCAATTGCGCACCGGACTCGTATCGCACGCACCCGCCACACAGATTTCCGGGCCGTTGCAGTACAGGGCGTCGTCACAGGAGCTTCCGTCCAGACGGTTCGTGAAGTCGCACGACGTCTTGGTCGTGCAGCGATCGTTACGGCAGGCGTTCGTATTGCCGATCGGCAACTCACCGGAGAGCCCGGTCTCGCCGGTCATGCTGCTGAGGGCCACGACGGCGAAGTAGTTCGTGCCGGATCCTGACGGCGTGTACGTCACCAGCGCCGAGCGCGACCCGTCACCTGCCGGAGTGGGATTCCCCGTCCAGATCGGGCCTGCGGTCCCGTAGGCCGCCCCCGCGCGCCGCGCGTACACCGCGTATCCGGTCACCGTGTCAGTGCCGCGCGGCAGCCACGTCACCCGCGCGGTCGCCGCGACCGCCGGATTCGTGAACGCACCCGTCACGCAGAGGAAAGCCGCGCAGGCCAGGACACGGCGCGACCAGTGGCCGCGCCACCATTTTTCGTTGGGCATCGATCGTGTTCGCTACGAGTGGATTTGCCGCCGCAAGCATCTCGCACGACGGATGTCACCAGAGGTCGGCTCGGACGATGACATCGGACGCTGAGGACTTGCCCCGCAGGGGCACTGCGGGCGACCGCGCGCCCCGAGGTTCTCCCGGAATTCGCGACACGGTCTCGGACGGTAGTTCGGATAGCGAAAGCCTACCGAGCCTGCAACGAAGTTGTCCTAGGCAAATGCAGAATTGGGTCGTCACGGGCCCCGACCGTGCATCAGTGCCAGAGGATGCGGCCTACTTAGGCGATGCCGAGGAGTGCAGGCTCTCGAGTGTGGCTCGCGCGCGCCGCATGTCCGCCAAGGACAAGCCTTCGAACCACAGCGCGGCGGCGCCGGCGCCGACGACGATGGCCACCTGGCAAGCCCAGAGCCCTATAGCAAACGCCTTGGCGTGTGCGGGGGGCATTCCGTACAGCGCCGTCAGCGTCGTCTCGCTCGCGAGCTGAACGACGCCCACACCGGCCGGGGCCTGCGGGAGCGCGATCGCAAACGACAGCACCACGAGCAGCCCGATCGCGTGCTGCCACCCGAGCTCGTGGAAGCCAAACGCATGCAACATCACGAGCTCGAACGACACCATCGAGGTCCACAGCACCACGGTGAAGAACGCCGCCGCCACTAGGGCCCGCACCGACCGCAGACCCGCGAAGCCTTTCTGCAACGACGCGAGGAAGCCGGCGATCGTCGCGTACCACCGCGTGCCGTCGAGCCGGCGTCCCGCGAAGATGCCGAGTACGATCAGGACGACGACGACGAGACCTCCGACGACGGCAGCTTCCTCTTTCAGGTGACCGAGGAACGCCGCGTCACGCACGGCGGCGTGCGGCGGAAACGGCGCCAGGAAGAAGAACAGCACGAGCAAGAAGATCGCCGCCGCGAGATCGAAGATGCGCTCGAGCACGATCGATCCCGCCGCTTGCCAGAACCCGACGCGGCCCGAGAGCCGACTGATCGCCCAACATCGCAGCGGCTCGCCGAGCCGGCCGGGCAGTACGTTGTTGCCGGCGAATCCGATCAACGTGCTGGTCAGTCGATGGCGAAACGAGACCGGGGCGTCACCCAGCAGATGGTGCCAGCGCCACGCGCGCGCGACGGAAGTCATGAGCAGAAATCCCGCCGCGATCACGATCGACGGTGCATCGGCCTCGGCAATGACGCGACCGATCTCCTGCCAACGGGCGTTCCGCGCGAAGAGCGCGAAGCACGCGATTGCCAGCGCCAGACCCAGCCAAACCGTAGCGCGCGGCGTCCGGGCCGGAGTCACGCCAGCATGACTACCGGGGTTCCGGCGAGGGGTCCACGGCTCACATCGGCTCGCGCAGGACGAGGTCGCCCATGCGGAACTTGCCCTGCACACGGATGGTGAGCACGCCGTCGAGGGTCGCGCCGGGAACGACGCGCGCCAGATCGGCGGCAAGGTCGATGGTCACCAAGCGGTACATGCTGCCGTCGACGGGTGTCACGACGAGCGGCAGGGTGGTCTTACGCCCCTTCGTGAATGGAGCGTCGAGGCCCGCCTCGTAGCGAAGACGCGCGATGCCGCGCTTCACCCGCACCCGCACTTCGATCGCGAGCTGCTGCTCCTCGCGCACGACGAGCGAGAAGGTGCGATAGGCGGCCGCGAGGGTGTCCTTCTTCGGAAAGCTCACGGCGATCTTGGCGCGCTTGGCATTGCGCGGCTCGGTTCGAAGCGTTGGCGCCGCGAGGTCGGCGTCGTACTCGTTCTCGACGACGGTGCCGGCACCTTGCTGCGACCATCCGTCGGTGGGAAGCGCGATCTCGGCGGCCTGGACCGGCGCGGCGGGCAACACGCCCGGTGCGGCAACAATGATCTCGGCGAGCCGGATCGGTCCGCGGACGGTCACCTGCTCGACGGCCGCGAACTCCACGTTGAATGCCGCGTGGAGATCCGCGCGCAGATCTCGGAGCGTCGTGCGAAACGCGTTCGATCGGCGGCCGATCGGGAAGACCGACTGTCGTTTGCTCGCGAGCGGCACGCCTTCCGCCGCGGTGTAGGTGAGCTGATAGGTCCGTCCGTCGACCGCGCGCACGGTGAGTTGCAGCCGGGATCCGTCGCCAGTCCGGCTCGTGAACGACAAGATCGGGAACGGGAGCTCGAGAGACGGGCGCTCGGGATAGCTGAGCTCGCCGTTTCCACCGGGAGCCGCGTCGACGACGAGCACGCGAGCGTCGCCCGCATCGGCATCGATCTCGACGCCCGCACGAGGCCCCTGGCCACGCCCGGCGCCCCACCCGTCGAGCGGGAACGTGAAGCTCGTCGCACAGCTACAGTCGGCCTGACAGAACCCCGGACACCCGGTCGGGTCGGTACCGTCGCATTGCTCGGCGGCGTCGCGCACACCGTTGCCGCACAGGCCCGGCGCAGGGGTCGCCGCGACCGTCGGTTGCGCGGTCGGCTGCGACCCGGTCGTCGCGGTGGCCGCGGCCGTCGGATGCTGCGTCGGTGCGAACGGCGGCGCGGTCGCGGTCGGCAGCGGCGTGGAAGTGCGGACCGGGGTCGTGGTCGCCGTGCGCACGGGCGTCGCCGTGGCGCCGGGGCTCGCCGGCGTACCCGAGAAGACCCGGAGCTCGCCGACCGAGATGAAGTCGTCCTTGCCCCCCGGACGTCCCCAGATGCGGATCGCGTCCCCCGTGATGGCGCGGAAGCTCAGGTCGTAGGTCTCGTAGGAGAGACCGTTGTTGGCGCCGATGTATTGCGGCGACATGGTGAGCGAGGACACCGGGCTCCAGACGCCGTTCTGTCGCACGTGCACCGTGAGCGACGAGAACCAACCCCCGCGCGCGAAGTGCATGCCCTCCTGGAAGAGGATGCGCGAGAACGTCTGCGGGCTCGCGAACGCGTACCCGATCCAATCCTCGTCGGACTCGTTCTTGCCGTCGTTCGTGTCGTACTGGCGGCGGGTTTCGCCGTTGCCGACAGGCGGCATGTCGCCATCGCGGATGACTTCGAGATCCTTGTTGCCCGCCCCGGTCGCAACCGGGACGCGCGCAATGATGGCACCGGCCGCCGTCAGCTCGCCGGGTGCCGCAGTCGGCTTGGTCGTCGGGACGGCGGTCGCGGTGCGCACCGGGGTCGCCGTGCGGGTCGCCGTCCGCACCGGGGTCGCCGTGCGGGTCGGCGTCACCGTCGAGGTCTCGACGGGGGTCGCGGTCCGCGTGGGCGTCGGAGTCTGGGTCGACGTCGCCGTCCGCACCGGGGTCGCCGTGCGCGTCGGCGTCACCGTCCGGGTCGAGGTCGGAGTCGTGGTGGCGGTCGTGGTGGCGGTCGCGGTCGCGGTGCTCGTGGCGGTCGGCGTCACAGTTGCGGTCGGGGTTGCAGTGGCCGTCGACGTCGCGGTCGCCGTTTCCTCCGGAGTGGCGGTCACCGTAGCCGTCTCGGCGGGTGTCGACGTTCCGGTCGGCACTGGCGTCGCAGTTTCGGTTGCGGCGGGGGCTTCGGTCGCGGTCGCAACCGGCGTCGCGGTTTCGGTCGCGGTGGGGACTTCGGTCGCGGTCGCAACCGGCGTCGCGGTTTCGGTCGCGGTGGGGACTTCGGTCGTGGTCGCGACCGGGGTCGCGGTTGCCGTCGGAACCGGCGTGCTCGTCTCGGTCGGCAGCGGCGTCGCCGTCTGGGTTTCGGTCGGCAACGGCGTCACCGTCGCGGTCTGCGTCGGCAGCGGCGTGGCGGTCTTGGTTGCCGTGGGCACAGGCGTCGCGGTCTTCGTCGCCGTCGGCACAGGCGTTGCGGTCTTCGTCGCCGTGGGCACAGGCGTCGCGGTCTTCGTCGCCGTCGGCACAGGCGTCGCGGTCTTCGTGGGTGTTGCCGTCTTCGTGGGTGTTGCGGTCTTGGTCGCCGTCTTGGTGGGCACCGGGGTCGCCGTACGCGTCGTCGTCGGCAGCGGCGTCGCAGTGCGCGTGCTGGTCGGCAGCGCCGTCGCCGTCCGGGTCGGCGTCGGCACAGGAGTGCTGGTGCGGGTCGGCGTCGGCGTGACCGTCGGCGTGCCGGTCGGCGCTCCCGACGTTGCCGGCGTCCGATCGTTCGGATCGAGCGGATTGCTCCCCTGCGTCACTTCGACGCCGTCGCTCACACCGTCGCCGTCGCTATCCGCGCGCAGTGGGTCGGTCTCGCCCGCGTCGACGATCATGTCGAGATCGCGATCTTCCTGCGCATCGGTCAGGCCGTCGCCGTCGGAGTCGATGACGGCCGCAGCCACCGCGTAGCTGATCGAAAGCTCGTTCGAGCGGATGCTCTCTGCGCCGGTCTCGTCGACGCTCGTCACGGCGAAGTACGTCGTGACGCGGGCGTTCACTCCGGTGAGCACGTAGCGAATCGCTCCGTCGGCGTCCGGCGTCCGCGGACCAACGCTGCTCCCCGCACCGTACTGGCCGGCGCTCTCGCGAACGTAGATCTTGTAGGCAGTGCTACCCGTGACGGGCGACCATGCGACGCGCGCGTCGTACGCGCGCACCGGCACGACCATCGCGACGAGGAGCACGGACACAGCGATTGCTGTTTCGACGGCGCGATAGAGCGATGGAGCGAGAAGCATGGCGCGTTAGCTAGGCAAGCGACGTGCCGACCAGAGATCACAAGGCACTCGCCTGTGAGCCTGGGTGATGCTGCGCATGCACGCACTGCGCGTCGCACGCGAATCGCCGCGCCATCATGACGTTGGACGCTCGCCGCGCTGCATCGCATGGCGTGAGCAGAAAACATCTGGCGACGCCAATGCCGTCGCGAGAATGACGGTTGGCAGGCGCGCCCCTCGCCGCACCGCAAGCGTATGAGCCGCGATGTGTTGTGCGCGGACGCGACGGTCAGGGAACGAAGGTGGAAATCTCGTTCGAGAAGCTGCTCATCGTCCCTGCGGCATCATAGGAGGTCAGCGCAATGTAGATCGTCGCTGGAGTCTCGACACCGTCGAGCAGGAAGCTCACGACGTCGCCGCTGTCGTCCGCTACCGGCGCACCGACATCGAGCGCGTGATCGTAGCTCCCCGCCGCATTGCCCCAGTGGATCACGTAGCCGTCCGCGCCCACCGTCGCCCGCCAACGAATCAGCAGCGCGGCCGTCGCGACCGCGGGATCGCCGCCGTCGTCACCGGAGCCCGAGCCGCGACCTCCGTCTCCACATGCAACCATGAGAAGAGCCATCGTCCAGAGAAGGGGGCGAAGAAGAACGCGCACGATGCGACCGGGGCCCTTCTCCTCTACACGATCGAGCAAAGAGTGAAACAGGGGCCCGAAATCGGCCATCAGACGAGCTCGCGTGCGGGGTGTTTTGTTGGTCTACATGGCACGCGCGTGACAGTATCCCGACGCTCGCCGGGTCTCTAACTATCCGCGCGCATCCCCCCGGTCGCAGGTCGTTGATACTGCACATGTTCCTTTTGGGCCGTCCTGGCTCGGGGGTTGCAATGTCAACTTCCTGAGCATGCTCCGACGAACGACACGTTTGGCCGCGTTGGCCACTGCCATGAGCCTTCTCGCTGGCCCGACTGTGGCGTCCGCCTACTCCGTCGCCGTGCGATGGACCGGCACCAACCTCCCTTCGGCTGCCGGCTACCGCGTGTACGTGCGACCCGCCGGCGGCACCGAGCGCGCGCCCGTCGACGTTCCCCTGCCTCGTCACGACGGATCGGGGCGATTCGAGATCGTGATCAGTGATCTGCAAATCGAAACCACCTACACGTTCGTCATGAGCTCCTACGGGTACGACGGCACCGAGAGCGACCGCTCCAACTCCTACACCATCGGATACGCGCAAGCCGCGACCGTGATCGACTCCGACCACGACGGCCTCACCGACGCCCAAGAAGACGTCAATCGCAATCAACGCGTCGACGCCGGTGAGACCGATCGCATGATCGCCGACAGCGACTTCGACAGCGTGCCCGACGGCCTCGAGCGCGAGTTCGGCGCCGACCCGCTCGATCCCAACTCGCCGAGCTGCGGGCCACTCGACTTCTCCGAGTTCCGCGTCGTCGGCACCGGTACCGCCAACGTCGGGTGGGATGACGAGCTCGAAGACCTCGCGGTCGCGACTACACCCGCGGGCCTCCGCGCCACGGCGGTCGGCGTCATGTATCCCCAGTGGGGCAAAGGCAATCTTCGCGAGCCCCTGGTCGTCACCCGGATCCGCACCAACGACGCCTTCCGCATCGACGTCCACGCCCGCTCCATCGATGGCAAGCTCTATCGCCTCCGCTACGAAGGCCACGGCCGCATCGATCGCACCACGCGGCGCCGGCTGCGGCGCTCGCTCGGCGACCACTTCACGGGCGCGCGCTACGAGCTGCTCGGCATCGATGTCGCGGGCGAGATTGGCCGCATGGATCCGGGCGCCGTTTTCGATCACATCGAGCGGGTCACCGTGCGCGGCGACATGGTGTTGCAACGCCCGCAGATCTGCCACTAGAAGTGGCGCCGCGATGCGGACGCGGCAGAACGACACGCTGGTCTACAGCAGCAGCCGTCCCCTTCCGCCCCGCGGGCAGCCAGCGTCGCCACCGACCAAACCCACCGGCGACGGTATCGTTCGCATCTGGCTCGAGAAGAAAGGACGCAACGGAGGCCCGGTTTCCATCCTTCGGGGGCTTCCCAACGACAAAGCGGCACTCCTCGCCCTCGCGACGCGGCTCAAGAAAGCCTGCGGCACGGGGGGTTCGGCCAAAGACGGAGAAATCATCATCCAGGGTGATCATCGCGAGCGCATCGCCGCCGAGTTGGCGAGCGACGGTCTGCGCGTGAAGCTCGCCGGTGGATGAGCGGAGGCAATGATGCGTACGAGCGGACGAAGAATTCTTGGCAGCGCACTCCTCGTGGCGGCGACGCTACTGGCAGCGGCAGCGCCGGCGCGTGCCGGCGGCGATTGGAACGACGGCAAGGTACAGTGGCAACCGTACGAGCAAGGCCTCGCCGCCGCCAAAAAGGACAAGAAGCCCGTCCTCCTCGTGTTCTTCACCGAGTGGTGCCCGCACTGCACGAACTACAGCAAGCTGTTTCACGGCGACAAAGTGATCGAGAAGTCGAAGAGCTTTGTCATGATCCGTCTCGACAAGGACAAGAACGACGCGATCAGCAAGAAGTTTGCGCCGGATGGCGAGTACATTCCGCGCACCTATTTCTTGAGCTCTGACGGCACGCTCGATCCGGCGCTCACCGCGCCGCGCACGGAGTACAAGTATTTCTACGACGAGAAGGACCCCGCGCCGCTGCTCGCGAGCATGGACGCCGCGCTGAAGAAACTCCACTGACAGGATATCGCTCGCGCCGGCTTGCCGTGCTCGGACTCGCGACGATGGTCGCGATCGGCTGGGCGGCGCGAGCCTCCTGGCTCCCGGTGGTGGGGACCACGCTTGCCGTCGAAGATCAGCTGATGCCGGTTGAATTCATCGTCGTCTCAAATGCCATTGCGCGCGCGGATACGCTCGAGGCGGCCGCGCTCTATCACGCCGGCATCAGCACTCGTATCGTGCTGCCATGGTGGCAGGCGGACGAGCTCGATCTCGAGATCGTGAAGCTGGGCGTTCCGTGGTTACCACCGACCGAGCTCGCGCAGGCCATCCTCGAGCGCAAGGGCGTTCCGCGCGAGGCCATCGAGGTTCTCCCTGATCCCGTCGATGGCCTAAACGCGGAAGTGGCTTCCGTGGGTCGTTTCGCTCACGAACGCCATCCCCGGAGCCTCCTCTTCGTCACCGCACGCTCGCACTCGCAGCGCGCCCGTTGGCTGCTCGAACGTGTCGTACCGCCTGACACCAAGATCCTAGTCAGAGGCTCGCGCAGCGATACCTTCGATCCCGCCGCGTGGTGGCATTCGCGCGAAGCCGGCCGCGAGGTCGCGATGGAGTATCTCCGCTGGGCCAACACGTTCGGGCTCCACGATTTGTGGGGTGCCCCGCCACCCTCGGTCGCAGAACCGGCGCGCTGACGACGCCGCGCGCGCGGACTACGGAATCAAGACACCAGGATTGAGCACGCCGCGCGGGTCGAGCGTGGCCTTCATCGCGCCGAGCGCGCGCGCGAAGCCGTCGGGCCGCTCGCGGTCGTACCAGAGACGATGGTCGCGTCCGACCGCGTGGTGGTGGGTGATCGTACCGCCGAGCGCCATGAGCGCGTCGGCCGCCGCCTGCTTGATCTCGGCCCACTGCGCGAGCTGGCTCCCGACGACCGAGGGCGCGAGCACCGTGTAGTACGGCGCCACCCCGTCGGGATACGCGTGCGTGAAACGACACGTGACGATGCCGGTGCCGCAGATGCGGCGAACCGCGTCGGTCGTCGCGGCCACGACGCCCGCATGGAACTCCGCGAAGCGATCCCACGTGATCGCGGTTTCGAAGGTCTCGCTGATCATGCCCATGCCGACGAGCGCGTCGCGCATGTAGGGCATGTCGAGAAAGGCTTGGCGCCAGGCCCCGGCAGCACCTTCACGGCTCGTGGCGTCGTCGCTGCGCGTGGCGCCCGCACCGGCGGGAACGATGCCGCCCTGATCGCGGCAGCACTCGAGCGCACGCGCCATCGCCGCATCGAGAGAATGATCCGCGGACTCGAAACCAACGACGAGCACCGCGACGGTGCCGTCACCGGCTCCGGCGGTCATCGCCTCACCCGGATCGAGGAGACGGCAGTTGGTGGGGAAGAGGCCGCTTTGGCTGAGCCCGTGCACCGCGGCGGCACCGGCCGCGAAGGTCGGGAACGTGACCGAAGCCGACGCCCGGAGCGTCGGCCGCTGCTGCAACCGCATCCAGGCCTCGGTGATGATGCCGAGAATGCCTTCCGACCCGATGAACAGGCGATCCGGGTTCGGGCCCGCGCCGGATGCCGGCAGCCGGCGCGTCGCGATCACTCCGGTCGGCGTCACCACGCGGAGCGCTTGGACGAACTCGTCGATGTGCGTGAAGAGCGTCGCGTAGTGCCCGCCCGACCGCGTCGCGATCCAACCGCCGAGCGTGCTGAACTCGAACGATTGCGGGAAATGCCGCAGCGTCAGCCCGTGCGGGCGGAGCTGATCCTCGAGCGCCGGACCGAGCACGCCGCCTTGAATGCGCGCGGCGCGCGAGGTCCGGTCGATCTCGAGCACGCGGTCGAGCTTCCCGAGGTCGATCGAGACGACGCCGGCATGCGCGTCTCCCGTCGGCGCCTCGACACCGCCGACGACGCTCGACCCTCCGCCATAGGGAATGGCGACGATCCCGGCGCCGGAGCACCAGTCGAGAATCGCCGCCGTCTCGCGCTCGTCGGTCGGGTACGCGACGACGTCGGGCGGATTGGCAAAGTCGCGCGCAAAGCCGCGAACGATGTCACGAAACGATTTGCCGTAGGTGTGGCCGGCGCGATCGTACGGGTCCGTCGAGCAGAGTGCGGCGAGCGCCGGAGGCGGCACGACGCGCGGCTTTCGCAGCACGACGTCCTCGATGCGGGGCGGCGTGCCCACCGCCGGCACGTCGATGCCGAGCCGAGCGGCGAGCAGCATCGCGATCCGGCCCTGCTGCTCCGTGTTCGGGCCCGCGTCTTCCCATCCCCATCCCCAGAACTTCCGGCGTCGTGGTTGCATGGCCGCGGGATTTGAGCACAAGGTCGCGCGGAAACCCACCCGCATCCTTCGGAGGTCACGTCGATGAAAGTCTATGACTCGTTCGGTCCGAATCCCCGCGCGCTCCGCATGTTCCTGGCCGAGAAGAACGTCGACCTCCCGACGGTGACCGTCGACCTGATGGGCGCCGAGAATCGCCAGCAGCCGTACACCGACAAGAATCCGGGCGGCCAGCTCCCCGCGCTCGAGCTCGACGACGGCCGCGTGCTCGGCGAAACCGTCGCGATCTTCGAGTACCTCGAGGAGAAGTATCCAAACCCGCCGCTCGTCGGCCGCACCGCCGAAGAGCGCGCCGAGGCGCGCATGTGGCAGCGCCGCGTCGAGCTCAGGATCACGGAGCACCTCTACAACGGCTTCCGCTTCTCCGAAGGCGTCGAGCTCTTCCGGCCGCGCATGCGTGTGCTGCCCGAGGCGGCCGACGGTCTGAAGGCCACCGCCCGCGACAACCTGGTGTGGCTCGATGCCTTGCTGCAGGGCAAGCCGTTCATCGCCGGCGACCGCTTCACGATGGCCGACATCATCCTGTTTTGCGCCATCGACTTCGGCGCCAGTGTGAATCAGCCGCTCGACGGGGCGCTCACCAATCTCGTCAGCTGGAGAACCCGCGTCGCGGCGCGTCCGAGTGCAGCGGGGAGCCTGCACCCGATGAGCGCCGCGACGGGCATGAACGGTTAGGGCAGCGCGGTCGCCGTCCCCCGGATCGTGACCCGACCCGGGCCCGGAAGCCCGGCGACGGCGTTCACGGCGGAGGCGGACGTCGGTCCGACACAGAAGACCGCGGCGAGCGTCGGGTTGGAGACGTCGTTCATCGGCGCGTCTTCCATGCCGATCGCGACCAGCGTGTTGGTGCCGACCTTGCCGGTGAAGCCACCGGTCAAGAAGCACGCCCGATTCGCCGCCACGCAGGTGCCGGCTCCGCCGCCGCAATCCGCATCGGTGCTGCACGACCGCTGTCCGTGCCCGGAGGCCACCGAGCAGGTCTTGGTGACCGGACCGGACGTGCACTCGCCTTCCTGATCGACCGGCGCCGTATCGGTGCAATCGAAGATGCCGACGGTCGCCGTGTCGTCGAGACACGCGGCCGACTTCGACGGCTCGCCGGCTTTCCCGCAGAGGCCGCCCGATGGGCACGCCGTAGTGTTGTTGCACGGGCCGCCGTTGTTGGTGCCGCCGATGCAGCGCCGGCCGCCGCAGATCGTTGCGCCGACGGCAACGCAGTCGGCGTTGTCGTCGCACGTCGTCGCCGCCGCGTTGTTGCACGTGTCGCAGAGGCACTTCTCGCCGGAGCCATCGCCGCAGTTCGGGCTGGCCGCCGAGAGCGTCTTGGTGACCGGGTCGGTGGCGTTGCTGAGATCGATCGGCAGCGTCGCCGCGAGCGTCCCGGCGGGTGGCGGACAATCGAGGCTGGTGCGCCCGAAATCCGGGCGACCCGGGACGAAGCCGTTCGCGTCACAGGCGAGGCCGGCGCGCGGCCCGCTGTCGCACGTGCCGCCGTTGACACCGTCGTTGATGCCGCCGGCGTCCGAGCAGATCGGACACGGGTTATCGGTCGGACCGGTGTAGACCCGCGCGGTCAGGAGCGCGTTGGTGACCGCTTCGCCGTTCTCGATGTTCGCCGAGCCCGAGACCGGGCCCTGGAACTGATTCACCACGCATGTCCCGACGCCGCCGGCTGCGAGCGGCAGGTTCGAGCCGAAGAAATACTCGCACGTGCCGCCGGTACACGGCGCGTTGCTGGTGCACTTGATCGAGGAGTCATTGGTGCAGCGCCGGGTGTGCAGCTGGCCCGCGGCGGCGTTCGGGTTCTCGATCGGACCGCTGACGTTGCAGACACCGCACGGACGACTGGTCGCGGCGCAGCTCACGCCGATCGAGACGTCGCCGTTCGCGATGATCGGCGCGCGATGCGAGATGCCGGTCCACCCGGTATCGAGGACGCTCGCCGAATCCGCGGCATTACCCGAGAACGTCACCCGCGTTGGGCACGCGCAGGTGCAGCTCGCGGTGCACGTGAAGCCGGAGCTCGTGTTCGACGCGTTCTGACAGGAGGTCGCAGCGCCACCCGCCGGATCGCAATCCTCACCGGCGTTCAGGACGCCATTGCCGCAGACCAAGGCCGGCGTCGGAGTGACGGTCGGAACCACCGTGGCGGTTGCGGTGCGGGTGGGGGTCGCGGTGAGCACGGGCGTCGGTGTGACCGTCCGCGTCGGCGTTGCGGTCACGACGGGAGTCGCCGTGGCGGTCCGCGTCGCGGTACGGGTGGGCGTCGCGGTCAGCGCCGGCGTCGCCGTGACCGTCGGCGTGGCAGTGCGGGTCGGCGTCGCCGTCAATCCGGTCGTCGCCGTAACCGTCGGCGTCGCGGTGCGGGTGGGGGTCGCCGTCAGTCCGGTCGTGGCCGTGACCGTTGGGGTCGCGGTGCGCGTCGGGGTCGCGGTCAATCCGGTGGTCGCCGTGACCGTCGGTGTCGCAGTGCGGGTCGCCGTCGGCGTCGCAACGACCGGCGTCGCAGTACGGGTCGGTGTCGGCAGTGCGCCCGGATTGCACTCGGGCGGATACCCCGCCGTGCTCCACGGCACGGCCGCGCGATCCATGCAGTCCACCTTGAACTCGGTCACGCAATCGACGCAGTCGACCAGGTCCTGCAACGTGTTGATCGGTCCGGCACAGGACGCGCCTCCGGGTACGCTCACCGCCGGGCAGTTGCCGACGAAGCCGATCGCGGCCGGCGTCAGATCGCCATTGCCGTCGCAGGTTTGGTCGTTACCGCCGCAGGCGTGACAGATATTGGCTTGCTTGCGCGCTTCGGCCCGGGCAATCGCCGTCGCCGCCTTGCCGTCGCCGGGTAGCGGGCACGGGTCGCTTGCGCGTCCGAGATTGACGCTCGTCCAGCACTTCGCGAGCGCATTCGACTTGCTCTTGAGAAACGCCGTCGTGCTGCGACCGATCTCGCGTTGGCAACGGTTGAGCTCGCTGCTCGCCGCCGACGGCGTGAACGCGTCGTAGTAGAGCGAGATTGCCTGGTCGACGGCCGCTTCGTCGATGCACTGCAAGCAGTCGGCGATGTCGCTACACGTGTTGATCGCGTTGGTGCAGCCGCCGTTCTCGAAGTTCGGACAGACACCGCTCCATCCGATCGTGGCGGGCGCGTCGTCGCCGTCTGGAGTTCCGCAGACCCTGTCGGCACCGCCGCACGAGGCCGCGATCCTCGCACGCAAGTTCGCCTCGGCCTTTGCGATCGCCGCCGCCGCCTTCGGCTCGGCGTGACAATCGGTCCCCGGCGCCAGCTTGCCGACGACGACGTTGCGCTCGCAATTCGCGAGCGCGTTGGCCTTGCTCTGCACGAACTTGCTCGCGTTCCGGACGATGGCCGCGCGGCAGCGCGTCGGCTCCGCGTACACCCGAGGCACGGCGACCGCGAACATCATTCCCACGACACCGACTCCAACGAGCACTCGACGACATCGCATCACTGCCTCCTACGGGGGGAAAGTCGGAACCTCGGACAGTGCAACCTGACCGGCGCGGTCGAAAGTAGTCAATCCCGTCCGGTGGCAAATTCCTCACGAACGTCGGACGAAAACCCCCACCCGTGACCCGCCCGGACCTGCCGGCGCGCGCTCGTTACATGTGCTTCTTGAGCTCGAGCTTGGCGATCTGGTTCTTGTGCACTTCGTCGGGGCCGTCGGCGAAGCGGAGGGTGCGGATGCCTGCCCACATGCCGGCGAGTGGGGTCGCTTGTGAGACGCCGCCGCCGCCGAATGCCTGCATCGCGTCGTCGATGATTGCGAGGGCCATGCGCGGCGCCGCCACCTTGATCATTGCGATCTCGGCGCGGGCCACTTTGTTGCCGACCGTATCCATCATGTAGGCGGCTTTGAGCGTCAGGAGCCGGCACTGCTCGATGTTGATGCGGGCGTCGGCGATGCGCTGCTGCCACACGTTGTGGCGCACGAGCTCCTTGCCGAATGCGACGCGGGTCATGAGGCGCTTGCACATGAGCTCGAGCGCGCGCTCGGCGAGCCCGATGGTCCGCATGCAGTGATGGATGCGTCCCGGCCCGAGCCGGCCCTGCGCGATCTCGAAGCCGCGACCCTCGCCGAGCAGCATGTTCGACGCCGGCACGCGCACGTTCACGAACGACACCTCGGCGTGGCCGTGCGGCGCGTCGTCGTAGCCGAAGACCGACAGCATGCGCTCGATCTTCACCCCGGGCGTGTCCATCGGCACGAGGATCATCGACTGCTGGCGATAGCGGTCCGGATCGTTGGGCGCGGTCTTGCCCATGAAGATCATGATGCGGCAGCGCGGATCGCCGGCACCCGACGTCCACCACTTGCGGCCGTTGATGACGTAGTCGTCGCCGTCGCGGACGATGCTCGACTCGATGTTGGTGGCATCCGACGACGCGACGGCCGGCTCGGTCATCGCGAACGCGGAGCGGATCTTCCCTTCGAGCAGCGGCTCGAGCCACTGCTTCTTGTGCTCGGGGCTGCCGTAACGCTCGAACACCTCCATGTTGCCGGTGTCGGGCGCGGAGCAATTGAAGACCTCCGACGCGAAGTGCGCACGCCCCATGATCTCGGCGAGCGGCGCGTACTCGAGGTTGTTGAGACCGGCGCCGCGCTCGCTCTCCGGCAAGAAGAGATTCCAGAGCCCGGCCGCCTTGGCCTTGTCCTTCAGCTCTTCGACGATGCGCGTCGGCTGCCAGCGATCCCCTTCGTCGATCTGACGGACGAACGTCTCCTCGTTCGGGTAGATGTGCGCGTCCATGAAATCGCTGACGCGCTTCTGGAGCGCTTTCACCTTGTCGCTGTAGTCGAAATGCATGATGGCCTCGTGGGGGGTTACGACGACGTGTCGCGATCGGCGGCCTCGAAGGCCGCCCGGAGCTCGTCGTAGGTCTGCGTGACGGGGAATTGGGGGAAATCGCGAATGACGTTGTCGGGCGGACAGAAGAGGATGCCGCGATCGGCTTCGTCGAGCATCGTCGTGTCGTTGTAGGAGTCGCCGGCGGCCGCGACGCGGAAGTTGAGGAGCTTCAGCGCCATGACGGCCTTCCGCTTCCCGTCCGCGATCCGGAGCGTGTAGTCGCGGATGCGGCCCGCGTCGTCGATGACGAGCGAATGGCAGAAGAGCGTCGGGTAGCCGAGCTGCGCCATGAGCGGCTGGGCGAATTGCATGAAGGTGTCGGAGAGAATGATCACCTGCGCGCGGGTCCGCAGCCAATCGAGAAACGCCGGCGCGCCGTCGAGCGGGCGCAGGCCGGAGATGACCTTCTGGATGTCGGCGATGCCGAGCTTCTCGCGCTCGAGGATGGCGAGGCGCCCGCGCATCAGCTTGTCGTAGTCGGGCTCGTCGCGGGTGGTGCGCCGCAGCTCGGCGACGCCGGTGGCGGCGGCGACACCGATCCAGATTTCGGGGACGAGGACACCTTCGAGGTCCAGACAGGCGACGAGCGGCGCGGACATCGGTCGTGCGTACCAAGGGGCGGAAGGGGCTGCAACCAACGGACGGACGCTTGCGCTGGTCGGACCGCCGCACTATCAGCGCTTCATGCGTTGGACACCAGGTGGACGGAGCGACGACCTCGAAGATCAACGTGGCGCCGGCGGCGGACGCGGCCCGATGCTCGGCGGCGGCGGCTTGCGCATCGGCGCCGGCGGCGCGGTGCTGCTGCTCGTGCTCAGCTTGGTGACCGGCCAGAACTTCTTCTCGCTGCTTGGGAACTTCGTCGACATCGGCGGACCGCAGACCAGCGGCGACCCGTCGGCGCCGTACCAATCGTCGCCCGACGAGGACAAGCTCGTCGAGTTCGTCTCGTTCGTCCTCGACGACGTCCAGGGCACCTGGGAAAAAGCGTTCCCGATCGCGCAAAAGAGCTACCGGAAGACGAAGCTCGTGCTCTTCACCGACACGACCCGCTCCGGGTGCGGCTACGCCGAGGCGGCGATGGGCCCCTTCTACTGTCCGGCCGACGAGAAGGTGTACATCGACCTCGGCTTCTACAAGGAGCTGCGCTCGCGCTTCGGCGCGCCCGGTGACTTCGCGCAGGCCTACGTCATCGCGCACGAGATCGGGCATCACGTGCAGAACGTCCTCGGCCTCTCCGATCGCATCCGCGAGCTACAGCAACGGAAGCCCGACTCGGCCAATCAGCTCTCGGTGCTGCTCGAGCTGCAGGCCGATTGCTTCGCGGGGGTGTGGGCGCACTCGACCCAACAGCGCAACCTCCTCGAAGGCGGCGACGTCGAAGAGGGCATCGGGGCCGCGGCCGCGGTCGGCGACGACCGCATCCAGAAGCAAGGGGGCGGGCGTGTGAACCCCGAAACGTGGACGCACGGGTCGTCGCAGCAACGCGTCCAGTGGTTCAACCGCGGCATGGAACGCGGGACGGTCGCCGACTGCAACACCTTCGCCGAAGCGCAGTGACGGCCGCGCCGTGACGCCGCGCCCGTTCGGACGGACGGGGCTTTCCGTCTCGCGCCTCGGCCTCGGGCTCGCCGCGGTCGGCCGTCCCGGCTACATCACCCTCGGCCGCGCCCACGATCTGCCCGCGACCCGCACCCCCGACGCGCTCGCGGCCCGGACAGCCGCGCTCTGCGACGCCGCCTGGGCGAGCGGCATCCGCTACTACGACGTCGCCCGGAGCTACGGCCGCGCCGAGGAATTTCTCGCGCGCTGGCTCGGGGCCCGCACCGTCGCACCCGACACGGTCACCGTCGGCAGCAAGTGGGGCTATCGCTACACGGCCGACTGGTCGGTCGACGCGACCGTCCACGAGGAGAAGCAGCTCACCCTGCCCCGCTTCGAGAGTCAGCTGGCGGAGTCACGCGCTCTGCTCGGCCCGCAGCTCGACCTCTACCAGATCCACAGCGCGACGGCCGAGTCGGGATGCTTGACCGACGAGCGCCTGCTCGCCGCGCTGGTGACGGCGCGCCGGAGCGGGGCGTGTCGCGCCCTCGGCCTCTCGCTCAGCGGCCCCACCGCCGACCGCACCCTCACGCTCGCGCTCGCCGCCCGCGTCGACGGCGAGCGCGTGTTCGATGCGGTGCAAGCGACGGTCAACGTCCTCGAGCCGTCGCTGTTGCCGCTGCTCGCAACGGCCCACGCCGAAGGGCTCGGCGTGATCGCGAAGGAGATCCACGCCAACGGCCGCCTGACCGACGCCAATCGCCGGCCGGAGGATGCCGCGACGATCACCCGTCTGGCGGACGTCGCAGCGGCCGCCGGGGTGTCGATCGCCGAGCTCGCGCTCGCGTTCGTCCTGCACCAGCCGCAGATCGACGTGGCGCTCTCCGGCGCCGCGACGACGGCACAACTCGCCGGCCACGTCACCGCCACCGGGACGGCCCTCGATGCCGAGACGCTTGCCACGCTCGCTCCCTTTGCCGAGCCCCGCGCGACGTACTGGCAGACCCGCGCCAGCCTGCCATGGACATAGACCCGTCCGCGCTCGACGTCGCCGAGGCGCTGAATCGCAGCTGCCACTGCATCGCCGTCGATCCGGCGAAGCTCCGGCACGCGCTCGAGACGAGCCCGCTCACGATGGGCCTCTTCGACGTGATCCGCGCGGAGCGGCCGCATCTGTTCTCGTCGAGCCCCGTCTTCCTGGCGCGCGCGCAGCTGGAGCACATGCAGCGGGTGATCGTGGCGATCGAAGACGTGATCCGGTCGGAGCCGTTTCGCGCCTGGGCGCGCGCCGCGTCGCCGCCGGTCGCGCACCACGACTTCGGCCCGCGCGGCGTCTTCCTCGGTTACGACTTCCACTTCGGACGCTCGGGGCCGGCGCTGATCGAGATCAACACCAACGCCGGCGGCGCGCTGCTGAACACCGTCCTCGCCGCCGCCCAGCAGGCGTGCTGCGCCGACGTCGAGGCCGTGCTCGGCGCCGCGTCGTCACCGGGCGCGCTCGCCGACGCGTTCCTCGCCATGTTCCGCGCCGAGTGGCGGCACCAACGCGGCGCCGCGGAGCTCGGGACGATCGCGATCGTCGACGAGAAGCCGGACGAGCAATATCTGCACCCCGAGTTCCTGCTCTTCCAGGAGCTGTTTCGCCGCGCCGGCCTCCGCGCCGAGATCGTCGACGTGACGGCCCTCCGCCACGAGCACGGGCAGCTCGTCGCCGGCGGCGAGCGCATCGACCTCGTCTACAATCGGCTGACGGACTTCATGCTCGCGTCGTCGACGAGCGCCGCCCTCCAGGCGGCGTACCTCGCGAACGACGTCGTCGTGACGCCGAATCCCCACACCTACGCGCTCCATGCCGACAAGCGGCACCTGACGGTCCTCTCGGATGCCGACCGTCTGCGGACATGGGGCATTCCCGCGGCAACCATCGCGACCCTCGCCTCGGGCGTACCGCGCGCGATCCTCGTCGACCCGGCGCGCGCCGACGAGCTCTGGCGCGAGCGCAAACGCTGGTTCTTCAAGCCGCTCGACGGCTACGGCGGCAAAGCCGCCTATCGCGGCGACAAGCTGACCCGCGGCACCTGGGCATCGATCCTCGCGCGCCCGTACGTCGCGCAGGAGATCGTGCCGCCGAGCGAACGGACCATTCGCATCGACGAGCGCGAGGTCCCTCTCAAGCTCGACGTTCGTGCCTACGTCTACGACGGCACGGTGCAGCTGACCGCCGCGCGTCTATACCAAGGTCAGACCACCAACTTCCGCACCGCCGGCGGCGGTTTCGCGCCGGTCTTCACCGAGACGCGCGAGCGCTAGCCGCCGGTCGTCGTGCGTGCGCCGCCTGGCCTGAAGCCCGCGCGAGCGCTGCGACACCCGCGATCCGATCGACGCGCGACAACTGCTCGACGAGCTCGCCTAGCGGGGGCACCTCGCAGAGCACCGCGCCCGCGCACCGGCGCACGCGGTAATTGACTCCCTCCGACCGACCGGCCACAAGGAAACCGGTCCGACCCGACCCCCCGGGTGCAGTGTGGCGTGGATAGGGAGGCGTCGTGAAGATTCATCTCGTCACTCCGCGAAATCCAGAGAGCTTCTGGACCTACGACCGCATCCTGACGAGCCTCGGGAAGCGCTGCATCTTCCCGAATCTCTCGATGCCGACGGTCGCGGGCCTAACCGGCCGCGAGCACGAAGTCACGCTCTGCGACGAGAACGTCGAGGAGATCGACTTCGACGTCGAGGCCGACATCGTCGGCGTCACCGGCTACATCGTCCACAAGCAACGCATGCTCGAGATCGTCGACGAGTTCCGCCGGCGCGGGCGTTTCGTCGTGATCGGCGGCCCCTACGCGTCGCTCTGTCCCGAGGAGCTGCGCGGCCGCTGCGACGTGCTCTTCGTCGATGAGGCCGAGGCCACCTGGCCGCAGTTTCTGCAGGACTACGAGGCCGGCAGCTGGCGGAACGAATACCGCCCGGATGAGAAGCCGGATCTCACCACCTCGCCGACGCCGCGCTTCGACCTGCTGCACGTCGACAAGTACCACGCGATGACGATCCAATTCGCGCGCGGCTGCCCCTTCAACTGCGAGTTCTGCGACATCATCGTCGTGTATGGCCGGCGCCCGCGCGTGAAGTCGGTGCCGCAGGTCATGGCGGAGATCCAAGAGTGTCATCGCCTCGGGGCGACCCAGGTGTTCCTCGTCGACGACAACTTCATCGGCAACAAGAAGCTCGCGAAACAGCTGCTGCGCGCGATCGCCGACTGGAGCGAGGCCAACGGCCACCCGATGTACTTCAACACCGAGGTCTCGCTGAACGTGGCGCACGACGAGGAGCTGCTCGAGCTGCTGCGCCGCGCGCTTCACCACCATCTTCATCGGCATCGAGAGCCCGCGGAAGGCGTCGCTGGCGGAAACCAAGAAGACGCAGAACATGCGCGGCGACCTGGTCGAGAACGTGCGCAAAATCCAGGAGTACGGCATCCAGGTCCAAGCCGGCATGATCGTCGGCTTCGACAACGACGACGCCACGATCTTCGAGGAGCAGCTGCGCTTCATCCAGGACGCGCGCATCCCCGTGTCCATGACCGGGATGCTGCAGGCCATGCCGAAGACGCCGCTCCACGACCGCATGGCGAAAGAGGGCCGGCTGGTCGCGGAGTCGGTCGGCGACCAGTTCGTGTTCTCGAACATCCTCCCGAAGGCGATGAGCCGGGTCGAGCTCTACAAGGGCTACCGCGCGCTCATCGCCGAGCTCTACGAGTTCCAGAATTTCCGCCGCCGCACGCTCGAGTTCATTTTGAACCGCGGCCGCCAGGTCGGCGGCACGTTCAAGCCGCGCCGCGAGGAGTGGCTCCTGCTCGGCCGCATCCTGAAGGACACCGTGCTGGCCGCGAGCCCGCGCCGCGCCTGGTTCACGCTGTCGCTGATCGGCACGACGCTCTGGCGCGACCCGTCCCGCGTCTCGGACGCCGTCGGCTTCGCGATCGTCCACAAAGGCCTCTACGAGTACATGCAGCAGCTCGACGGGCACCTCGAGCGGGTGATCCGCGAGATCGAGGAAGCGGATCTGGTCGTCGCTCCGGTCTAGGGGCTTGACGGATCTTCTGCGACGGCGGCCGTCGCGTCGGGGCGCGGACGGCCGTGCTCGCAGGAGCGCGACAGGACGCGGATCAGCGCAACGACGCAGGGACTCGCGCGATTCTACGAGCGATGCCGGTACGGCGAGCCGCGAGGTCTTACGAGCGGCGGCGGCGCAGGCGCGCGGTGGAGGGGTCGCCTGCGGGGGGCGATCTCGGTCAGTCGCGCAACTCGCAGGACGCCCGGCGACGCGGCCGTCGCCCGATGAGTGCCACGCATCCCTACGACGCGCCGATCGCACCCTGACTGCCGAGTGCGCCGCGACGCGCCGTCCACGCGCGACGGCTCCGTAGCCCCCCGCAGGCGATCCCCTCCACCGCGCGCGTTCCCCGCCAGCCGCCGTCGCACCGCACGACAACTCACCGCACCGCACCGCACGGCACCGCACCGCACGCCCCCGCCGTTGCACCCACCGAGAAACTAGGCCAAACCGAGACCCAACTACCCCTCGCAAGGAAGGAAGCCCGCCCCATGCACTTCGGCATCCTCATGTTCGCCGCCGACTACGCGATGCGCCCCGACGAGCTCGCGATCGCCGCCGAAGCCCGCGGCTTCGAGTCGATCTTCTTCCCCGAGCACACCCACATTCCGGTCAGCCGAAAGAGCCCGTACCCGGGCGGCGGCGAGCTGCCGAAGGAGTACTCGCATACCCACGACCTCTTCGTGAGCCTGACGGCCGCCGCCGCGGTGACGAAGAAGATCAAGGTCGGCGCCGGCATCTGTCTCATCATCGAGCGCGACCCGATCACGACCGCCAAAGAGGTCGCCAGCATCGACGTGCTCTCGAACGGCCGTCTCCTCTTCGGCATCGGCGGGGGCTGGAACGCCGAGGAGATGGAGAATCACGGCACCGTCTTCAAGACGCGCTGGACGCTGCTGCGCGAGCGCGTGCTGGCGATGAAAGAGATCTGGACGAAGGACGAGGCCGAGTTTCATGGCGAGCTCGTGAACTTCGACAAGATCTGGTCGTGGCCGAAGCCCGTGCAACGCCCGCACCCGCCGATCCTCATGGGCGGCGACACGCCCAAAGCCCGGCAGCGCGTCGTCGACTTCTGCGACGGCTGGATTCCGATCGGCTTCAACCCCGATGCGATCCTGTCCGGCATGAAAGACATCGCCGAGCGCGCCCACGCCGCCGGCAAGAAGCCCGAGGATTTCTCGGTGTCGGTGTTCGGTGCCCCGGCTGACGTCGGCGTGCTGCGAAAGTTCGCCGAGGCCGGCGTCGAGCGCGTGAATTTCTGGGTGCCGCCGAAGCCGAAGGACGACGTGCTCCCGATCCTCGACGGCTACGCGAAGCTCGCCGCCACGCCGCTGTGAGCACGGCGTCCGGCTCCGGCACGGGCAGCTCCGGCACGACCGGCGAGCACCCGAACGCCGCCCGCATTCGCGCGCTCTTTGCCGCGTTCCGCGGCGCCGACCTCGCCACCATCGAGGCGACCATTCCCGAGCACGCCGTCTGGCACTTTCCGGGTCGGCACGGGAAGCTCGCCGGCGCGCATCGCGGACGGGCCGGTATCCTCCAGTTCCTGATGAACGTGCCGCAGCTCACGAACGGCACGTTCCATCTGGAGCTCGAGGACGTGCTCGCCAACGAGACGACCGCCGTCGCGTTCTTTCGCGGCTCGGGCACCCGCGACGGGAAGACGCTCGACAATCCCACCTGCCTCCGCATGCGGCTCGAGAACGGCCAGGTCACCGAGCTGTGGGAATTCGTGTGGGATCTCTTCGCGGTCGACGACTTCTGGTCGTGAGTCGGCTCCACGCAGCACCCCGGAGGTCGCCGATGACACGCGGACTCACCCTGACGCTCGCGCTCGTGCTGATGGGCTGCAGCGCCGTGCAGGCGCCGCAGCCGGCGGCCGTCGCCGAGCCCGCGGTTCCCGCGCTCTACGACACCCAGCGCCGCATCACCGAGTACATCGACTCCGGCCGTTACGATGCCGACTTTGCGCAGGTCGTCGCCGAAGCAACGGCGTGGCTCGAAGAGCGCGCGCCGAAAGCGCAGCGTCCGGCGATCGTGCTCGACATCGACGAAACCTCGCTCTCGAACTGGCAGGCCTATCGCGCGAACGAGTGGGCGCGCATTCTCGGCGGCGGCTGCGACCTCGCTCACGGCCCGTGCGGCATCCGGAAGTGGCAAGGCATGGGACGCGGCGTCGCGCTCGTGCCGACGCGCACGCTCGTCGAGCGCGCGCATGCCCTCGGCGTCGCGGTCTTCTTCGTGACCGGCCGTCCGCAGAATCTCCGCGCGAGCACGGAGCGCAACCTGCGCGAGCAGGGCTACACCTTCGACGGCGTCGTGCTGCTGCCCCAGGGCGGGCCCTTCGCGAGCGCCGTCGACTTCAAAGCGGTGGCGCGCAAGAAGCTCGCCGAGCAGGGCTACACGATCCTGCTCAGCATGGGCGATCAGCAGAGCGATCTCGACGGCGGCTACGCCGAGCGCACGTTCAAGCTGCCGAACCCGGTCTACTTCCTGCCCTGACGCGCGCGGTCAACTGACCGTGCTGTCTTCATCCGGGACGGGCGGACCGAGACGATCGACCTCGGCCCACAAGGCATCGAGATCGATGGTCAGCCCCTCGCACGCCGGGATGGTCGTGAGCGTGCCTGCGGCGGCGCTGAGAGCCTGGGCGTAGCGATCGTCTGGGCCGAGCGCGAGAATCTCGAACGTGCGTCGTTTCGGATCGACCAGCCAGTAGCCGCGCACCCGGAACGCCGCATAGTCCGCGACCTTGTCGACGCGATCGCGGCGGGCATCGCGCGCGGTTGGCGACACGATCTCGATCGCGACGTCCGGGGGGATGCGCACGGGGCCGTAGCCAGGCGGCACCGCACCGCCAGGCAGATACATGGTGACGTCGGGCTTCCGACCGCGGCGCGCGCCGAGGACGAACTTGGCTTCCGAGCCGAATACGAACCCGCGACGGTCACCGAGCCATGCACCCAACGTACGGATCAGCCACGACACGACGATCTCGTGCACCAGGTCGGGCATCTCTTCCTCCACGAGGCACCCGTCGACCAACTCACCCGGCTCGTCCTCGGGAAGGTTCACCCATTCCGAGATCGACATCCGGCGTTCGGCGTTGGACGCGTGTCCGTGAGGTTCCTGGCGCACGGTCTCGGACGGTACCACGGCCCGCTGAATAGAGGCTACGCCGCACCCGCGCGACGCTGCGAGTAGCCCGCTCAGTGCGGGCTCGCCGGACCCTTGCCCGGCATCCCCGCCGCCGTTCCGCCGCGAAGCCCGCCTTTGCAAGTTCAACCGGACACCGTTCCCGACTTGCCAGCCTCCGTCGGGGCAACGTACTTTCAACCTCCGCAGAAATACCGTGACGGACGAATCTTCACGCCCCTCCTCAGGCAGCCCTGACCGCCCATCGGCGCGCTTGGCGCGGGCCACCGTGCTCTTCGCCGACGTCGTCGGGTTCACGGACGCCGCCGAAAGCCTCGGGCCGGAACGCGCCTACTTCATCGTCACCGGGGCGATGCGCATCCTCGACGAGATCGCGCGCCGCCACGGGGGCGCCGTCGACAAGTTCATGTCGGACTCGCTGCTCGCGATGTTCGGCTTTCCGGCGCCGCTCGCCGACGCCGCCTCGGCCGCCGCCGCCGCGGCCGTCGAGATGCGCGAGGAGTTCCGCAAGTACAACGTCAGCCTCGACGTCCCGCTCCGGCTCGTGATCGGCGTCAACACCGGCGCGATGGTGGCGGGCGACGTCCGCGGCCAGGTGGCGCGCGAGTTCAACATCCTCGGCGACGCGGTGAACGTCGCCGCGCGGTTGAAGGCGAAGGCGCCGTACGGCCACATCTACGTCGGCCCCGACACCGAGGCGGAGAGCCGCGAACGCTTCGAGTACCACCCGCTTGGCACCGTCGCGCTGAAGGGCAAGGCGATCGAGGTTCCGATCTTCGACCTGATCGGGCCACGCGCGCGGCCGGCCCGCGCCGCCGGCGTCGCCGACGTGCCGCTCGTCGGCCGCACCGCGGAGCTCGCGCGCCTGGGCGCCCACCTCACCAACCTGGCCGGCGGCAAGGGCGGCACCGTCCTCGTCGTCGGCGCGCCTGGCATCGGCAAGTCGCGGCTGCTCGCCGAGGCCGAGCTGCTGCCCGCCACCGCCGCCGTCACGACGATCCACGCCGCCGGCATCGTCGGTGGGGACGAGGGCGAAGCGCGACTGCTGGCGACGCTGCTGACGGCGGCCGAAAGCGCCGGCGCCGCCACCGCAGCGGCCGACGCCGCCATCGCAGCGGCGCACGCGACGATCGAGCGCATCGCCACCAGCGTGATCAGCGCGCTCGAGCGTCGCAGCGCGGCGCGGCCAATGTTCGTGCTGCTCGACGACGTCCACCGTGCCGATCCGGCGTCGCTCGCGTGGCTGCCGCACCTCGCCGATCGGCTCGCCGATCGCCCGGTGCTCTTCGTGATCGCCGTCCGGCCCGACGCCGACGACGCCCCCGACGCGCTCCAGCACACGCTGGCCCCGATGCTCGTCGACCAGATCGGGCTCACGCCGCTCACCCTCGACGAGAGCCGTCGTCTGATCGATGCGGTCGCCGACCACCCGCTGGACGAGGACTCGCACGAGCTCGTGCTCGCCTATGGGGAAGGCAACCCCGGCCGGCTCGTCCGCGGCGTCTTCTTCGAGCCCGCGCTCCGTGCCGAACGCGAGCGGGCCGTCATCGGCCGGCGCGCGGGCGACACCGAGCGGCGCCGTGCGACCATCCTCTTCGCCGACATCACCGGCTTCACCTCGCTCACCGAGCGCGCCGGCGCCGAGCGCGCGTTCCCGATCGTCGTCGGCTGCCTGCAGGTGCTCGACGAGATCACGCGCAAGCACGGTGGCAACGTCGAGAAGTTGATCGGCGATTGCGTCATGGCGCTCTTCGGGTTTCCCGAGGCGATGGAGGACGCGCCGCGCGTCGCCGTGAACGCGGCGATCGAGATGCGGCGCGGCGTCCGCGCCTACAGCGAGAGCCTCGGGCCCGACACCCAGCTCGACGTCCACATCGGTATCCACACCGGCCTCGCCGTCGCCGGCGACGTCGCCGGCCCGTTGATCCGCGAGTTCGCCGTCATGGGCGACCCGGTGAGCATCTCCGACGAGCTGAAGGATCTCGCGCCGTCGGGGCAGATCTACGTCGGCGCGGAGATGTGGCGCGCCACCCGCGACGTGTTCTCGTACCGCGAGGTGCCGCCCGCGCCCCGCAAAGGCGGCGGCGTCCCGCTCCGCGTGTTCGAGCTCACGTCGGATCAAGAGCGCCTGCACCGCGCGCGGATCGGCACCGAGCGCCGCGTGTTCTCCGCGCTGGTCGGACGCGAGCACGAGCTCGCGGCGCTCCGCGGCGCCGTCGCCAAGCTGGCGGACGGGACCGGCGGGATCGTGGCGATCGTCGGCGCGGCCGGGCTCGGCAAGTCGCGCTTGCTCCGCGAGATCGCGACCAGCCCCGAAGCGGAAGCCGTCGTCTGGTGCGAAGGCCGCTCGGTCGCGACCGGACGGCACCTCTCCTTCCACGCCATCGTCGACCTCTGTCGCTCCCTGATCGGCATCGAGGACGGCGACGACGAGGCGCAAGCGCTCGGCAAGCTCGACGCCACCGTACGCGGCCTGCTGCCCGACGAGCTCGAGGACGTATTGCCGTTCCTCGCGGCGCTGCTCGGCTTGCCGCTCGACGAGGCCCGCGCGACGCGGCTCGCCGGCCTGCACGGCGACGCGATGGAGAAGCTGACGCTGCGAAGCGTGAGCCAGCTCCTGCGCGCCACCAGCGACGACCGTCCGGTGGTCGCCGTGATGGACGACCTGCACTGGGCGGATCAGTCGTCGATCGAGCTCTTCGAGTCGCTGCTGCACCTGTGCGAGGAGCATCCGATCCTCTTCGTGAACGTCTGCCGCTTGGGTTACGCGACGACGTCCGACCGCATCCGGGACTACGCCCGAAAGGAGCACGCGGACCGCGGCTTCGAGATCGAGCTCAAGCCGCTCGACGCCTCGGCGGCGCGCAGCATGCTCAACAACCTCTTCCACCAGGACGATCTGCCGCGCGACACGCGCCAGCGCATCGAGGAGAAGGCGCACGGCAATCCGTTCTACATCGAGGAGGTCGTGCGGAGCCTCGTCGACGACGGCGCCGTCGAGTACGTCGAAGGGCGTTTCCGGGCGACCGACAGGATCACCTCGGTCACGATCCCCGACTCGATCCACGAGGTCGTGATGGCCCGCGTCGACGCGCTCGACGTCGCCAAGCGCCAGCTGCTGCAGACGGTGTCGGTGATCGGCGCGAGCTTCCACATCGAGGTGCTGGCCGGGATCGTCGAGGACGTGACGCGTCTCGCCGGCGACATCGAGTCGCTGCTGAACGCCGAGTTTCTGGTGCGGTCGGCGTCGGCGCGCGACGCCGAGTACGACTTCAAGCATCCGCTCATCCAAGAGGTCACGTACGAGAGCCTGCTGCACACGCGCCGCGAGATCCTGCACCGCAAGGTTGCGGAGACGATGGAGCGCGTCTTCCCCGCCGACGTCGCGGGCTACGCGGGCATGCTCGCGTACCACTACGGCAAGGGCGGCGCCGGCGAGCGGGCGGAAGAGTTCCTATTCAGGGCGGGGGCGGAAGCCGCGCGAGCGGCGGCTCCCAGCGAAGCGCTGCACTTCTTCGAGGAAGCGTCGAAGCTCTATCTCGCGATCCACAAAGACGGCGGCGACCCGTCGAAGCGCGCGCTGCTCGAGCGCAACATCGCCGAGGCGCTCTACTACCGAGGCCGATTCCTCGACGCGATCGACCACTTCAACGTGGCACTCCGCCTGCTCGGCGATCGCGTCGTCGAAGGTCGCTGGCAGCTCGTCACGAGCTTCGCGCGGAATCTCGTTGCCGTCCTGGCGCGCCTCTACCTGCCGACGTTCAGCCGCCGTCCCGCCGCCGCAACCGCGCGGCAATGCGAGATCATGGATCTGCGCTACGCGCGCGCCGAGGTCACCGTCACCGCGCAGCCGACGCGCCACCTCGTCGACAGCATGGACACCATCGCCTACCTGCAGCGCATCGACGCGCGGACGGTGCCGGGCGCGGCGCGGTTCTATGCCGGTGCCGCCGCGCTCTTCGCGTTCGGCGGGATCTCCTTCGACGTCGCGCGCCGCCTGTCGAAACGCGCGCGCGCGCTCGTGCAGCCGTCGGCCGCCGACGACTACATCTACGAGCGCGCCATGCACTTCACCTATCGCGTGCTCGAAGGCGATTGGTCGGACGAGCACGAAATCAGCGGCGATCGCATCGTCGAAAGCGTGCGGAACGGCCAGCTCTGGGGGCCGACGACCTACCTCGGCCTGCTCGCCGAGAAGCGCCTGCACCGCGGCGACTTCGCCGGCACGCGGGCCTGCGTCACCGAGATCGACCGGATCTGGGACCTCTTCCAGTACGACCTCGCGAAAACCAATTTCTATTACCTGCACACGCTGCTGCCGCTCGAAGAAGGCGACTACGCGCGCGCGAGCGAATCGGCCGACGCGTACTACGACGAGAACCCGGAGGATCTCCTCCACATCCTGGCGCTCAGCGCCAAGGCGAAGGCCGCGACCGAGCTCGGCGCGCTCGACGCCGCCGAGGAGACGCTCGGGCGCTGCGCCGAGATCATGGTGCGATCGGCGCCGGTGCCGCCCTTCCACGGCAGCGCGTACCATCGCACGCGGTTGCTGGTGGACGTGGTGCGACTCGAGGCCGCGGTCGCGGCCGGCGACGAGGCCGCTGTGAAGCGGTGGCGTGCCCAGGCCCGGAAGAGCGCGCGCACCGCCCAGGGCAGCGCCGCCAAGGTCGCGTGGCGTCGCACCGAAGTGCTGCGCCTCGCCGCGCGCTATCGCGGGCTGATCGGCCAGCACCGGCGTGCCCGCCGGCTCTTCCAGCGCAGCCTCGAATACGGCGAGAAGCTCGGCGCCCGCCCCGAGCTCGCGCGGACCTGGGCGACGGTCGGCCACTGGCTCGGCCGCGACGGCGGAACGCTCCGCGGTCTCGACGGCGCCGCCTACGTGGCACGCGCACGCGCGGCCTTCGAAGACCTCGGGCTGCAGACCGATCTCGCACGGCTGAACGCGTCGTGACCCGGTCGCTGCCCGTCGCGCTCGCCGCGACCGTCGCGTCGGGCATGCTCTACGCGCTCGCCTTTCCGCCGCTGCGACTCCGACCCCTCGCGTGGGTCGCGCTCGTGCCGTTCTTCGTGGTGCTGCGCGACACCCGGTGGAGTCGCCGGCTGGCGCTCGGGGTGCTCTGGACGCTGGTGTCGGGATGGAGCGTCGGGACGTGGATGCCGTCGGCCGTCGCGACCTACTTCGACCAACCGTTCCTGATCGGCGTCGCGCTCTTCCTGATCGTGACCGGCTGCATGGCCGCGCCGTACTACGCCGCGGCGGCCGTCGCCTACGCGCCGCTCACCCGCTTCGGCGCCGCGACGCCACTCTTGGTCGGCGCCGCGTGGGCCGCCGCGGAGCTCGCGCGCGGACGGCTCTTGAACGGAACGCTCACCTACGTCGGCAACTCGCCGTGGGCGACGCTCGGCTACTCGCAAGCCGGGTTCACGCCGCTCGTGCAGATCGCCGCCGTGACCGGCGTGTACGGCGTGTCGTTCCTCGTCGCCGCGGTGAACGCCGGGCTGGCGGAGATCGCGGCGCGCCTGCTCGTTGGGCGGACGGTCGGGCACAGCCCGTGGATGGGTGCGGGGCTCGCGTTCGGCGCGGCGGTGCTCGCCATCGGCGGCGGCGCATTCGTCGTCGCGCGGAGTGATCTGGCGCGCCACGAGGTGGCGCGCGGCGAGCCCGTGCCGATCGCGATCGTGCAAGGCAACCTCGGTGCCGCCGTCCGCTGGAGCGCGGAGGGCCCGGCGCGCACGCTCGAAACCTACCAGCGGCTCACGCGTGAGGCGCTCACCGCCAACACGCCGCGCATCGTCTTCTGGCCCGAGGCCGCGCTCACGTCGTTCGTCGAGCAGGACGAGATCATGCGACACGCCCTCGCGCTGACGGTCGACGGCCACGATGCCGAGCTCGTGATCGGCGCCCCGCGCGCCGGTGGCGCCGGCGGCGCCGCGCCGTACACCAACAGCGTCTATCTCGTCGGCACCAACGGCACGCTCGGCGCCCGGTACGACAAGCAGTACCTCCTCCCGTTCATGGAGTACTTTCCGCTGCGTCTGGAGATGGCGCGGCGGCACTTCGGCCGCGTCCGCGAGTTCAGCCCGGGCGCCGCGACGCCCCCACTCCCCACCCGCGCCGGCGCCGCCGGCATGTTGATCTGCAACGAAGCGTTTCTGCCCCACGTCGCGTCGGCACGCGTCGCGGAGGGCGCCACGTATCTGGTGAGCCCGTCGAACGACAGCTGGGTTCCCGACGCGGGCTTCGCCTGGCAGCAATTCGAGATCGCGGCGCTACGCGCCGTGGAGCAACGGCGTTACTTGATCCGCGTCTCCGACTCGGGTCCGTCGGGGGTCGTCGACCCCTTCGGCCGCATCGTCGCGCATACCGACGCGCTCGAGCGTGCCGTGCTGCAGACGACCGTGGCGCCGATCAGCGCGCCGTCGCCCTACGCGCGCGTCGGCGATCTGTTCGGCGGCGTGTGCGCGCTGGTCACGCTGGGCGCACTGGTGTGGTCGGCTCGATCCACCTGGGGCTAGCGCCGTGACTCGGCGAGCGCCGACGTGGTCCGTGCCCAGCCTACGATGAAGCTCATGACGCCGAGCCAATAAATTACGACGACGAGCGCGATGACCGTCGAGAAACCGAACGTCATGGCGAGGATGATGCTGGCCACGGACCCGACGACGGTGACGCAACCGTTGACCGCCCAGGCCCACGCGACGAAGTCGCGATCGAGCGCCGAAATCAGACGAATGCCATAGGGGAAAAACGTCCCGAGCACCGCGCCGAGCGGCGCGCAGAGCACGACGGTGACGGCGATACGCACGGCCAACGACGACGTCATCAGCAGATCGAAAATGTGCGGGAGCGCAAGCCCGTAGCCGAGCACGAGCAGCGTCAACACGGCCGCCACACGCGGCAGAACACGGCGCGGATCATCCGAGAGCCGGCCGCTCAGCAGCGCGCCGGCACCGGCCGCCGTAAGAAAGGAAAACAACATCACCGTCAGCGAGTAGGTCGGGTACCCGAGCAGGTGGATGAACATCTGCACGAAGCTGATCTCAGCGAAGATGAAGCCGGCGCCGAGCGCGGCGAAGTACCCGAGGAATCCGAAGCGGCCCGCGAGCGGCGGCGCCTGCGATCGCACCCGCAGCAGCGGAAACCCGATGACCACGATCGAAAAGACGATCGACAGGACGAGGATGAGCAACAGGACGATCTGACCCGTCGCAAGCGTGTGCCCGCGATCGATGTCGCTCCGGTGATCGAGGATGTGTCGCCACTTGTAGTAACTGAAGAAGAACGGTCGATCGTCGGTGGTGGGTCGCAAATCGAGGAACGTACGCGCGAAAAAGTCGGCATGCGCTGCCGCATCACCTTCGAGCACCGTTCGGAACTCCGTGTTTTGGCGGTCCGGACGTCCGGGAATGTACCAGGCTTCGAATCCGTGCTCGTCGACGAAGCGCTCCATGGCGGCGATGTCGTCGGCGGAGAACGGCTGCAGCTTGGTGACGATCTCGAGCATCGTGACCTTGCTCGACGTTCCGATCACCATGACGTGCTCATGGGGACGCTCGACACCGTGGGCGCGGAGGGCCTCGTACGACAAGCCGACGAAGCGCAACGCGTGGCGCGGGCTTCCCATGCTGGGATGGAAGTCCATGGTCCCGATGCTCAGAATCCCGTCGTCCCGAAGCACGCGAAAATAGTCGCGATAGGCCTGGACCGTGTAGAGGTAGTTCTCCGAAAGGATGTACGCGCCGCTCGAAAGGGCCGCGAGGGTATCGACGCCCGTGATCTGGATGAGATCGAAGCGGCGATCGGTGGTGCGCACGAAATGGCGGCCTTCGTCATTGCGAAGGGTCACGTCGGGCCGATCGAACATGCCGCCGGTGTAGTCGCGATATGTCTTCGTGATGAGCTCCACCGTGCGCGGATCGAGCTCGGCACCTGTGACGTGAGAAGCGCCGTTGACCAGCCCATTCACCACGTCGGCGCCGCCACCAACGCCAATCACGAGCATGTCCGGTTTCGTGCGCACGACGTACGGCGTCGTAAGCACGTGGTGCTTGAACATCTCGAAGTCCGCCAGGCCCCGCGAGACGTCGTACATGATCGCGGCGGCTCCGCCGTCATGCTCGATCAGCCGGAAGCGAGGGACCGGTCCGTGGAACGTCGTGCTTGTGCCGGCGTCACGATAGCCACCGGGACGGTCGTCACCGTCGCCGATCCCGCTGATCACGTCGGTGCGAAAGATGGCGCTCCACCGTGAATCGGTCGTCATGCCCGCTAGTCCCCTGGAAACGGAATAGCTAGCAAAATACGCCGACGCGTGATCTATACGGGTCATGGCGAATATCGGGCGTCCGAAGGTCGCGCTGGTGGTGTCGGAAGAGGAACGCGACGAG
>Ga0163144_10001290_pt1 | contig 59165 bp, 53 predicted proteins | sample OliLak19BULKMAT1_FD_123175 | JGI IMG/M metagenome (GOLD analysis project Ga0163144, IMG submission 123175) | Freshwater microbial mat bacterial communities from Lake Vanda, McMurdo Dry Valleys, Antarctica - Oligotrophic Lake LV.19.BULKMAT1 | ecosystem: Environmental > Aquatic > Freshwater >...
ACCTGGTGATCGCCGGCACCGAGCCGGGCGTGCGCGACTGGCTGGCGGGCGTGCGCGAGGATCCCCCGCTGGCGGGCCTCCAGGTCAGGCAGAGCTGGAGTGAAGCGCAGCCGTTTCGCCACTTGCGCGTCAAGGTCAAGCCTGAAATCATTCGCATGAACCAACCACGGGTGCAGCCTGTCACCGGGCGCGCCCCGGCCGTTGATGCGCTGACGCTGCAGAGGTGGCTGTCCGCAGGCGCCGACGATGCTGGCCGTGAAGTGCTGCTGCTCGACACGCGCAACGGCTTCGAGGTCGATGCAGGCGCCTTCCACGGCGCCATCGACTGGCGCCTGGCCAAGTTCAGTGACTTTCCGGCCGCACTGGCAGCGCACCGTGCCGAGCTCGCCGGCCGCACCGTGGTCAGCTATTGCACGGGGGGCATCCGCTGCGAAAAGGCCGCCCTGGCGATGCGCGACGCCGGCCTCGACCCTGTCTTTCAGCTCGACGGCGGCGTGCTGGCCTACTTCGAGGCGCTGCCCGAGGCGCCGCATTGGCAGGGCCGCTGTTTCGTCTTCGACCAACGCGAGACGCTCGGCCCCGACCTCGCACCGCCGCAGGCCGCCTGACCCATGGTCGCGGGTCTGTTGTTGCGCGCGCTCGGCTTGCTGCTGATCGCCAGTTCGGTCGCCGTCGCACTCAGCCGCGCACCCGACCGGCCGGTGCAGACACTGGTCGCGCGCTGGGCGCCGCCGCCGTCGGACTTCATCGAGGTCAAGGGTCAGCTGGTGCACCTGCGCGACGAAGGACCGCACAACGACGCCGAGCCTTTGCTGCTGCTGCACGGCACGGGCGCCAGCCTGCACACCTGGGACGGCTGGGCCGCGGCACTCAAGTCCAGGCGACGCGTGATCCGCATCGATCTGCCGGCCTTCGGCCTGACCGGCCCCTTCGCCGGGCAATACGCGCGCGACGACTACCGCGGCGACACCTACGCGCGCTTCGTGCTCGATGTGCTCGACGCCTTGCAGGTGCCCCGCGCCACGATCGCCGGCAACTCCCTCGGCGGCGAAGTGGCGTGGCGCGCCGTGACGCTGGCGCCGCATCGCTTCGCCAAGCTGATCCTGGTCGATGCCACCGGCTATGCCTTCGCGCCCGACGACGTCCCACTGGGGTTTCGCGTCGCTGGCCTGCCGCTGCTGGGCCGGGTGGCTGAGCACCTGTTGCCGCGGTCCCTGGTGGCTGCCAGCGTGCGCAGCGTCTACGGTGATCCGTCCCGGGTCGATGACGAACTGGTCGACCGCTACTTCGAGCTCACCCTGCGCGAGGGCAACCGCCGCGCGCTGGGCCAGCGACTGCAGCAGCTCGAGATGGGCGCGCATGCCCAGCGCATCAAGAGTCTGGCGCTGCCGACGCTGCTGCTTTGGGGCGGACGCGACCGGCTGGTGCCGCCGGCCAGCGCGCAACGCTTCGCAGCCGACATCCGTGGCGCGCGCCTGATCGTGTTCGACAGTCTCGGCCACGTGCCACAAGAAGAAGACCCGGAGCGCACGGTCGCCGCCGTCGTCGACTTTCTGGCGGCCCCACGATGAGCCCCTGCCGCCAACACGCACCGAGTTGCAACCACTGCGCCAGCGCGCGTTGACCGGGTGTTTGATTGCCGACTCGGTGAAAAACCAACGTCCGCTGTTTCTTCGGCGACAGCATGTAAGGCCGAGGCGGTCTGCACACAAATGCACGATCAAACCGCACTTGTCGCGATGAAGATGCGCCCACCCGATCGAGCCAACCCCTGGCCGGTCGAATCGGAGAGACCGCATCGTGCCCTGCCCGTTCACTGTTTCGCCCGCCGGAGTGCGCTGAGGTGCACCGCGCAACCGCGCTCACGTCGCAAGCCACGGCTGCGTTGGGTCGCGTCTCGCGGCCCCACGCGGGGCAAGCCGCGTGGTTCAAGCGCGAAGAAGCCATCATGGGCACGGCCATCACGGTCGAGCTATGGGCCGACGATGACCTGAGCGGTCACGCGGCCATCGACGCCGTGATGGCCGAGATGCACCGCATCGATCGCGCCATGAGTCCGCACAAGGCCGACTCCGAGCTCTCGCAGATCAACCGTCAGGCCGCCACGAAGCCGGTGCGCCTGAGTCCTGAGATGTTCGGCCTGCTCGAACGCGCGCTGGCTTTCTCCAGCCTCTCGGGCGGCGCCTTCGACATCAGCTACGCCAGCGTGGGCCACCTCTACGACTACCGCGCCGGCATCGCGCCGGGCACAGCCGCCTTGACCCAGGCACGCCTGGCCATTGGCTGGCGCGGCCTGAAGCTCGATCGCGCGGCCGGCACGCTGTCCTTCGCCCACCCCGGCATGCGCATCGACCTCGGCGGCTTTGCCAAGGGCCATGCCGTCGACAACGCCGTAGCCATCCTGGCCGGGCTGGGCATCACTCACGCTTTCGTCAGCGCGGGCGGCGACAGCCGCGTCATCGGCGATCGCCGCGGCCGGCCCTGGACCATCGGCGTGCGCCACCCGCGCGACGCCGAGGCCTTGGTGGCCTTGCTGCCGCTGGAAGACACCGCCGTCTCGACCTCGGGCGACTACGAGCGCTACTTCGAGGCCGGTGGCGTACGCCACCACCACATCATCGACCCGACCACGGGTCGGTCACCGGTGGCCATCCACAGCGTGACCATCCTCGCCGCCGACGGCCTGACCGCCGAGGCGATGTCCAAAAGCCTGTTCGTGCTCGGCGTCGAGCGCGGCATGGCCCTGATCGAATCTCAACCCGGCATCGACGCCATCGTCGTCGATGCACGCGGTCATCTTCACTATTCGACCGGTCTGCAGGACTCCTCCGGGGCAGCAGAAAACAACCGGCGCCAAGTCGCTGTCATCGACCGTTAGAACCAGTCAGGGGGTTACCAATGAACAAGACCATCCGCCTTGCCGGCATCGCAAGCCTGGGCGCCGCGCTCGTCGTTGCCGGTTGCGGCAGCGGCAGCAGCAGCACCGACAACACCGTCACCGTCAACGGTGACGTGCCGATTGCCTACGCCAAGCGCGCCAACACGATCATGATGAACCCGACCGATGGCGCACCCAGCGCGCCGGGCGGCGACTTGATCATCCGCGAGAAGTCGTCGGCCAGCGCACGCGAGATCAATGTCACGGCGAGCATCACCCAAGGCGCGGGCGATGTGTCGGATCCCGAGGCGTCCTACGACGGCAAGAAAGTTGTCTTCTCGATGCGCTGCCCGACCAGCAATACCGCCACCATCGCCGGTGGCGCACCCGCCTGTACCGGCCAATGGAACATCTGGGAGTACGACACGACCACCGGCGGCCTGTCGGGCGGCACGCTGCGCCGCATCACGTCCGCGTTGAGCAACGACGACGTCGACCCGGCCTACCTGCCGGCCGGCCGCGGCTTTGTCTTCACCTCGAACCGCCAGACCACGACCCGCAGCGTGGTCAACGGTGTGACCAGTTTCGCGGTCGACGAGTACGAGCGCGAGCGCGTGCTGAACCTGCACACGATGGACGCCCAGGGCGGTGCCATCACCCAGATCTCGGTCAACCAGAGCCATGACCGCAACCCGGTGGTGCGTCCGAATGGCGACATCATGTTCTCGCGTTGGGAACACGTCGGACCGCGCAACCGCTTTGCCATCTTCCGCGCCAAGCCCGACGGCACCGACATGTTCGTCCTGTACGGCGCGCACAGCCCCGGCAACAGCTTCCTGCACCCGCGCGACATGGACCCGCAGGGCGCGCACGCCGGCAAGCTGGTGTCGTCGCTGATGTCCCTGTCCGGCACCCGCGAAGGCGGCGCCTTGATGATGATCGACGCGGCCAACTACTCCGAGCAGAACACGCCGGCCAACCGTGCCGTGGCGCTGTCGGGCGGCCAGCTGTCGGCCACCGACCGCGCGCTGAACCAGGGCCGCGGCCTGTCGACCTTCGGCCGCATCACCACGCCCTTCCCGCTTTGGGACGGCACCGACCGCGTGCTGCTGTCCTACCGCCCGTGCGAGGTCACGCGCAATGGCGATGTGATCCCCTGCGCCAACCTGACGCAGGCCGAGATCGACCGTCTCGGCAGCGACCGAACGATGGCGGCCGAGGCCGCCGATGCGGTGCAGGACAACGCCCCGCCGGCCTACTCCATCTGGATGGTCGACCCGAGGACGCAGACTTGGCTGATCGTGGCCGCGCCCCCGACCGGATTCATGTACACCGACCCGGTGGCCCTGCAAGCGCGCACCGAGCCCAACGCGACGCAGCCAACGACCATCGACACGGCCCTGGCGGCCCGAGGGATGGCGCTGATCGAAGTGCGCAGCATCTACGACACCGATGGCCTGCAACGCATGGGCGAGCCGATGATCGTGGCTGCCGATCTGCCAGCCGGCTGCGCCCGCGGCATCGCCCAGACGACGCCGCTGGATCCGGCCGACACGCGCGCCAGCGTCGCCGACCTGACGAAGATCAAGGACCCGGCCGACCCGGCCTACCACTGCGCTCCAGGGCGCCTCGTGCGCGCTACCCGCGCCGTGGCCCCCCTGGCGGGGATGACCGGCATGCGCGAAGCCATCGGCGAGACCGACTTCGAGCCGCAGCAAATCCTCGGTTACGCCCCGGTCGAGCCCGACGGTTCGTTCAAGCTCTTGGTGCCGGCCGACACGCCACTGGCGCTGTCGATCCTGGACAGCAAGGGCCGCGCGCTGCAGACCCACCTGAACTGGATTCAGGTGCGCCCAGGTGAGCGCCGCACCTGCGACGGTTGCCACAGCCCGCGCCGCGGGGGCGCGCTGAACGCCGGCACGGTCGTCAACAGCATGCCGACGGCCATCCGCGCCGCCCTGTCAAGCCAGCATCAGTCCGGCGAGACGATGGCGTCGCTGCGCACCCGCCTCGACCCGAGCGCGCTGAACCTGCTGTCCGACCAGCTCTACAGCGACATCTGGGCCGACACCGCACGGGCCGGCATCCTGGCCCGCGCGCCGATCGCCGTGCGCTACAGCGGCAATGCCAACGCCGCCGACGACCTGGCCACCCCGGCGCCCACCGGCGGCGTCATCAACTACCCCGAGCATGTGGCGCCGATCTGGGCCCGCGCGCGCGGCACCAACGGCGTCAACACCTGCACCAGCTGCCACGCCGATCCGACCAAGCTCGACCTGCGTGCCACCTTCGGCGGCAGCGGTCGCATGGTGTCGTACGACGAGTTGCTGATCGGCGACCCGGTCATCGATCCAGCCACCGGCCTGCCGGTGAGCCGCATCCGGGAAGGCGTGCCGGAAGTCGTGCGCAATGCGGCCCTGGTCGAGCCCATGGCCAGCGGTGCTGACGGCATCGCACGCTCGAGCCGTTTGACGGAAATCCTGTTCGGCGAAACGCTCAAGGCAGGTGCCGAGGCGCGCACCGCGCACCCGAACCCGCCAGCCGGAGCGCCGAGCCACGCGACTCTGCTGAACGCGGCCGAGAAGCGTGTCATCACCGAGTGGATGGACCTGGGCGGCCAGTACATGAACGACCCGAGCCGCAGCCCGAATGTGCGCCGGGTTGCCGCGCTCAGTCAGGCCACATTCGAAGCCAATGTGTTGCCGGTGTTGCGCACCAACTGCGTGGCCTGCCACCAACCCGGCGGCAATGCGGGAGCGGCACAGACCACACCGACCTTCGCGCGCAGCCGCTTCGTGCTCACCGGCAACCTCGAGGGCGACTACAACGCCAGCCTGACGATGGTTGGCGACACCTGCAACGCAGCCTCCAATCCGCTGCTGCGCCGTCCCTCGACCGTACCGCACCCCGCCGGCGCGACAGGGCAGACCAACGCTGTGTTGCCGCCGTCAAGCGCCGGCTACGCCGCGCTCTCGACTTGGATCTCTTCAGGATGCGCGCCGTGACGATGGTGACACTCAAGACGCTTTTCCCGGTAGCGTTGATCGCTGCCCTTTTGTCGAGTTGCGGCGGCGGGGATGGCAACCCGCTGGGCAACCCGCCCTCCGTGCTGAACCCGCCCACCACGGGCGGGCAAAAGCTCTCTTTCGTCTACTTCCAGAAGTGCATCAACCCGGTCCTGCTGGCCCAGCTGCAGATCAACCAGGCGGGCGCGATCTCGACCAACACCTGCGCGTCGTCGGGCTGCCACGACAACATCACCGGCACCGGGGGCGCCCTGCGCCTGGTGCAGAGCGCCCAGGCGGTCGACCTTGCCAACCCGGCCAACACACCGGATGTCGTTCGTACGAACGACATGTACAAGAACTTCTACTCATCGCAGGGTTCGTCGGTGATCGGTGCGCCCTTGCAAAGCCGGATGCTGACCAAGCCCTTGACGCTGAGCGTGCTGCATGGGGGTGGCGTGATCTTTGCTGACCAGAACGATGCCAACGCCAAGTTGATCGCCTACTGGATCGGGCGACCGATGCCGCAAGGGCAAGACGAGTTCAGCAACGCCGCAAACAGCATGTTCACACCGCCGGATCCAGCCCTAGGGACCTGCAACAGCCAGTGACCGCAGCGATACGAATGACAACAACAACGACTCTCTCTCGCTTCACCACCGCCCTTTTTTGTTTGGCAGCGCTGGCGATTCCGGCGCAGGCCCAAACGGCGGCTGCCACGGACAGCGTCGTTAGTGAACGATTGACGGTTGCCGACCCTTTTCTCGAGATGCGCACCGGCCCGGGCCGCGGCTACCCGGTGTTCTTCGTGGTCGCACGCGGCCAGGCCGTGGTGGTCGAGTTGCGCCACACCGACTGGTACAAGGTGCGCGCCGAAGCCGGGCAGGTCGGCTGGGTTCATCGCGGCCAGCTCGAGACCACCCTGACCGTGGCGGGCAGCAGCAAGACCTTCCGCGACATCGCGCTCGACGATTACCTGGCCCGCCGCGTGCAGATGGGTGGCGCCTGGGGCCGTTTCAAGTCCGAGCCGATGCTCAAGCTCTACGCCAGCTACAAGCTGAGCGACACGCTGTCGGTCGAAGGCAACTTCGGCCAGGTGCAGGGGGTTTTTTCCGGCACCAACTTCTGGCATATGTCGCTGCACAGCGAGCCCTGGAGCGACAGGCGTCTGTCGCCCTTCTTCGGCGTTGGGGTCGGCCAGTTCAAGAACTTCCCCAACCAGAGCCTGGTCGGCGCCACTGCCACCGACGCCAAGTTGGCTCACGCCATCGTCGGCGCACGCTATTACCTGTCGGAACGCTTCGTGCTTCGTGCCGACTGGGCGATCTACACCGCCTTTGTCTCCGATCAGCGCAGCACGGAGTACCGCGCTGCCACGGCCGGCGTGTCCTTCTTCTTCTGACCCCTCTCCAGCGAGCCGACAACATGAACAAGATCACCCTGGCCGGCCTCAGCGCCCTGGCACTGCTCGGCAACAGCAGCGTCTTGGCGCAGCAAACCGCACGCCCTGACGCCAACCAGGTCATCGTGCCCGAAGTCGAACGCCGCGACATCAAGCTGCCGAAGTTCCCGTCCAAGGACATCGCCGTCGGCGTTTTCGCCGGTACTTACGCGACACAGAACTTCGGCGCTGCGGCTGTCGTCGGTGGTCGCCTGGGCTACCACATCACGGAAGACTGGTTCGTCGAGGCCACCCTGGGCCAGTCCAAGATCAGCGACGAAGCCTTCCGCCAGGTGCTGCCGGGCGGGATCTTCGTCAATGAGAAAGAGAAGCTGACCTACTACAGCGTGTCGGCCGGCTACAACCTGCTGCCGGGCGAAGTCTTCCCGACGGCCAAGCGTGCCAAGGCCACCGCGATTTACCTGGTCGCGGGTGTCGGCAGCACGCGCTTCAATGAGCAGCGCAGCCAGACCATCAGCGTCGGCCTCGGTGGCCGCCTCTTGCTCACCGACCGTGCGGCGCTGCAGTTCGACATGCGCGACCACGTCTTCTCGCTCGATCTGCTCGGCAAGCGCCAGAGCACGCACAACCTGGAGCTGACGGGCGGCTTCACCTACTACTTCTGAGGCGCACCGACATGAACATCGCCGTGACGATACGCTGGTGCCTGCCCCTGCTGCTGGCCGGCGCCCTGGCCAGCGCCCATGCGTCGGTGCAGTTGTCCAGCAGTGCACCCGACTTCACGCTCAAGAGCGTGGCCGGCCCCAACCTGCGCCTGCAGGAGCAGCGCGGCCAAGTCGTGATGATCAATTTCTGGGCCACCTGGTGCGGCCCGTGCCGGCAGGAGATGCCCCACCTGAACCGCATCTTTGACAAGTACCGCGCCACCGGCTTCGTGTTGCTGGGCGTGAACATCGACGACGACCCGCGCGCCGCAGCTGACCTGGCCGCCAAGCTCGGCCTGCGCTTTCCTGTCCTGCTCGACACCGACAAGAAGGTCAGCCGTGCCTACGACATGAGTGCCATGCCGGCCACCTTGCTGGTCGACCGCGACGGTCGCGTTCGCTACATCCACCGCGGCTACCGCGATGGCGTCGAGAAGACCTACGAGGAGCAGGTGCGCAGCCTGCTCAAAGAGTGACCTCCCGCGTCGGTTGCTTGGCCATCGCCCTGTCGGTCCTGGCCGTGCTCGGCGGCTGCGCCGTGCCCCAGCCGTGGGTCAAGCCCTACGAACGCGAAGGACTGTCCGACCCGATCATGCGTTTGAACCGCGACGCACTGGCTGCCAAGCACAGCGAGCATGTACGCGACATCCGCGAAGCCGGACGCGGCGCCACTGGCGTGCAAGGAGGCGGCTGTGGCTGCAAGTAAGCCGGCTGATCGCATCAACGCGCGCCTGCTCGCCGCGCTGGCCAGCCTGCTGGGCGGCGTGTTCGTCACTGGCGCGGCGCGCGCCGTGCCGCTGCCGGAGAACCGTGCCGAAGCCATGGTTCACACCTACAAGGGGGGCGGTGTGACCGCCACCGGTCCGGCCCTGCTGGTGCGCAAGAGCATCGCCGACAAGATCTCGCTGACCGGCACCTACTACCTCGATGCGGTGAGCAATGCGTCGATCGACGTCGTGACCACGGCCAGCCCCTACAAGGAAAATCGCAACGACTTCGGTCTGGCTGCCGATTACGCCGTGCGCGACTCCCTGGTCACGCTGGCCGTTGGCGCCAGCAAGGAGCCGGACTACAGCACGCGCAGCCTCTCGCTCGACATCGCGCAGGAGACCTTTGGCGGCATGACCACCGTGAACGTGGGCTTCACCCGCGCCGCCGATGAAGTCACCAAGATCGGCGACAGCAGCTTCCTCGACCAAGCCAAGCACTGGCAATTCCGCCTCGGCATCACGCAAATCCTGACGCCCAAGTGGCTGGCCAGCGTCAACCTCGAGGCGATTGCCGACACCGGCTACCTGGGCAACACCTACCGCGTGGCTCGTGTCTTCGGTGCCGCAGTGCCGGAGCGCCATCCGCGCACGCGCTCCTCGCGTGCCGTGAAGTTCCGTGCCATCGGCAACCTCGGCGGCCGCGACGCGGTGCGCGCCGAGTACCGCTACTTCTGGGACACCTGGGATATCAAGGCGCACACCATCGAAGGCGGCTACAGCCGCTACTTCGGCCAGTCCTTCCTGGCCGACGGCTATGTGCGCTATTACACCCAGACCGCGGCGCTGTTCTACAGCGACAACGCACAGGGAGAAACAACTTATGTGTCGCGCAATCGCCAGTTGTCCAACTTCGACAACCTCGTGATCGGCGGCAAGCTGAGCTTTGACTGGAAGAAGCAGCCCGGCCTGTACGACCTGAAGGCGAATGCGGGTGTCGAGCTCTACAACCTGAAATACAAGAACTTCACCGACATCCGCAACGGCTCGCCCTACTCGCTGCGCGCTGCCGTGCTGCAGCTCTACCTGACCGCCACTTACTGAGGCCACGCACCATGCGCCCCTTCACCCACCTCTTGGCCGCCGCCGCGCTGTCGGGCCTGACCGGCCTGGTGGCCGCGCAATCGGCTCCCACAGCCTCGGTGGCCCCCGTCGCCGTGGTGCCGACGGCAATGCCGGCGACGCCTGCCGCGGCCCCCACCGCTGTCGCACCCAGCGGCCTCGACGAACGCGTGCAGCAGGCCAAGAGCGATGTGATCAAACTCAACCGTGATCTGTTGGTGCTGGAAGAGGAACTGCTGTTCCCGGCCAGCACCCAGGTCGCCCTGTTTGTGTCCATGGACGTGGGCAAGCTGTTCGAACTCGACTCGGTGCAGATCAAGCTCGATGACAAGTTGGTCGCCAACCACCTCTACACCCCCATGGAGGTGCAAGCCCTGCACCGCGGCGGCGTGCAGCGCATCTTTGTCGGCAACCTCAAGAGCGGCAGCCACGAGATCGTCGCCTTCTTCACCGGCAAGGGGCCGCACGAGCGCGACTACAAGCGCGGCGCAACGCTCAAGTTCGACAAGGGCACAGGCGCCGGCTATGTCGAGCTGCGCATCAAGGATTCGACCGGCAAACTGCAGCCCGAGTTCGACGTCAAGGTGTGGTGACAGTGGGCCACCCCCGAAGCGCGTTGGCCGCTCCCGCTCGCGGGGGCAGCGCTGGCGGACCGGCCAAGCCGGATCCGCGGCGCTCGCCTGGATGGGTGGCCGTCCTGCGTCTATGTCGCTTTGCCGCGCTCGGATCCGTCATCGCTGCGGCTGCCGGCCTGCCGGCGCTCGCCGCCGCAGACCCCGACCAGCTGCCACGCGCCAAAGGCATGTCGACCTCGATCGAAGCGCAACAGGTCAGGGCGCTGCATTACGGCGACACCCTGTTCAACTTCTTCCAGGACAAACACTTCAGCGCTATCACCGGGCTGATGACCTCCCAGCACTTCAACCGCCTGTCGCGCCATGGCGACGAAGCCGAAGTGTTGCGCGGCGGCCTGCTGCTGTCCTTTGGCGTGCACAACGAAGCCGGCCAGATCTTCGCCTCGCTGATCGAGAAGGGCGCAGCGCCATCGGTGCGTGACCGGGCCTGGTTCTACCTGGCGAAGATCCGCTATCAGCGTGGCTTCAACAGCCAGGCCGAGACAGCGTTGGCGCGCATCGGAGGCCAGTTGCCGCTGGCCCTGGTCGAAGAGCGCGGCCTGATGCAGGCGCAATTGATGATGGCCCGTGGTGACTTCGCCGGCGCCGCCGCGGTGCTGGGGCCCTTGGCCTCGCAGTCCAAGCGTGCCAGCCCCTTCGCTCGCTTCAACCTCGGCGTGGCCCTGGTCAAGAGCGGCGAGCAGTCCCGCGGCGTTGCACTTCTCGACGAGATCGGCCGCACGCCGGCCGACAACGAAGAGCAGCGCAGCTTGCGCGACCGGGCCAATCTGGCCCTGGGCGTGGCCGCACTGCAAGACCAACGCCCCGACGATGCGCGCCGCCTGCTCGAGCGTGTGCGCCTGAACAGCCTGCACGCGAACAAGGCCTTGCTCGGTTTCGGCTGGGCCTCCTCGGCACAAAAACAACCGGGTCTGGCCCTGGTCTCCTGGACCGAACTGGCGCGCCGCGACGCCAGTGACCCGGCGGTGCTCGAAGCGCGTATCGCCCTGCCTTTCGCCCATGCCGAAATGGGCGCCTATGGCCAGTCGCTCAAGCTCTACGAGGCAGCGGTCAGCGAGTACGACAGCGAAGAGCGGCGTCTTGACGCGTCGATCGGTGCGATCCGCGCCGGCAAGCTGATCGAGGGCCTGCTCGAGCGCAATCCGGCCGACGAGATGGGCTGGTTCGGCAAGCTCGGCAAGTTGCCCGAGATGCCGCATGCGGCCCACCTCTCGCAGGTGCTGGCCCAACATGAGTTCCAGGAGGCCTTCAAGAACTTCCGCGACCTGCGCTTCCTCGAAGGCAACCTGCAGCAGTGGCGCGACTCGCTGGGCGTGTTCCGAGAGATGCTCGAGAACCGCCGCCAGGCCTATGCCGCGCGCCTGCAGCCGACGCGCGACGGTCTGCTGGCCGAAGCCGCAAGAGCTGCCGATCTGCGCCGGCGCCGCGATGCACTGGGCGCCGACGTCGCCAAGGCCGAGCGCGATGGCGACGGCGTGGCCTATGCAGATGCGACGCAACGCGCTCTGCTGGCCCGGCTTGAAGGCCTGCAGACGGCACTCAAGACCCAGAGCGACAACCCGGAGATCGCTGCCCTGACCGAGCGTGTGCGGCTGACGGCTGGCGTGCTGGCCTGGGAGCTGGCGCAGGCAGCGCCGGCACGGCGCTGGACGACACAAAGGGACATGGGCTTGATCAACCAACAGCTCGACCAAGTTGCGCTGCGCGAGGCCGCCCTGGTCCAGGCGCAGCGTGTTGAGCCGGCGCGCTTCGAGCGATTTGCGACGCGCATTGAAGCCCTGTCCCGTCAGCTCGACGCAACGCTGCCACGGGTGACGGCGCTGAAGGCTGAACAGCAAGGTGCGGCACAGCAGATTGCCGAAGCTGCGCTGGTCAATCAGAAGCAACGCCTGGCGGCCTACACCCTGCAAGCGAGGTTCGAGATCGCGCAGCTGATCGACCGCTCGACACTGGCCAGGAGCGGGAAATGACGATTCGGCGCTTCGCCCTCACCGGTCTGCTGGTGGCGCTTGCGGGCTGCGCCAGCAAACCCAGCGGCACCCCCGACAACGAACCGACGCTGGCCACGCTGAGCACCCGGGCCCTGCCGCAGGCCGCCAGCGTGGCCGATGCCGGACTCAAGGCCAGCCCCGAGCAGGCGGCTGCGGCGTACAAGCGCTTCCTCGACATCGCGCCGCGCGCGCCGCAGCGCGCCGAGGCCTTGCGCCGCATGGGCGACTTGGCGATGGACAGCGCCGACAACCAGAGCGCCACCGCCGGTACCGACCCCGACTACCGCGCCGCCATTGCCCGCTACCAGGACTACCTCAAGACCTACCCGGCCGACCCGAACAACGACCGTGTGCTGTACCAGCTGGCGCGTGCTCACGAGTTGGGCGGGCAGCTCGAGGTGGCACTGGTCACCCTGGACAAGTTGGTCGCCACTTACCCGAACACCGCCTTTCGCGAAGAAGCGCAGTTCCGGCGCGGCGAGCTGCTGTTCAACACGGCCCAGTACGCCAAGTCGGAACAGGCCTACACCGCCCTGCTGCTGCGCCCTGAGCCGACCGCCTTTCATGACCGCGCGCTCTACATGCACGGCTGGGCCCTGTACAAGCAAGCGCGTCTCGAAGAGGGCCTGCAATCCTTCTTCGGTGTGCTCGATCTGAAGATTGCCGGCGCCGGCGATGAGGCCCTGGAGAACCTCAAAGGCCTGTCGCGGGCCGACCGCGAATTGGTCGAAGACACCCTGCGCGTGGCCAGCGTGAGCCTGGCCAATCTGCGCGGTGCCGAATCGATTTCGCCCTACATCAACAGCGCCAGTCGCCGCTCCTACGAGTTCCGCGTCCACGAGCAGTTGGGCGAGCTCTACATCAAGCAAGACCGGCCGAAGGACGCCGCAGACACCTTCAGCGCCTTTGCCCGTCGCCAACCCCTGCACGCTCAGGCGCCCGTGCTGCAGGCGCGCGTGATCGGCATCTACGAGCGCGGCGGCCTGCCCACGCTGGCCCTGGGTGCCAAGAAGGAATATGTGCAGCGCTACGGCGCGAACAGCGAGTTCCGCCGCGCCAACAGCGCCGGCTGGGACGCGACCGCCCAGCCCTTGGTCAAGACGCATCTGGCCGCCCTGGCACGCCACTTCCATGCCGCCGCGCAGAAGAGCAAGGCCGCGACCGATGTCGACGAGGCCGCGCGCTGGTACCGCGAGATCCTGGTCTCCTTCCCGCAGGACAGCGAGGCCTCGCACAATCAGTTCCTGCTCGCCGAACTGCTCTACGACGACGGCCGCTACGGCCAAGCCGTCGTCGAGTACGACAAGGCCGCGTACGACTATCCGGTGCATGGCAAGAGCGCCGACGCGGCCTACACCGCGCTGCTGGCACGCGCACAACTGGAAAAGCGCGCGCCGGCTGCCGAACTGCCGGCGCTGCAGCGCGCCGGCATCGAGTCAGCCGAGCGCTTCAGCCAGAGCTTCAAGGGCGACCCGCGCATCGGCCCGGTGCTGACGCAGGCCGCAGAGAAGCTGTTTGTCCTGAAGGATCTGGCCGCCGCCGAGCAGATCGCCCAGCAGGTGCTGAGCCTCGATCCGCCGGCCGCCGCCGAGCAGCGGCGCGTGGCCTGGACGGTGGTCTCGCATGCCGCCTTCGAGGCCGCAGCCTTCGACCGCGCCGAACAAGGTTACGCCCAGGCCCTGGCGCTGATGGCGGCCAATGCCGCCGGCCGCAACGAACTGGTCGAGCGCCAGGCCGCGGCCATCTACCGACAGGCCGAGCAGGCGCGCACGGCTGGCAACGCGCGCGAAGCCGTGGCCCAGTTTGCGCGCGTGGCGCAGTCGGCGCCGCAATCACCGGCGCATGCCGCGGCTCTCTATGACGCCGCCGCAACCCTGATCGGCCTGAAGGACTGGGACGCCGCGGTGCAGGCGCTGGAGAACTTCCGCCGCAGCTTCCCCAAGCACGCGCTGGCCAACGAGGCCGGCAGCAAGCTGGCGGCGATCTATCTCGAACAGCGTCGCTGGGGCCCGGCTGCAACCGAGTTCGAGCGCATCGCCGCGACGCAAATCGATGCCAAGCTGGCGCGCGACTCGCTCTGGCAGGCTGCCGAGCTGCATGACAAAGCCAGCGCGCGCGACAACGCGGCTCGCGTCTACGCTCAATATGCCAAGCAGTACCCCGAGCCCTTCGAGCGCAACATCGAAGCGCGCTGGCGCCTGGTCCAAGGGCTCAAGGCCAGCCCGCAGACGCCGGCCCTGGCGGCACGCGAAGGGGCACTGATGCGTGAGATCCGCGACGCCGACCTGCGCGCCGGCACAGCCCGCACCGACCGCACGCGCACCCTTGGCGGTTTGGCCGCGCTGGCGCTCACGCAACCCCTGCTCGAGGAGTACCGCAAGGTCGCGCTGGTCGAGCCGTTGGCGCGCCAGTTGAAGCTGAAGAAGACCAAGATGGACGCTGCCTTGCAAGCCTATGCCCAGGCCTCCGGCAGCGCCGCGCCCGAGGTCGTTACCGCAGCGACCTTCCACACAGCGGCGCTGTACCAGGACTTCGGCAAGGCGATGCTGGCATCGCAGCGGCCCAAGGGCCTGAACAAGGCCGCACTGGAGCAGTACAACGTGCTGCTGGAAGAGCAGGCCTTCCCCTTCGAGGAGAAGGCCACCGAGCTGCATGAGACCAACGCGCGGCGGGCCACCGCGGGCCTCTACGACGAGTGGGTGAAGAAGAGCTTCACCGCCCTGCGCGAGTTGCGCCCGGTGCGCTACGGCAAGAACGAACGGGGTGAAGGAGTTATCGATGCCATCCGTTGACCCCCCCCGCAGTGGCTTCGCCGCGCGCCCTCAACGGCGCAGCTCACGGCGCGCAAGCGGCCTGCTGGTTGTCTCGGCACTGCTGGCAACGTTGGGCGGCTGCGCCACAGTCACCAGTCCGATCGAAGCAGCCCAGCAAGCTGCGGCGACCCTGGTCGCCAAGGCGGCCGCCCAGGTCACGCCGGAGGCCAAGCCCGCAGCGGTGGCGCCGGAGGTCCTGGCCCAGTTCGAACGTGCCCTGCAGGCGCAGCGTGGTGGCCGCGTCGACGAAGCTGAGCGGCTCTGGCGCGCTCTGGCCGAGAGCCACCCTGACCTCGGCGGTGTGCACGCCAACCTGGGCCTGTTGCACGGGCGCGCCGGCCGCCCGGCCGAGGCCGTGGCCGCCCTTGAACGCGCCGTTCAGGCCAGCCCCACCCAGCCGAGATTCTTCAACGAACTCGGCATCGCTTACCGCAACAACGGTCAGTTCGCCAAGGCCAAGGACGCCTACGAGCGCGCTTTGTCGCTTGACGCCACCCATGCGGCTGCCTTGCTCAATCTCGGCATCCTGAACGATCTCTATCTCGGCAACAGCGCTCGTGCGCTCGAGCTGTACGAGCGCTACCTGGCGGTCGCGCCTGGCGGTGACGCCAGCGTGACCAAGTGGGCAGCCGATCTGCGCCAGCGCAAGCCGGCCCAGATGGCGGCGCCAGCCGCTGCGACCACCGCATTGGCCGCCAAGAGCGGCAAGGAGACCCCATGACACCGCAGCATCGGTTGATCGCCCTCGCGCTGGTCCTGTTGACCGGTGCCGCCACGGCCCAGGACCGCGCCGACATCGACCGCACCCAGGTCATCGGAAACCGCGAATTGCCCAAGGTGCTGTACATCGTGCCGTGGAAGAAACCACCCCCCGGCGACCTCACTGGCAAGCCTGTCAACAGCGTGCTGGACGACCTGATGTCGCCGCTCGACCGCGACGTGTTTCGCCGTCACGTGAACTACGACCAGCAACTCGCCGCGCCGAAAGCGGCCACGGCGGGCACATCCGCCGCAGCACGCTGACACTCACACCACCCGTACCCGATTCCCCTCGAATTCGACTCAAGGAGCAGCACCATGACCCTCATCGACAGCGCCGTCAAATTCTTCCAGGACAGTGGCCTGGCTATCTACCCCAGCATCTTGATCATGGCCATCGGCCTGTCGATCGCGGTCGAGCGCTTTATCTTCCTGCGCCGCGCCGGCAGCGAAAACCGCCAGCTCTGGTCCAAGTTGCTGCCGCTGCTGCAAAGCGGGCGCCTGAAGGACGTGCAGCAAGCCGCCTCGAGCTCCGACGCCGCGGTCGGCAAGATCGTTGCCAACGGCCTGCAGCGCATGCAAAGCCCGGGCCGCCGCGAAGACATCGACGCCGCGATGGAAGAGGGCATGATGGAAGTCGTGCCGCGTCTGGAGAAGCGCACCCACTACATCGCCACCTTCGCCAACGTGATCACGCTGGTCGGCCTGCTGGGCACCATCATCGGCCTGATCAAGGGCTTCACTGCGGTGTCCCAGGTCAACCCGGCCGAGAAGGCGGAGTTGCTGTCGGCCTCGATCTCGATCGCCATGAACAACACCGCGTTCGCCTTGTCGGTGGCCATTCCCTTCCTGCTGATCCATGCCTTCCTGCAGGCCCGCACCAGCGAGATCGTCGACGGCCTCGAAGCCGCCAAGATCAGTTTCCTGAATGTCACGCAACGCCTGAAGGCCGAGGCCGGCGCGACCGCGCGCTGAGCCCGCGTCCGTCTGCCACCGGAACCTTGCCATGAGATCCAGACGCATGCGCCGCGAGGCGGCCGAGCTCGACGTCACGGCCTTCATCAACTTGATCGTCGTGCTGGTGCCTTTCCTGCTCTCCACCGCGGTGTTCACGCGCCTGTCGGTGATCGACCTGTCGCTGCCGGCGCAAGCGTCGGGGGCGGTCGAACAGCTGAAGGCCAATGACCTCAAGCTGGAGATCGTGTTGCGGCCCGATGCGCTCGAAGTCGGCGACCGCATCGGCGGCCTGATCCAACGCATTCCGAACGCCAACGGCGGCTACGACGTGGCCACCCTGTCGCTGCTGATGCAGCAGATCAAGGTCAAGTTTCCCGACACCGCCACCGCCACCGTGCTGGCGCGGCCGGACACGCCTTACGACACACTGATCCAGTTGATGGACGCCGTGCGTGAAGCGCCGGCCGTCGGCAAGGCCAGGCCGGCGCCGCTGTTCCCGGAAATATCGATCGGCGACGCGCCGATCGCGAGCAAGAGTTGAGGGCACACGCATGAAGCTGACGCCCCTGCAAAAGCGCGCTGAGCGCCGCGACCGCAACAAGTCCAAGATGGACATGAACCTGGTTGCGTTGATCGACATCTTCACGGTTCTGATCTTCTTCCTCATGTCGGGCGCCGCAGGTGTCGAGATCCTGAACCCGGGCAAGGCGGTTGCGCTGCCGCAGTCCAGCGCCGACAAGTTGCCCCGAGAGACCCTGGTGATCACCGTCAGCGGGCCCGACATCCTGGTCGAAGGCCGTCGCGTGGCAACCGTCAGCGACGCGCTGGCGGCCAAGGGTGACCTCATCGCCGGCCTGAAGGAAGAGCTCGACCTGCAAGCCAAGCGCGTCGTCCTGCGCCCGGAAAACCAGGCCCAGGGCCGCGCCATCACGATCATGGGCGACAAGGACCTGCCGTACAGCCTGCTGCGCAAGGTCATGGTCACTGCGGCGCGTGCAGACTTCAGCGAGGTCTCGTTCGCCGTAACGCCCAAGGCGGTGAAGACATGAGCGCTGCCGCCGCCCTGCCCAACCCCTTGGGGCCCTCGCGCGGGCGCAGCCGCAGCGAGAACGCGAGCCGAAGCCAATCCACGGTGTCCTTCCGGACGCCCATGCTGGCCTGGGCCATCGCGGTCGAGGACGAAGCCCGTTTCAAGCGCATCCTGCAACGCATCGTCGGCACGGCCGCGATCGCCTGCCTGGTGTTCTCCTTGATGCCACGGCCGGTCGAGGACCGCGCCAAGCCGGTCGAGTTGCCGACACGCCTGGCCAAGCTGGTGCTTGAGCGCGAACCGCTGGTGGCACCCAAGCCTGCGCCCGAAACCCAGCGCCTGGCCAAAGCCAACATCCCTCAGGAACCGTTGCCGGCCAAGGCCGATCCGCGGCCCGCGCCCAAGCGTGAGCGGACCAAGGAAGCGCCGGTGCCCGAAGCCCGCCAACCCCAACCGAACAAGCCGCCCGGCGAGATCGAGGGCGCGCGGCGCCAAGCCGCCGGCGTTGGCCTGCTGGCGATGAAGGACACCCTGGCCGAGATGCGCGGCGCCCCAGTGGCGGTGCAACTCAAGCAAGACATCAAGCCCGGCCCGGGTGTCGGCACGGGTGTGGGGGTCGGGGTCGGTGCAGGCAACGAGCCTGGGCTTCCGGCGCGCGCGCTGATCACCTCCAACCTCACCGGCGGCTCCGGCGGCATCAACACCGCCTCGTACAGCCGTAATACCGGCGGTGGTGGCTTGGCTGGCCGCTCAACGACCCTGGTCGAAGGCGTGGCCGGGGGTGGCGGCGGCGGTGGCTACGGCGGCGGCGGTGCACGCGGTGGCGGCACCGGCGGCAGCGGCGATGGCGTGGGCGGCGCGCTGAAGAAGGGCGGCAGCGGCAAGGCCTCGCGCTCGATCGAGGAGATCAAGCTGGTCTTCGAGCGCAACAAGGGCGCCATCTATGCGCTCTACAACCGCGCCCTGCGCGAAGAACCCGGCCTGCAAGGCAAAGTGGTTGTCGAGCTGAAGATCTCGCCGGCCGGCGAGGTCGTCGGCGCCCGCGTCGTCTCGACGGAGTTGAAGACGCCGGAGCTGGAGCAAAAACTGATTGCGCGCATCCGCCAGTTCGATTTCGGCGCCAAGGATGTCGACGTGATGGTCGTGAGCTGGCCGGTCGACTTCCTGCCGTCCTAGCGCTCGGGCCTCGGCGCTCAGTTCTCCGCTATGCGACCGGCCTCGATGCGAATCTGCCGGTCGCAGCGAGTGGCCAGACCGCTGTCATGGGTCACCAGCACCAGGGTCGTGCCGGCTTCGCGGTTCATTTCAAAGATCAGCGCCATCACCTTCTCGCCAGTGGCGAAGTCCAGGCTGCCGGTGGGCTCGTCGGCCAGCAACACCGACGGGTTGACGACGAAGGCCCGCGCCAACGCCACGCGCTGCTGCTCGCCGCCCGACAACACCTTGGGGTAGTGCGACAGGCGCGCCCCCAGCCCGACCCGGCCGAGCATGTCGCGTGCCATGGCCCGCGCATCGTTCCGGCCCTGCAACTCGAGCGGCAACATCACGTTTTCCAGCGCGTTCAGGTTGCCGAGCAACTGAAAGCTCTGGAACACGAAGCCCAGGCGCTCCGCACGCACTGCAGCCCGGGCGTCTTCGTCGAGCTTGAAAATGTCCGTGCCGCCCAGACGTACGGTGCCACTGGTCGGCACATCGAGGCCGGCAATGATGGACAGCAACGTGCTCTTGCCCGACCCCGAGGCGCCGACAATGGCCACCGACTCGCGCTCGAGCAAGGAGAAATCGATGTCGTGGAGAATCGTCAGCGCGCCGGTGGAGTCGCTGACTTGCTTGGTGACATGGTCAACTTCGATCAAGGGTGACGATGGCATGGAAGAGGATGTGATGTTCAGAACCCGGCGGGCTTGGCTGGCGCACTGTAGCGTGATCGCAGTGGCCTGCACTGTCGCGCTGGCAATGCCCGCGCCGGCCCGCGGTGCAAGCGCGTCCGCTGCGCCGGTGATCCTGGTTGTGGGCGACAGCCTGTCGGCCGAGTACGGCCTGAAGCGCGGCAGTGGCTGGGTCGCCCTGCTCGACAAGCGGCTCACGCGGGAGAAGATTGCGGCCAGCGTGGTCAATGCCAGCATCAGCGGCGACACCACGTCGGGCGGGCGTTCGCGGCTGCCCGCATTGCTGCTCAAACACAAGCCCACGCACGTCATCCTCGAGCTCGGCGGCAACGACGCGCTGCGCGGCTTGCCCCTGAAACAGACCGAGGCGAATCTGGTCACCATGGCCCGTGCAGCCAAGGCCGGGGGTGCGCGCGTGATCGTCACGGGCATGCAGGTCCCGCCCAACTACGGGCGCAAGTACGGCGACGAATTCTTCACCATGTTCGCCAACGTCGCGCGCAGCGAAGGCGCGGCCCTGGTGCCCTTCCTGCTCAAGGGCGTGGCCGACGGCCCCGACGCACTGGCGATGTTCCAGCCCGACCGCATTCACCCGAACGAGGCCGCGCACCCGCTGATGCTCGACAACGTCTGGCCGGTCCTGCGGCCCCTCCTGCGCTGACCCCGCCGGCCCCGGCCGGCGTCAGGGGCCGGGGAGCGTGGGTTCGGGCGGCGTCGGCGTGGCTTCGGTCAAGGTCATCAGGATGTCGGCATACCAGGCGCAGTTCAAGCCGAGCGACTCGTCCTGCTCGAGATCGCGGGTCTTCATGTCCATGCGCGCCGAATGCACGCCGAGCAGCTTCCACGGCAGGTCGGCATCGCCGAGCGCCGTGCGCTCGCGCGCCGCACCCGCCGGAACGCCAGCAGCATGCCTCATCACCACCGGCGCACCGCTGGTGCCGCGGTGCGTGCGGGCATCGGTCAGGAAATAGCCCTGGCCCTGGAAACGCAGGCCGAACGACGACGAGATCACAGCCTGGCGCACGACAGGCAAGTGGTGCAAGGTGTCGTGAAAGCCGAGCGGGAAACCGACAATCAGCAGCGCTGAGCCGACCTCGATTTCGTCGAGCGAGTCCTGCAGGTGGTCGGGCGTGAAGGCGCGCAACAGCACCGTGGCCGGCAGCGCCGAGCGCTCGATCTCGATCACGGCCACATCGATCTCGCCTGCCGGGTCTTCGCCTTGGCGCCAGATGCTTTTGCCATCACGGTAGAGCAACATCGACAGACCGGTGGACTGGGTCAGGTTGGCAGCCGAGGTGTGGAGTTCGATCTCCAGGCGATCGGGAAAATGCTTGCTCGGTTCATCGAGCACGACGTGCCGGCTGGTGACCACGAACAGGCGCTGGTCGCGGGCGAAGAAGAAGCCGGTGGCGCGCGTCAACAGACGGTCGCCATCGTAGGTCGAGATTTGCGTGACGGACAGCAGCAATGGTTCGGTCATTGGGTCGGCGCAGTGAGGTGATAGGTCAGCAGGCGCCCCTTGTAGGCCAGCCCGTCGAGAGTCGCGGGCTGATCGAGCCGACGTTCCGTCAATTCGAAGCCCTGCGCCAGCATGTGGCGGTTGAAGGCGGCGCGGTTGTGGCGGTCGGGATCGACGAGCCAGACCTGCGCGCCGGGCGCCGCATGGCGGGCGATGAAGTGGGCCAAGCCGCCATCCGCGTCGCGCTCGTATAGCAAGTCGCTGCCGACGATCAAGTCGAATCGACCGCTCAGCGCAGGCAGGCCGGCGTCGAGCGCCTGCTGGCGATGCAGCGGCGAGGCGCCCCAGTGTCCATGGCGGTACTTCAGCGGCGCCAGGCCGTTGAGGCGAACGTTTTCGTCCAGGAAACCACCGGCCAAGGGGTGGCTGTCGCTGGCGGTCATGTCGGCGCCGCGGCGGTGCCCGACCAGGCTGGCCAATCCCAGGCCGCAGCCGATCTCCAGAACGCGCTCGCCGCTCTTCACGCGGTGCGCACCCAGTTGCGCCGCCAGCTGGCAGGCCGAGGGCCAGAGCAGACCGAACAGCGGCCAGGTGCCCGACGAGATCCCCAGCCTTGCGGCCTCGCCCAACGGGTCGGCGTATTGCTGGCGGTTGAGCAGTGAACGGATCGTGACGTCGGCGACGCCACGAACCGTGATCTGCTCTTGCTTGGTCTGGTAACCGGGCATCGGCGGTGGGCGCGCGTGGGTCAACAAGGCGGCGCAGGATCGGAGTGGCGGAAGTATGGGGCTGCGACCTCCCAGGGTTGGAGCGCGGCCCACCCTGCCCTGGGCTCAGCTCGCCAGCAGCGCCGCAAAACGCGGCATGTCGACATTGCCGCCGCTGACGATGACGCCGACGCGCTGCCCGCGCCGGGCCTGCCGGCGCGCCGCTGCGAACCCAAGGCAGCCGGTGGGCTCGACGACCATCTTCATGCGCTCGGCAAAGAAGCGCATGCCCTCGATCAACTCGGCATCGCTGGCGGTCAGGATGTCATCGACATCGCGCCGGATGATGTCGAAGGTCAAGCGCCCCAGGTGCTGGGTCTGGGCCCCATCGGCAATCGTTTTCGGGGTGGCGATGTGCACGATGGCCCCGCTACGAAACGACTGCTGACCATCGTTGCCGGCTTCAGGTTCGACGCCGTAGATCCGGGCCCTGGGCGACAGCGCGCGTGCGGCCAGTGCGCTGCCGCCGAGCAGGCCGCCGCCACCGAGACAGACGAACACCGCGTCGAGTGGGCCCACCTCGTCAAGCAATTCCTTGGCCGCCGTGCCCTGGCCGGCAATCACATCGGCGTGGTCGTAGGGCGGCACCAGGGTCATGCCGTGCTGCTCGGCCAAATGCGCGCTGATGGCCTCGCGGTCCTCGGTGTAGCGGTCGTAGAACACGACGGTGCCGCCGTAACCCCGGGTCGCCGCCACCTTGGCCGCGGGAGCGTCCTGCGGCATCACGATGGTGGCCGGCATGCCCAGCAGGCGTGCGGCCAAGGCGACTGCCTGGGCATGGTTGCCCGACGAGAAAGCGACCACGCCAGCCCGGCGCTGGCGCGCATCCAAGCACGCCAAGGCGTTGAAGGCACCGCGGAACTTGAAGGCCCCCATGCGCTGGAAGTTCTCGCACTTGAAGAAGAGGCTGGCGCCGAGCGCCTCGTCGAGCGTTCGCGAGCTCAATACCGGCGTGCGGTGGGCGTGACCCTCCAGGCGGCGTGCGGCCGCAGCGACATCGTCGAAGGTTGGCGAGGTGGGCACGAGCAGTCTCCGTTGCAACCTGCGCAGCCTACCGCAGCGGGCTCGCGCCCGCGCCGCTACTGGTTCTGCTGCTGGCGCGGGTCGCGGCGACGCTCCTGACCCGGGGGCTGACGGTCGTCGCGCTCCTCGGCGTCCTTCGGGCCGCGCGGGCGCTGTCCTGCCGGCTCAACCGGCGCCACACGAACCGCCGCAGCCGGCCCCGGTGGGAGCGGTACGCCGGGGGCTGGTCCGACACCGCGCACGCCCTGCACCGGCTGCACCGGCTGCACCGGCTGCACCGGCTGCACCGGCTGCACCGGCTGCACGGGCGGCACGGCCTGCACCCCCTGCACGGCCGGCGCCTGGAGCCCGGCCTGCGGCGGTTCGCTGCGACGCCGCTCGCCGCGGCCATTGTCCTGGGCGTCGGAGCGTCGCTCGCGTCCCTCGCGCGGCACCGCGTTGGGGCCCGCCGGAGGCGCAGCCGGGCCGGCACGCTCCACGGTGGGCGGCCGTGCCGGCGCTCGCTCGACATCGGCATCGCGGCCCCGCGGAATGGCTTGCAGCGCGGGGTTCGTGGCCGGCGCAGCCTGACCCCACGGTGTGTTGCCGGTGCGACCCGAGCCCGGCGCCGGAGGGATCGCGGGAGTCGCGCCCCCGGGCGTGGACAACACGCGCGGCGGGGCCACCGGCGGCGGCGGCGGCGGCGGTGCGTTGCCCTGGAGCCGCCGTTCGTTGCCGCGGCCCGGATCCTGCACCGTCGGAGCCGTCTGCAGCGGCTGCGTCTGCCAACGCTGCACCGTGCGTGAGTCAATCGGCGCGATCACCGCACTGGTGATCGGCTGACGCTCGCGCAGCACGTTCTGCGAGACCACCGTGACGCCGCCCGGCACACCCTGGTTGGTGTACATGATCGGGCCGGTGCGCACCGGCTGGTTCGGCTCGATCGGCGGGTGCCAACGGCGATAGGGGCTGTTGACGTTGGTGACGTAGATGTTGGTGACGTTGTAGCTCGGCCGGTAAATCTCGCGCGGTGACAGCGGCACCCAGCCTACCGACGGACCGCCGATGTTGATGCCGATGCTCACGTTCGGACCACCGATCCAGGCCACCAGGGCCGGCGCATAGACCGGACGCGCCACATACTGCCCCGGCGCCCAGGCCCAACGCCCGCCCCACGAGACCCAGCGGCCGTAGTGGAAAGGCGCAAAACCCCAGGGCGCGTCGTCGACCCAGGTCCAGCCCCAGGGCCGCACATGGGCCCAGTGGCCGTAGCGGTACGGCGCCCAGCCGGGTTCGACGCGGCGCGGCAGCCACAGGGCGCCGTACTCGGGGTGGCGATCCCAGTCGCCGTAGCGGTCGAGGTCTTCGGCGCCCGTCATCTCGGGCGATACGTAGGGGCGACGCCGCGCATCGCGCTCGTCCTGGCGGTCCTGCTGCGCGACCCAGTCGCCGAAGCGGTCATTGGGCAAGGCCGACCAGCTGTAGTGCGTGACGCCGCGCTCACTCCAGAACTCGGCCCGTTGGCCGGCGTTGATTTCCAGTGCACTGTCGCGTGCCTCGAAACGCAGGGCGCCGGCGATGACACCAGCAAAACTGCCGTCGGCCTGCTGGTCGATGCGGTAGTGGCCGCTGCGTGTCGGCTCGAACCGGCCCTCGCGTGTGGTGACGACAAACTCGCGCGCCGAGTCGTTGCTGCGCAGGCGCAAGGCCAGGCCACCCTGGTGAAGATGCAGGCGCACCTGGTCGTCGTCCAACTGGGTGACTTCGAGCTCCGTACCGCTGTCGAGACGCACCGTGGCCGAGCCGATCTGCAACTCGGCGCGCGCGTCGCGTTCGGCCGAGAGACGGTCTCCGGTGGACAGCGGGCGGTTGCGCCGCGCCGCGATCCACTCGCCCTGCTCGGCATCGAACATCCAGAGCGTGCCGCTGGACTCGGCAATCCGGCCCACACGTCCGGGCGGGTCGGCCCAGGCGGACACGCTCACCAGCAACGCAACGGCCGCCAGGGTGAGTGCAGCCAAGTGATTGAAAAGGCGTCGGGCGGGGGTAAAGCGGGGGGCAACTTGCATCTTCGGTCTCCTCGGCGGCTCGCCTGCGGGGGCGCCTGCGTGCTGCTCAACGCCGCAACCAGGGCTGCGGCTGACGCGTTCACATCGGCTTACAGTGGAATATCTCGACGCTGTCAATCGTCCGAGGCGGCGTCGAGTTCGGGAAACAGCACGCTGGTAAAGCCGAGTCTCGTGAGGTCCCGCATGCGCGTCGGGTAGAGCCGGCCGATCAGGTGGTCGACCTCGTGCTGCACCACACGGGCATGAAAACCATCGGCTTCGCGCTCGATGGCGTGACCCAAGGGGTCGACGCCACGGTAGCGGATGCGCGACCAGCGCGGCACCAAGCCGCGCAGGCCGGGCACCGACAAGCAGCCCTCCCAGCCCTCTTCCTCCGCGCTGCCCAGGGCCTCGATGACCGGGTTGATCAGCACCGTGCGCGGCACCGGCGGTGCCTCCGGGTAGCGCGCGTTGTGGGTGAAGCCGAAGATCACCAGCTGCAGGTTCTCGCCGATCTGCGGCGCCGCCAGGCCCGCGCCACTGGCCGCCTCCATGGTGTCGAACATGTCGGCAATCAAAGCCTGCAGCGCAGGCGTGTCGAAGGCCCGCACCGGCTCGGCCATGCGCAGCAAGCGTGCATCGCCCATTTTCAGCAAGTCTCGAACAGCCATGGTGTGAAGCTCCGGGTGATCAAAGGAAACGCGCTGAGCGTAAGCCGAACGTCCAGCGATCTGACAAGCGTCGCTGGCGAAATTGCCCAGCGCCTTTTATTGCAAATCGATTTGCATTAACATTCGACGCATGGAACGCCACACCCACCAACGCCAGGCGGTCACCGCCGCCCTTGAACAAAGCGGCCAGGCGCTCAGCCCGAGCCAGATCCTGGCCTGGGCCCAGGCCGAAGCGCCGAGCCTGAACTTGTCCACGGTGTACCGCCAGGTGAAGGCGCTGCAAGACCAACATCAGGTCGTGAAGGTCGAGCTGCCCGGCCAGGCAGCGCGTTTCGAGGCCCTGTGCCGCGACGCGCATGCGGCCAGACCCGGCCACCACCATCACTACTTCCACTGCAACGATTGCGACGGCGTCTATCCGATTCACGCCTGCCCAGGCGATATGGGCCATCTCGCGCCGTCGGGCTTCGAGGTCTCGAGCCACGACCTGACGCTGCGCGGCCGCTGCGCGAGCTGCGTGTCGGGGCGCCCGACATGAGCAGCCTGCTGATGCGGTCCGCTCGCGTGCGTTTGGCGATGGCGCTGGCCTTGATCGGCGTGCTCTGGGGTGCCGTCGTCTGGGCGCTGCAGGGTCAGGTGTGAACGGCCACGCGACGCCGCAAGCCATCCGCGTCGAAAACCTGACGCTGAGCTATCGCCACCATCCCGCCGTGCGTCGCCTTGATTGCGAATTTCAAGCGGGCTCGCTGACCGCCGTGGTCGGCCCCAACGGGGCGGGCAAGAGTTCGCTGTTGCGAGCATTGGCGGGGCTGCTGACGCCGACCGGCGGTGCGCTGCACCGGCCGCAAGTCGGTCCCGCCGCGGTCGCGTACTTGCCTCAGCAAGCCAACGCTGATCGCAGTTTTCCGCTGCGCGTACTCGATGTCGTCATGCTCGGCGCGTGGGCGCAACTTGGCCTGTTTGGAGGTGCCCGTGCGGCTCAGCGGCAGCGCGCGCAGGAGGCGCTGGCGGCGGTGCGCCTGGTCGGCATCGAGAACCGGCTGATCGCCGAACTATCGGTCGGCCAGTTCCAGCGCGTGCTGTTCGCGCGGCTGATGTTGCAGGACGCAGCGCTGATCCTGCTCGACGAGCCGTTCGCCGCCATCGACAGCCGCACCACCGCCGACTTGTTGGCCTTGGTCGCGCGTTGGCACGCCGAGCAGCGCACCGTGATCGTGGCGCTACACGACCTGACCCAGGTGCGCGCGCATTTCCCCTCGACTCTGCTGCTGGCCCGCGAGTGCATCGCCCACGGCCCCACGGAGCAGGTGCTGAGCCCCGAGCATCTCGATCACGCTCGGCGCATGGCCGAATGTTGGGACGAACACGCCCCACGCTACCGCGAAGAGCAAGTCACGCGGGCGGCGTCGCAAGCCGCGCCGCAGTCGAGACTCGCAGCATGACCCTGTATGCACTGCTGGTGCAGCCTTTCGTCGAGTTCGGCTTCATGCGCCGCGCCCTGGTGGCCACCTTGGCCCTGGGCCTGAGCTGCGGCCCGATGGGCACGCTGCTGGTGTTGCGCCGCATGAGCCTGGCGGGCGATGCCATCGCCCATGCCCTGTTACCGGGTGCGGCACTCGCGTTCGTGGCCTTCGGCTTCTCCTTGTGGGCAATGAGTCTTGGCGGCTTTCTCGCCGCGATGCTGGTGGCCGGCTTGGCCGGCCTGGTGGCTCGCCTGACACCCCAGCGAGAAGACGCCAGCTTCGCTGCGTTCTACATGATCGCTTTGGCGGCTGGCGTGATGATCGTTTCCCTGCGCGGCAGCAGTGTCGATTTGATGCACGTGCTGTTTGGCAGCATCCTGGCGGTGGACGATGCCTCGCTCCTGCTGGTGGCAGGCATCGCCAGCGTGTCGCTGCTGGTGCTGGCGGCGATCTACCGGCCGCTGGTGGTGGAGTGTTTCGACCCCGGCTTCCTGCGCAGCGTCGGCCGGACCGGGCCCTGGATGCATGGCATCTTCCTGGTCTTGCTGGTGCTCAATCTGGTGGGTGGATTCCAGGCCCTGGGCACCTTGATGGCCGTGGGTTTACTGATGTTGCCGGCGGCGGCCGCGCGCTTCTGGGCTTCGGAGGTCTGGAGCCTGGCCGCGGTTGCCTCGCTGTTCGCGCTGCTCAGCGGCGCCTGCGGGCTGCTGCTGTCGTATCACGCCAACCTACCGTCGGGGCCTGCCATCGTGCTGTGGGCGGGCGGCATGTACACCGCGTCGCTGCTGGTGGGCCGGCGTGACAGTCTGCTGGCACGCTGGCTCGCTCATCGATGGCACGGCAGCGTCTGAGCATGCGCAGGTGCCACCTTCATCGACTTGTCTTCTGGACCGCGCTGGTGCTGGCGCCGGCAAGCGTTGCCCATGCCGCATCGCCGCCGCTGCGAGTGGTCGCCTCGTTCTCGGTGTTGGCCGACATGGTGCGCGAAGTCGGCGGCGCCAGCGTCGAGGTCACCAGCCTGGTCGGGCCGAATGCCGACGCGCACCTCTTCTCGCCCACACCGGCCGATGCGCGGCGCGTCGCGGGTGCCGATCTGGTGGTGATCAATGGCCTGCACTTTGAAGGCTGGATCGAGCGGCTGATTCGCGCCAGTGGCTACGCAGGCCCGGTTGTCGTCGCCAGCCAGGGCATCACGCCGCGACTCGCAGGCCTCGCACTCGACCCGCATGCCTGGCAAAGCCTGGCCCATGCCAAGCGCTATGTCGAGAACATCCGCGCTGCGCTCGGCGCCGCAGCGCCGCTGCAGCGCCAAGTCTTCGACGCCCGCGCGGCCGACTACCTGCAGCGCATCGCAGCGTTGGAGCTGGACACCATCGCGCGGATCGGTCAACTGCCTGCACAGCGGCGGCGCGTCATCACGGCGCACGACGCCTTCGGCTATTTCGCTGCAGCCTATGGTCTCGAGTTCGTCGCGCCCCGCGCGGGATCCACCGACAACGAGCCCTCGGCCGAAGCGCTTGCTCGGCTGATCCGCGAGGCCCGTGCGAAACGCGCCGGCGCACTGCTGCTGGAAAACACCGGCGATCCGCGGCTGATCGAACGAATAGCGCGCGAGGCCGGCATCGGGGTCGGCGGTGCGCTTTACTCTGATGCATTGTCGCCGCCGGGTACCGTGGCCGATACCTACCTGCGCATGTTTGCACACAACGTGCGTACCCTCGTCGAGGCCCTGAGCACTCTCCAACCGTCCTCAAAGGAAGCGCAATGAAACTGGCTCAATGCACACTTTGGCTTGGCGCGCTGCTGCTGCCCACGATGACCCTGGCCGCAGGCAAGGCCCACCAGCACGGCGTGCTCAAGCTCGACATCGCGGTCGAGGCGCGCAAGCTGTCGCTGCAAATGGAGTCGCCGCTCGACAACCTGGTGGGTTTCGAGCGCGCACCGCGCAACGAAGCCGAACGCAAGCGCGTCGATGTGGCGCTGGCCAAGCTCAAGGCGGGGCAGGTGCTGTTCAGCATCGACCCGGCGGCGCAGTGCAGTTTGACCAAGGCCGAACTCACGTCAGCCGTGCTGAAGCTGGGTGCAGCGGCGCCAGCGCCCGCCAGCAAGAGCAGCGAGCATGCCGACATCGACGCCGTCTTCGAGTTCGACTGCCAGGATGCCGCGCGCGCCGCCTTCATCGACATCGGCTTGTTCGACGCCTTTGCCGGCATGCAGCAGATCGACGTGCAGGTGGCAACGCCCACGCTGCAGCGCAAGCAAACGCTGAAGCGCCCGGCAAAGCGCGTCACGTTGACGCGTTGAACGGCAGGCGCCACGACGTGATCGAGATCGAGAACTTGCGCTTCGCCTGGCCGCGCGCGGCGCACGACTGCGTGGCCCTCGATCGCTTGAAGATCGCCGCCGGCAGCACGCTGTTCCTGTACGGCCCGAGCGGCGGCGGCAAGAGCACCCTGCTCGGCTTGCTGGCCGGCGTCCTGCTGCCGCGCGAGGGCCGGGTGGCCCTGCTTGGCCAAGACTGGTCGCAGCTCTCCAGCGCTCGGCGCGATGCCTTTCGGGCCGACCACCTGGGCTACATCTTCCAGCAGTTCAACTTGTTGCCCTACCTCAGCGTGCTCGACAACGTGTTGCTGCCTTGCCGCTTTTCCAGCCTGCGCCGCGAGCGCGCCGCAAAGCGCAGCGGCTCGATGCAGGCCGATGCCGGTTCGCTGCTGGCACGCATCGGCCTGGCCGAGGGGCTGTGGCGGCGCCCGGCAGCCGAGTTGTCGGTCGGCCAGCAACAACGGGTGGCGGCGGCGCGGGCCTTGATCGGCGCGCCCGAAGTGGTGATTGCCGACGAGCCCACCTCGGCACTCGACGCGCCGCTGCGCGACGGTTTCATGCAGGTGCTGCTGGGTGAAATTCGCAGCGCCGGCAGCGCGCTGGTATTCGTGAGCCATGACGAGCGCCTGGCGTCGCGCTTCGACGCACAGGTCTCGCTGGCGTCGATCAACCAGGCCACGACGCAGGAGGTGTCGGTGTGACGCCGCTGTTCAGCCTGGCGCTGCGCAGCGCGTGGAACCGGCGCGGCACGCTGTCGCTGGTGGCGGCGTCGATTGCGCTGGCCACGCTGCTGCTGCTCAGCTTCGAGCGCATGCGCGCCGATGTGCGCGAGAGTTTTTCGCAGGCGGTCAGCGGCACCGACCTGATTGTCGGCGCACGCACGGGGCCGGTGCAGTTGATGCTCTATGCCGTGTTCCGTGTCGGTGGCGCGACCAACAACATCCGCATGAGCAGCGTGCAGACGCTCTCCGAACACCGGGCAGTGGCTTGGGTGGTGCCGATCTCGCTGGGCGATTCGCATCGCGGCTTTCCGGTACTGGGCACGACGCCCGGCTACTTCCAGCACTTTCTCTACGCCGATCGGCAGCCGCTGGCGCTGGCGCAAGGGCAGCCGTTTCGCGGCGATCTCGACGGCCTGTACGAAACCGTGCTCGGCGCCGAAGTGGCGCAGCGCCTGGGCTACCGGCTGGGCCAGCGCATCACGCTCAGCCACGGCAGTGGCGCCGCGCCGGGCATGGAGCATGGCGACAAACCCTTCACCGTGACCGGCATCCTGGCGCGCACCGGCACGCCAGTCGACCGCACGGTGCATGTGAGCCTGCAGGCGATCCAGGCCATCCACCTCGACTGGGTCGGCGGCGCGCCGGTGCGCGGCTTGGCCATACCCGCTGAACGGGCGCGCCAGTTCGACCTCGAACCGACCGAGGTCACGGCCGCACTGGTCGGGTTGAAGAACCGTGCCGCTGTGTTTGCCGTGCAGCGCCATGTCGCGACGTTCAGCGACGAGCCCCTGCTGGCCGTGCTGCCCGGTGTGGCGCTCGACGAGTTGTGGGAGGTGGTCGGTGTCGGCGAGCGGGCGCTGCTGGGCATGTCGGCGATGGTCGGCTTCGTCAGTCTGGCCGGCTTGGTGGCCGTCGTGCTGGCCGGGCTCAACGAGCGGCGGCGCGAGCTGGCGGTGCTACGCGCCGTGGGCGCCGGGCCGCGCCACGTGCTGCTGTTGCTGGCCAGCGAGGGCGCGCTGGTGACGCTGCTGGGTGTGGCGCTGGGCAGCCTGCTCACACTGGTCTTCATCGCCGCGGCCGGGTCCTGGATGCAGACGCGCTTTGGCATCACCCTGCAACTTTCAGCGCCCAGCGGCACTCAGTGGCTGGTGCTCGCCAGCGTGTTGCTGGCGGGACTGCTTGCCAGCCTGGTGCCAGCCCTGCGCGCTTACCGCCTGTCGCTGGCCGACGGGCTCTCACCGAGAATTTGACATGCCCAACTTCCTTCGACCCCTTGCCGCCGCACTGGTGTGGGCGCTGCTGGCATCCGCAGTGGCGCAGACGCAGCCCGCAACCAAGCCGTCCGGGCCCTACCGCAACACCGGCTGGGAGGACTTGACGCCGAAGGACTGGGACCCGACGAAGGAGTTCAGGGACATGAAAGGCGCCCCCCTGTCCGACAACGACCCGCGCGCCAATGCGATGCTCAAGCGCATGCGCGAGGCCTGGGACGCTGCGCCCGCCAACCCCGCGATGGAAGGGGCCGCGATACGGATTCCTGGCTACCTCGTCCCGCTCGAAGACACCAAGGCCGGCATGAAAGAGTTTCTGCTGGTGCCCTACTTCGGCGCCTGCATCCATTCGCCGCCGCCGCCCGCGAACCAGATCATCCATGTGCTGCCCAAGACGCCGGCGGCCGGCCTGCGCTCGATGGACGCGGTATGGGTCAGCGGGACGATGAAATTGGTGCGCTCCGATACCAGCATGGGCACCAGCGGCTACCGCATGGAGGCGGTGCTGGTGGAGCCTTACACCGCGCCAGCGCGCTGAGTGACGGTTCAATGGGCCGTGTCGCGTTGGTGTCCCTGCTAGCGCGGTCACGCCGCCATTCGCGGGCGGCCGTGGGCCGGCTCATCGGCGCGGCCCTGCTGGCGCTGCTGCTGGCACAGTGGACGGCGCTGATGCATGCCATCGCCCATGCGCCGCTCGCCACGGGCGCAGTGGTCAGCGCAGAAGCAGATGCAGATGCAGACAGCCTTTGGCACCATGCTGCCAACTCGCCGTCCTGCGAGCTGATCGATAAAGTGCTGCTCGGTCACTCGACGACGGGCGATGCGTCGCCTGGGGTCTGGCAGTTGCCCGAAGCCACGCTGACCATGGCGCCGAAGTACCGGCGGGTTCGCAGCGCCGCGCGACAGGCCTACGAAGCACGCGCGCCTCCCCGCGCCTGAGTTCTCACAAGCCCACCCTGCCGCCCTGCGCCGCAGGGACCCGATTCGCTTGCAGCCGGCCCGGGACCTTGTCTGGCCGGCGAGGACTTTTGCATGAACAAGACTCTTCTCGCGGCCGCAGTGGCCGCATCCGCTCCGGCTTGGGCGCAGCAAACCCAAGCCCCCGCCGTCGTCGTCATCACCGGCAACCCCTTGGGCAGCGGCGACGTGGCAACGCCCTCGTCGGTGCTCAGCGGCAACGGCCTGGTGCTGCGCCGCGGCAGTTCGCTGGGCGAGACGCTCGATGGTCTGCCCGGCGTCTCGTCGAGCTACTTCGGCCCCAACGCCAACCGGCCCGTGATCCGCGGCCAGGATGGTGACCGCATCCGCGTCTTGAGCAATGCCGGGGCGTCGCTCGATGCGTCGAGCCTGAGCTTTGACCATGCCGTGCCGATCGACCCGCTGGTGGTCGAACGCATCGAGGTGCTGCGTGGCCCGGCCGCGCTGCTGTATGGCGGCAGTGCGGTGGGCGGCGTCGTCAACGCGATCGACAACCGCATCCCCAAGGCGCCGCTGTCGGGCGTGTCTGGCGCGGTGGAAACACGTTTTGGCGGCGCCGCGCGCGAGCGTGGCGTGTCTGCCTTGGTCGAAGGCGGTGGCGACGGCTTCGCCTTCCACGCCGATGCCTTCCGGCGCGTCACGGACGACCTGCGCGTGCCGGCCTTCGAGCGCCCGCTCGAAGACGGCACCCGCGAGCTGCGCAGCCGCATCGTCAACTCAGCGAGCCTGGCCCATGGCGGCGCAATCGGCGCCGCACGCGTGTGGGAGCACGGCTACGTGGGCCTGAGTTTGGACACCTACCGCAACGACTACGGCGTTGTCGCCGAAGAGGACGTCACGATCCAGATGCGGCGCGACAAGCTGACGCTGGCCGGTGAGATGCGACTGACCGACGGATTCATCCGCACACTGCGTGCACAGGCGGCGAGCACCGACTACCAGCACCAGGAGATCGAAGGCAGCGGTGCCGTCGGCACGACCTTCGAGACGCGCGGCAGCGATGCGCGCGTCGAGGCTGTGCACCGCGCATTCGGCCTGGGCAGCGGCCGCGTCGAAGGCACGCTCGGCATGCAACTGGAGTCTTCGCGCTTCTCGGCCCTGGGCGAAGAAGCCTTCGTGCCCAGCACGCACACGCGCCAAGCGGCGCTGTTTGTGTTGGAGCGCTGGTCCTGGGGCGAGGCCGGGCACCTGAGCGCCGGTGTGCGGGCAGAGCAGGTGCGGGTGCGCTCTGACGGTGATGCCGATCTCAGCGCGGTGCAGTTCGGGCCGGCGCAGCAGCGCAGCTTCGCGCCGCGCAGCGCCTCGATCGGCGCGCTGTTCAAGCTGAACCCGGCCTGGCAGGCCTCCGCCAGCGCGGCCTACACCGAACGCGCGCCGACCAGCTACGAGCTGTATGCCAACGGCGTGCACGCGGCCACCGCCGCCTACGAACGCGGCGACGCCGCGCAGGCGCTTGAGAGTGGTCGCAACATCGACCTGTCGCTGGCCTGGCGCCATGCCACAAACCACTTCAAGGTGGGCGTGTTCGACAGCCGCTTCAGCAACTACATCCTGTTGACAGCGACCGGCGAGCCCGACTTTGTGGACGACACCGGCGCCAGCTTCCCGGTCTTCGCGTTTCGCGGCGTGCGAGCGCACCTGTACGGCTTCGAGGCCGAGGGCACCTGGCGGGTATGGTCAGGCAAGCGCAACATAGACCTTGACGCCAAGCTGGACCTGGTGAGGGCCAGCAACCTCGACAGTGGCGAGGCGCTGCCGCGGCAACCCCCGCTGCGCGCCACGGTGGGTGTGAGCTGGCAACAAGGGGCATGGACGGCACGCGCCGAGGTGCAACGCGCCAGCGCCCAAGGCCGCGTGCCGAGCAGCGACGAAGCCACAGCCGGCTGGACCCTGGTGAACCTGTCGACCAGCTATGCGCTCAACCTGGGTGCGCAAGAAGCGCTGCTGTTCGCCAAGCTGCAAAACGCCGGCGACACTCTGGCGTACAGCGCGAGCACCACCGGCACGCTGCGAAAGTTGTCGCCGCTGCCGGGGCGCGGACTGACGCTCGGCTTGCGCATGGCGTTCTGAGCCCAGCGCGGCCGCTGCATCCAAAGCCACGCAGCTCACGTACCATGCATCCAGACCGTCATGATGCTTGCACCCCGCCCCCGATCCACTGCTGCTGACCTGGTCCGCTTGCTGGCTTGCTGGCTGGCGGCGATCGTTCTTCTGCAGGGCATCGGCGCGGCCCAGGCACTCGGTCGCGGGCCACTGCACCGACACGTCGCGAGCCCGACATCGTTGCCCCCTCACCAGCATGCCGCCGCCGAACGCCACCGCCATGAAGCGCAAGACCTCAGCGTTCTCAGGGTCGCCAACGTACAGGACGACGCTGTCGATACGGGTGCCTTCGCGCTCGTCGCCGCGCTGGCGCTGATGGCCTGGGGTATCGCCCATGTCCGGCGCGATACGCGCCGGCACGTCTGGCGGCCAGCGCCCGCCTGGGCCTGGCGCGCCCATCGACCTGCGCTGGCACTGAAGCCACCTCGGCAGGGCTGAGCCCGTTCCACGGTCTCATCCGCCCGGCGCCGCGCGCCCGGGCGCCCCCATCCCTGCCGGAGCTTTCTGCCATGTCCTGCCAATTTCCCCGCGCCGCGTCCATCGCTGCGGCGGCTGCGTGCCTTGGCGCGCATGCCCAGCCTTCCCCGCCGCCCGCAACGCCCGAGGCGGCGCCGCAATCCGTCACGGTCACCGGCCACTACAACAACGCGGTCGGCACGTCCGACGCGGCCTCGCAAGGCGTCATCAACCGCGAGCTGTTGAAGAGCCGCCCGGCGCTGCGGCCGGGTGAAGTGCTGGAGTTCGTGCCCGGCCTGATCGTCACCCAACACTCCGGTGATGGCAAAGCCAACCAGTACTTTTTGCGTGGCTTCAACCTTGACCATGGCACCGATTTCGCCACCCGCGTCAACGGCATGCCGGTGAACATGCCGAGCCACGGTCACGGCCAGGGCTACACCGACCTGAACTTCCTGCTGCCCGAGTTGGTGCAGCGCATCGAGTACCGCAAGGGCCCGTACTTCGCAGGTAATGGCGACTTCTCCTCGGCGGGATCGGCCGATATCGTGTACTTGAGGCAGCTCGACGCGCCGTTCGCGCAGCTCACGCTCGGCCAGGGCGGCTTCCGACGCGCAGCCGGCGGTGCGTCGTTCAGCGTCGCGCCCGAAATCGCGCTGCTCGGTGCGGTAGAGGTGCAGCGAAGCGACGGCCCGTGGACGGTCGCGGAGAACTTGCGCAAGGAGAACGCGGTGTTCACGCTCTCCGGCGGCACCATCGCGCGCGGCTGGAGCGCCAGTGCAATGGCCTACCGCGCGCGCTGGACGGCAACTGACCAAGTGCCGCAGCGCGCCATCGACAACGGCTTGATCGGCCGCTTCGATTCGCTCGACCCGAGCAACGGCGGCGATACCTCGCGGGCCAGCCTGTCCACAGAGTGGCACAACGACAGTGCGCTCGGCCGCAGCAAGCTCTCGGCCTACGCCATACGCTACCGGCTCGACCTGAATTCCAACTTCACCTACGTACTCGAGCGCCCGGCCGACGGCGACCAGTTCAAACAGCGGGACCAACGTAGCGTCTTCGGCCTGGATGCCAGCCAATCGTTCGACCACCGGCTCGGCGGCCGCGATGTGAAGAGCGAAGTCGGCGCGTCGCTGCGTCACGACCGTGCACGTGTCGGCCTGTTCGACAGCGTGGCGCGCGAGATCACGGCCACGGTGCGTGAAGACAAGCTGCGCGAAACGCTGCTCGGCGCCTACGCGCAGTCGTCGGTGGACCTGCTGCCGAACAGCCTGCGTGCGATCGTCGGCGTGCGCGCCGACCACGTGCGAAACCGCGTCGATGCGCTCACGCTGGCCGCCAACGGAGGGGCCTCTTCCGACACGCAGGTCTCGCCCAAACTGTCGCTCATCGCTGGCCCGTTCAACAACACCGAGTTTTTCTTCAACGCCGGCCGCGGCCTGCACAGCAACGATGCACGCGGCACCACCGCCACCATCGACCCCAAGACCGGTAACCCGGTGGACAAGGTGCCGCCGCTGGTGGCCTCGCGCGGCTGGGAGCTCGGCGCACGCACCGAGGCGGTCCAGGGCCTGCAGAGTTCGATTGCACTGTGGAAGCTCGACTTCGACTCCGAGCTGGTCTATATCGGCGACGCCGGCGCAACGGAAGCCAGCGGTACCTCCACGCGCAAGGGTATCGAGTGGAACAACCGCTGGATTCCCGTGCCCTGGTTGCTATTCGACGCCGACCTGGCCTGGACGCATGCGCGCTTCAAGAACGGCGATCGCATCCCGAACTCGGTTGACCGCGTGGCGTCGGTGGCCGCCACGGTGCGCAACCTCGGTCCCTGGTCGGCCAGCCTGCAGTTGCGCCACCTCGGCCCGGGCGCACTGATCGAGGACAACAGCGTGCGCTCGTTCGCCTCGACCACCGCCAACCTGCGCTTGGGCTACCAGTTCAACCGTCAGGTCGAAGCCACGCTCGATGTGTTCAACCTCTTCGACAAGAGAGTCAACGACATCCAGTACTTCTATGACTCGCAGTTGCCGGGCGAAGCGGCGCCGGTGGCCGACCGCCATGTGCATCCCGCCGAGCCGCGGGTCGCACGCCTGACGCTGCAAATGCGCTTCTGAGCCGCGAAAGGCGTCGCGCAGGGCTCAGGCCGGCGCCGCGCCGCGCCACAACCAGGCCGCGCCGCGCACGCCCGACGAGTCGCCGTGCAGGGCCGCGCGCAGGGGCGTGCTGACCACATCGGAGAAGACTTGCGCGGACCAGCGCCGCGGCACCTCCTCATACAGCGACGCCATGTTGCTGAGGCCGCCGCCGAGCACGATGACATCGGGGTCGAGCAAATTGATGACCTGGGCCAGAGCCCGCGCCAGCCGTTCGGCGTGGCGGTCCAGCGTGGCCTGGGCGCTGGCGTCGCCGGCTTGCGCCGCCGCCGCGACCGCTCGGGCATCGAGTACGCCACCGCCGTGCCGAAGGTGGTCCGCCGCCAGGGCCGGGCCACTGAGCAGGCTCTCGACACAGGCGCCGCGGCCGCACCAACAGTGCGGCGCGGGCACGCCGCGGTCTTCGGCCAGCCGCGGCGCAGGGTTGTGACCCCACTCGCCGGCAATGCCGTGCGCGCCGGCCCACGGCTGACCGTTGAAGACGATGCCGGCGCCGACACCGGTGCCGAGGATGACGGCGAACACCACGCGAGCCCCGACGCCCGCACCGTCGACGGCCTCACTCACCGCCAGGCAATTGGCATCGTTCTCGATCCGCACCGGGCGGGCCAGCAGGCGGGCCAGGTCGCGGTCGAACGGCCGGCCGTTCAGGGCAATCGTGTTGGCGCCCTTGACCAAGCCGGTGGCCGGCGACACACAGCCCGGGATGCCGAGACCCAGCGGCAGCCCCCGCACGCCAAGCTGCGCCTCGGCCCGCTGCACCAGGTCGCCAACGGTCCACAGCAACTCGTCGTACCCGCCGACCGGCGTCGGCACGCGTTCGCGCAGGAGGAAACGGCCGTCGTCAGGCGCCAGCGCCGCGACTTCGATCTTGGTGCCGCCGAGGTCCACGCCGAGAAGCGGTGCATTCATGAGCGAGCGAGCAGGGCTTGGGTCATGGCCGGGCCAGTAGGGTGAGCAGGGTGGCTGCGTCGATCACGGCCACGCCGAGCTCGCGTGCCTTGTCGAGCTTGGTGCCGGCCTCTTCGCCGGCCACCACGAAACTTGTCTTCTTCGACACCGAGCCGACGACTTTACCGCCGGCGGCTTCGATCAAGGCCTTGGCGTCCTCGCGCGCCAAGCTCGGCAGCGTTCCCGTGAGAACAAAGGTCTGACCGGCCAGCGGCTTGGGCGTGCGGTCGGCAGTGCCGTCATGTTCGGGCCAAGCAATCCCGGCGGCGCGCAATTGCTCGACCACCTCGCGGTTGTGCGGCTGGGCGAAGAAGGTGTGGACGCTCTGTGCCACGACCGGACCCACGTCAGTGACCGCCAGCAGGTCTGGCAGGCTGGCGTCCATCAAGCGGTCGATCGCGCCGAAGTGCTTGGCCAGATCCTTGGCCGTGGTCTCACCGACATGGCGGACGCCCAGCGCGTAGAGAAAGCGCGCCAGGGTCGTGGTCTTGCTTTTCTGCAGGGCCAGAACCAGGTTGGCCGCGCTCTTGTCGGCCATGCGGTCCAGCGCTGCCAACGCCGCCCTGCCATCCTCGCTCGCGAGCTGGTACAGATCGGGCAGCGTGGCGATGACGCCGCTGTCGACCAGCTGGTCGACCCGCTTGTCGCCCAGGCCCTCGATGTCCATCGCCCGCCGCCCGGCGAAGTGCAGGATGGCCTGCTTGCGCTGTGCGGCGCAGAACAGGCCGCCGCTGCAGCGGTGGTCGATGCCGCCCTTCTCGCGCACCACGGCGCTGGCGCAAACGGGGCACTGCCGCGGCATGCGGAAGTTCGGCACGTAGCCGGCGCGCGCGCCGGGCACGCGGCCGACGACCTCGGGGATCACATCGCCTGCACGCCGCACGATGACGCTGTCGCCGACGCGCACGCCCTTGCGCCGCAGCTCGAAGAGGTTGTGCAGGGTGGCATTGCTGACCGTCGTACCGCCGACGAAGACCGGCGCCAACTTGGCCACCGGCGTGAGTTTGCCGGTGCGCCCGACCTGAATATCGATGCCGTTGAGGCGCGTTTGCTGCTCCTGCGCCGGGAACTTGTGCGCCACCGCCCAACGGGGCTCCCTGCTCTTGAAGCCCAATTGCTGCTGCACATAGAGTGAGTTGACCTTGTAGACCACGCCGTCGATATCGAAGGGCAGACCGTCGCGCAGCGCCGCTATGTCGGCATGGAATTGCGTCAAGCCCGGCGCGCCCTGCACGACGCGCCGCTCAGCGCAGACCGGCAGGCCCATCGCCGCGAGGGCGTCGAGTACGGCGCTGTGGGTCTCGGGCACGGCCCAGCCCTGCACGTCGCCCAGGCCGTAGGCAAAGAAGCTCAAAGGGCGCTGCGCGGCGATGGTCGGGTCGAGCTGACGCACGGCGCCGGCAGCGGCATTGCGTGGGTTGACGAACGTCTTGTCGCCCCGCTCGCGCTGGCGCTCGTTCAGGGTCTCGAAGTCGTCGCGGCGCAGATAGACCTCGCCGCGCACCTCGAGCACCGGCGCACCGCAACCGCGCAGGCGCAACGGAATCTCGCCGATGGTGCGAATGTTCTGCGTCACGTCCTCGCCGACCTCGCCATCACCGCGCGTCGCTGCCTGCACTAGCACGCCACCTTCATAACGCAGGTTGATCGCAAGACCGTCGAACTTCAACTCCGCTCCATACTCGATCGGTGGCGCGTCCTCGTCGTAACCGAGCGCATTGCGCACACGGGCGTCAAATCTCCTCGCGCCGTCAGGCGCCGTGTCCGATTCGACACTTGCCTCACCTCTGTTTGCTGAGTTAGCCTCGGCCGCACTCTCTGCTTTGGTCTTGGTTACGGTCTCAATCGACAACATCGCCACCGCGTGGCGCACCGGCATGAAGCCCTGAAGGACTCTGCCGATCACGCGCTGGGTCGGTGAGTCCGCCGTTAGCAGTGCGGGGTGCGCGGCCTCGATCGCCTGCAGCTCCTGGAACAGCTTGTCGTACTCGGCGTCGGCAATCTGCGGCGCGTCCAGGGTGTAGTAGCGGTGCGCGTGGTGGTTGAGCTCATCCCGCAGTTCGGCCGCACGGCGGGCGACCAGCGGCTCAGGGGCTGTGGCCGTCGGCATCGCGCAGGCTCACTGAAACAGGCGGCGGGCGACAGCCGTCCCGGCCGCCATGTCGCGCGCATCGAGCGCGCGGTAGAGCTTCTTCAACTCGTCGTGGATGGTGGCGAAATGCTGCAGCGTCAAGGGTCGGCCTTCGTCGTCGACCGCAGTCGCGTCCATGTCGTCGGCCAGCGCACGGATGGCGGCGTGCCAGGCACCGAACGGCTCCGCCGTTTCGGGGGTCTGCGCCACGTCGAGCGTCAACGCCAGCTGGCGCACGGCAGCCGGCGCCGCGTCGCCGCTCAGCGCCGCCATCGCCGCCTGGGCGTCGAAAGCGAGCACCAGGACCGGCGGGGCGCCCTCCTCGGCGGCGGGCAGCACCAACCGCCCGGCCAGTGGCCCCGGCAGGAAACCATGGCGCGCCGCGCACTGCTGGATGTAGCCCACCGACCAGGCCACCGAATTGGCCCGCAACTGCACCGACAACGTGGCATCGTGCGGGTTGGCAAAGCCGTCGAGCTCGCGCGCCCGGGCCACCACATCGAGCATGTCGGGGACATCGGGCACGGCGTTGACCGCGTCGGCAAAGGCTTGCAGCTTCTGCACGAACTCGGAGTACTCGATCTCGTTCAAGGCGCCATTCCGGTTGGCCAGCTGCACGCCGGCCTGCAGTTCGCTGTAGCGCTGCCCCAAGGTGAGAGGCTCCCACTCGCCGCTCCCGGTATTCAGGCCTTCGATGAGCATGGGTTTGCTGCCGGCGCGGCGCGACGCCGGCAGATGGGCCAGCAACATCTCGCCGCTCGCCGGCGCCTCCAGCGCCAGGCTGGCAATGGCGTCGATCAAGGCATCGACGCGGGCGCCCGCGCGGCGCGGCGCACTGGGCAACACCGGCTGCGTGTCGGCCGCTGCGGGCGCGCCGGCTCCCAGGGTCGGCTCAACGCGTTCAGCCGACGTCGCTGCGGGGTTGTCCGCCTCAGCGCGTCGCGGCCGCGCCCGTCGCGTGGTCCAGAGGCCGTGCGCGGCCAGCGCAACCAGCACCAACGCGGCGACCAAGACGAGCGCAGTGGTCAGCGTCATGCAGCGATGGTAGCGGCTGGCTCTCGCCCTGGCCTGCGCGCATGCGCCCCCGGCGAATCCGCGTCGGGGCGAACGTCAGTCACGCCGCTTGCGCCAGCGTCACGGCAACGTCCATGTCGACCGCGACGATGCGCGACACGCCCTGCTCCTGCATCGTCACGCCGATCAGCTGACGCGCCATTTCCATCGCGATCTTGTTGTGGCTGATGAACAGGAACTGGGTCGCCTGGCTCATCTGCGTGACCAGCTTGGTGTAGCGCTCGGTGTTGGCGTCGTCGAGGGGCGCATCGACTTCGTCGAGCAGGCAGAACGGCGCCGGGTTCAGCTGGAAGATGGCAAACACCAGGGCGATCGCTGTCAGCGCCTTTTCGCCGCCCGAGAGCAGGTGGATGGTGCTGTTCTTCTTGCCCGGCGGCTGGGCCAGCACCTGAACACCGGCGTCGAGGATCTCGTCGCCGGTCATCACCAGGCGCGCTGTGCCGCCCCCGAACAGGGTCGGGAACATGCGGCCGAAGTGTTCGTTGACCTGGTTGAAGGTTTGCGCCAACAGATCGCGGGTCTCCAGATCGATCTTGTGGATCGCGCCTTCGAGCGTGGCAATGGCTTCGGCCAGGTCGGCGTTCTGCGCGTCGAGGAAGGTCTTGCGCTCGCGTGACGTGGTCAGCTCTTCGAGCGCAGCCATGTTGACCGCGCCGAGCGCGGCGATGTCGCGGTTGATGCGGTCGATGTCGCCCTGCAGCCCCTGCAGCTTCACCCCCGCATCGCTGATCGACTGCGCCAGGGCCGCCATGTCGACCGCCGCTGCGCTGAGCTGCTCGAGGTACTGCGCGCCGCCGAGCGATGCGGCCTGCTCCTCGAGCTGAAGTTTGGTGACCTTCTCGCGCAGGGGCTCCAGGCTGCGCTCGACGGTCAGGCGCTGCTCGTCAAAGCTGCGCAGCTTCGCACTCAGGTCGTCGTACTGGCTGCGCTGCGCGCCCAGCGCGGCTTCGCGCTCGAGCTTGAGCGCCAGCGCGGTTTGCAGACCGGCCTGGGCCGCGGCGTCGTTCAACGACGCCATCTCGGCCTGCAGCTGCTCGGCCGCCTGGGCGTTGGCCGCCACCTGCTCGCCCGCCGTGGCAATGGCACGCTGCAGCTCGCCGCGCCGGGCACTCAGCGTGCGCGACTGGAACTGCGCCTCCTGCGCCTGGCGTTCGAGCGCGCGGCCCTGCTCGCGCGCCGACGTCAGCGCACGCTCGGCGGCGATCACCGCTTCGTCGAGTTCGGCATGGCGTTCCTGGGTCACGCCGAGCTGCTGGTCGAGCTCGTCGAAACGCGCTTCGCCGGTGGCCCGCCGCTGCGCCAGCGCCTCCAGCTGGGCGTCCAGCTCGGCCAACTCCTCCTCGAGCTGGCTGCTGCGCACCGCGGTGGCCTCTGTCAGCTGGGCCAGGCGCATCAGCTCGACTTGCATCTGGTGGGCGCGGGTCTGGGCCTCGGCCGCCTCGCGGCGCACGCCGGTCAGCTTGATCGAGGCCTCGGTGTAGGCTGCCTCGGCCCGCACCAGGGCGCTGCGGGCCGCGTCGGCGATGAGCGCCTGCGCGCGCTGCTGCCGCGCGAGGTTCTCGATCTCCTGCGCGCGCGCCAACATGCCGGCCTGCTCGCTGTCGGGCGCATAGAAGCTGACCGCGAACTGCGATACGGCATGGCCGGCGCGGGTCATGATGACTTCGCCGTGCGTGAGCTTGCTGCGCTTGGCCAGGGCGTCGTCGAGCGAGCTGGCGGTGTAGACGCCTTCGAGCCAGTCGCCCAGCAAAGCCTGAAGGCCGGCGTCGCCCAGACGCAGCAACTCCGACAGACGCGGCAGGCTCTGGTGCGTGCTGGCAATCGATGCGGCCGGCTTGGTGAAGAACGCCAGTTTGGCGGGCGGCGCGTCGGCGGCAAAGGCCTGCACGCTGTCGATGTGGCCGACTTCGAGGGCGCCCATGCGCTCGCGCAGTGCGGCTTCGAGCGCGGTTTCCCAGCCGGGCTCGATATGCACCTGGGTCCACAGGCCCGCCAGACCGTCCAAGCCATGCTTGGCCAGCCAAGGCTTGAGCTTGCCTTCGGTCTGGAGCTTCTCCTGCAAGGCGCGCAAGGCGCCGAGCCGTGCGCTGATGTCGGCCTGCTTGCCCGATTCGCGGTTGCTGGCCTCCTGCTGGCTGCGCCGGCGCTCATCGAGATCTGGCACCTCGTCGTTCAACGCCATGAGCTGGGCATCGACGACCCGCTGGGCTTCGGCCGCGTGGCTGCTGGCCAGTTTCAGACTGGCCAGGCGCGCCGTATCGGGCGCGCTGAGCCCCTGACGCTCAGTGGCCAGCTTGTCGCGCCGCGCGCGCAGCCCGCGGGCCTGCTCGTCCACGTTGCGGCTGTCGGCGGCGATCAGTTGGATCTGCTGCTGCACCTCGGCGACCCGGCTGCGCTGCGCGTTGCTGGCCGATTGCGCCCCGCGCAACGCGTCGTCCAGGGCTGGCTGTTGCACCGCCTGCTCCTCAGCCTGTGCCGCCAGCAGTTCGGCTTGTTCGTCAGCCGCTGCGATCTGCTCGGCCGCAGCGGTCAGCTCCGTCGCCGCAGCGCGGCTGCGCTCATGCCAGGTGGCGTCTTGCGCCTTCAGGTCCTGCATGCGCTGGAGCGCGCGCTGGCGGCTGTCGACCACATGGCGGATGCGCTCCTCCAGCCGGCTGACCTCGAGTGCGGCCTCGGCCAACAGGCCCTGGGCGCCATGCAAGCCGTCACCTGCCGCGTAGTGCGCCTGGCGCACGGTCTCCAGCTCGGACTCGACCTGGCGCAACTGGGCGATGCGCTCTTCGAGTGCGCTGGTTGCGGCAGCGGCAGCCTTCTTCACCCGCGCTTCTTCGTTGGCGGCGTCGCGGTGCTTGAGAAACCACAGCTGATGCAGCTTGAGTGCGCCGTCGTCCTGCAGCGCACGGTATTGCTGCGCCACCACCGCCTGGCCTTCGAGTTTGTCGAGGTTGGCATTCAGCTCGCGCAGGATGTCTTCGACGCGGGTGATGTTCTCGCGCGTGTCTTTCAGCCGGCTCTCGGTCTCGCGCCGGCGCTCCTTGTACTTCGACACCCCGGCAGCCTCTTCGAGGAACATGCGCAACTCTTCGGGCTTGCTCTCGATGATGCGGCTGATGGTGCCCTGGCCGATGATGGCGTAGGCGCGCGGGCCCAGGCCGGTGCCGAGAAAAACGTCCTGCACGTCGCGCCGGCGCACCGACTGGTTGTTGATGTAGTAGCTCGACGCGCCATCCCGCGTCAGCACGCGCTTGACCGCGATCTCGCCAAACTGGTTCCACTGGCCGCCGGCGCGGGCATCGCTGTTGTCGAAAACAAGTTCGACGCTGGCGCGGCTGGCTGGCTTGCGCTGGCCCGAGCCGTTGAAGATCACATCCTGCATCGACTCGCCGCGCAGCTCGCTGGCCTTGCTCTCGCCCAGCACCCAGCGGACCGCGTCCATGATGTTGGACTTGCCGCACCCGTTGGGTCCGACCACCCCGACCAACTGACCGGGCAGCTGGAAGGTGGTGGGGTCTGCGAAGGACTTGAAGCCCGAGAGTTTGATCGAATTCAGGCGCATGGGCGGGCCGCAAAGTGGAACGGCGACGTCTACCGCCGCCGCCGCCAAGTGATTGATTCGTAAGGGAAATTTCTCCGCGTCGGGCTGCGGGGAAGGGCCTGGATGATACCATCGCGGCCCCTCGAAACCGATCCTCTCCCATGGCCAAGAGCAGCCCCCGTCAACGCCTCGCCCCGACCACCCCGCCGAGCGCGCCGAGCAAGGAATTGCAGGTCTTCCCCAACCCCGCCCCGCAGCGCGACTACACGATCCGTTTCTCGCTCGACGAGTTCACTTGCCTGTGCCCGCTCACCGGACAGCCCGACTTCGCCCGCTTCGTCATCGAGATGGTGGCCGACGAGACCTGCGTCGAGTTGAAGAGCCTGAAGATGTACTTCTGGAGCTACCGCAACGAGGGGGCGTTCCACGAGAAAGTCACCAATTCGATCCTCGAGGACATCGTCAAGGCCACCCAGCCGCGCTTTGTGCGCATCAGCGCCGACTGGAACGTGCGCGGTGGCATCTACACCGATGTGGTGGCCGAATACCGCAAGAAGGGCTGGAAGCCGGCGCCGCGCGTCGAGTTGCCGTCGATCGGCACCGATGCCTGAAGCGGCCGCGCGGCCGGCGTATCAGAAGTTCGCCGTCGACGCGTCGCCGAGTCGCATCGACGGCCAGGGCGCCTTCGCCGCCGAGCCGATCCCGCCGCGACGCAAAATCGGCGAGATCCGCGGCGAATCGATCAGCGTGGCCGAGGCGCGCATCCGCGCCACGCGGAGCGAACGCATCATGATCGTCGAGGTGTCGGCCAGGAAAGCCCTCGACTTCTCCAAGTCGAGCGACCCGATGCGCTACACCAACCACAGCTGCCAGCCCAACGCACGCCTGTGCATTCGCCAGGGCCGGGTCGAGTTCTATGCCCTGGGTGCGATTGCCGCGGGCGACGAGATCACCGTCAACTACGGCCAGACGCACCATGAAGGCAAGCTCGCCTGCCGCTGCGGCGCGCCAGGCTGTGTCGGGCACTTGTAGCGCGCGTCAGCGGCGCAGCGCCGCGCCCAAGTCGTCGCGATAGGCGCCGAACTCCTGAATGTCGTTGTGCCCGGCGCCGGTCACGCGCAGCAACTGCGCCTGCGGTGCACGCGTCAACAAGCGCTCGGCGTGTTGCAACGGGATCACCGCGTCGCGATCGCCGTGGGCCATCCAGACCGGGCCGCGGATACGCGACAGGGCCAGATCGGTGCGCAGCGGGTAGCGCAGCAGCGCCATGGGAACCCACGGGTAGATCTCGCCGGCCAGTGCCACCATGCTCTCGAAGGGCGACACCAGCACGGTCAACTCCGGCTGCACGTCCGCCGCGAGCGAGGCCGCCAGACCGGTGCCCAGCGAGCGACCGAAGATCACGCGGCGCCGGCCGGCGTAGTGCGGCGCCACGTCCGCCCACGCGGCGCGCACGTCGGCTTCGAGCTGGGCCTGGCTCTCGATGCGCCCGCTGCTCTTGCCGTAGCCGCGGTAGTCGAGCATGTAGAGATCGAGATTGGCGGCGCGGTAGAAGGCGGCGTTGACGAACCAGTTGTCCAGGCTGCCGCCATTGCCATGCAGGAAGAACACGACGCCGTCGGGCTGCGGCAGGCGCAGGTGCAGGGCATTCAGGCGCGCGCCGGGCACCTCGACCCAGCGCTCGTGCACGTCCGCATCGACCGCGAAGCGGTGCGTCGCCGGCAAAGTCTGCGGAAAGAACAGCAGGCGCTCCTGGCCAAACCACAGCGCAAGCAGCACCGCGGCATACAGCGTGGCCACGGCGGCCAGCAGCATCGTCATGGCGCGGGCCATGCGCGCCATGCTGGGGCTGGGAGTGAACAGGCGTCTGCGCAGGGCATGTGCGCATGATCCGCAGCGCGGGGCGTGCCGTCAATCGGGCGCGAAACCAGGCAGTTGCCTGCCCTATCATCGTCTGCATGAACCCGCTGCTGGCGCGCCTGCAACCCTATCCGTTCGAGCGCCTGCGCGCCTTGATGTCGGACGTGACGCCGTCACCGGCGCACGGCGCCATCAGCCTGGGCATCGGCGAGCCGCGACATGCCGCGCCGCCCTTGATCGAACAGGCGCTGCTTGCCAACCTGAAAGGCCTGTCGAGCTACCCGGCCACCGCCGGCGAACCCCGCCTGCGCGAAGCGATTGCCGGCTGGGTGCAGCGGCGTTACGGCGTGACACTCGATGCGGCCTCGCAGGTGTTGCCGGTCAATGGTTCGCGCGAGGCCCTGTTCGCACTGGCCCAAACCGTCGTCGACCCGACCCGACCCGGTGCCACCGTGGTTTGCCCGAACCCCTTCTACCAAATCTACGAGGGTGCGGCCTTGCTGGCCGGTGCCCAGACCGCGTTTGCCAACAGCGACCCGGCACGCAATTTCGCGGCTGCGTGGGAGCAGATCGACAGCGCCACCTGGGCCCGCACGCAGCTGCTCTACGTTTGCTCGCCCGGCAACCCGACAGGCGCGGTGATGCCCTTGTCGGAGTGGCAGGCCCTGTTCGAGCTGTCGGACCGGCATGGCTTCGTGATCGCCAGCGACGAGTGCTACAGCGAGATCTACTTCCGCGCCGAGGCGCCGCTCGGCGCGCTGCAAGCCGCTCACGCGCTCGGGCGTGACGATTTCCGCCGCCTGGTGGTCTTCACCAGCCTGTCCAAGCGCAGCAACGTGCCGGGCATGCGCTCGGGCTTCGTCGCCGGCGATGCCGGCGTGCTCAAGCAGTTTCTGCGCTACCGCACCTACCACGGCAGCGCGATGAGCCCGCTGGTGCAGGCCGCCAGTGTCGCGGCGTGGGGCGACGAGGCGCATGTGGTCGCCAACCGCGCCCTTTACCGCGCCAAGTTCGAGCAGGTCACGCCCCTGCTCTCTGGCGCGCTCGACGTGGCCCTGCCGGATGCCGGCTTCTACCTGTGGGCGGGCGTTCCCGTCACCGACCCCGGCACGCGCGCCAGCGGCGGCGGGGACGATGTGGCCTTCGCCCGCGGCCTGCTCGCTCAATACAATGTGACGGTGTTGCCGGGCAGCCTGCTGGCGCGTGACGCGCACGGCATCAACCCGGGCCGCGGCCGCATCCGCATGGCACTGGTGGCCGGCGTCGAGGAATGCCTGGAAGCCGCACACCGCATCGTCTCGTTCACCAAGAGCCTCGCATGACCCAACAACTCGAGAACATCATCAACCTGGCCTGGGAGGCGCGCGCCAAGCTCGACGCCGTCAACGCACCGGAACTGCGCGAGGCGGTCGAACAAGTCATCGCCGACCTGAACCAGGGCCGCCTGCGCGTTGCCGAGCGCCAGAGCGTCGGCCAGTGGAGCGTCAACCAGTGGGTGAAGAAGGCCGTGCTGCTGAGTTTTCGCCTGAATGAGAACAAGATGATGCGCGCCGGTGACCTCGGCTTCTTCGACAAGGTCGACACCAAATTCGCCCACCTCGACGAGGCCGAGATGCGCGCCACCGGCGTGCGGGTGGTGCCGCCCGCCGTGGCCCGGCGCGGCAGCTTTCTGGGCAAGAACGTGGTGATGATGCCCAGCTTCGTGAACATTGGCGCTTACGTCGACGAGGGCACCATGGTCGATGCCTGGGCCACCGTCGGCTCCTGCGCGCAGATCGGCAAGAACGTGCACCTGTCAGGCGGCGTCGGCATCGGCGGGGTGCTGGAGCCGCTGCAGGCCAACCCGACCATCATCGAAGACAACTGCTTCATCGGCGCGCGCAGCGAAGTCGTCGAGGGCGTGATCGTCGAGGAGAACTCCGTCCTCTCGATGGGTGTCTACATCGGCCAGAGCACCAAGATCTACGACCGCGCGACCGGTGAAGTGAGCTATGGCCGCGTCCCCGCCGGTTCGGTCGTGGTTTCCGGTAATTTGCCCGCTGCCGACGGCAAGTACTCGTTGTACTGTGCCGTGATCGTCAAGAAGGTCGACGCCCAGACGCGTGCCAAGACGAGCATCAACGAATTGCTGCGGGCCTGAGGCCGCGGCTCGACACCGGAGCAGACAGACCCATGAGCATCAGCCCGAACAGCATGGCCGCCAGCGCCGGCGGCAACATGGAACGCGTTCTGCGCCTGATGGCAGAAAAGGCCGCGTCCGACGTCTACCTGTCGGCCAACACGCCAATCCTGATCAAGATCAACGGCCAGATCATGCAGTTGTCGGACCAGCCGCTGTCGCACGCCCAGCCGCGCCAGTTGCTGGCCGAATTGCTGACGCCGCAGCAGCTCGAGGAACTCGACGACACGGGTGAATTGAACATCGGCGTGGGCATCACCAAGGTCGGCAGCTTCCGTCTCTCGGCGTTTCGCCAGCGCGGCTCGATCGCCGCCGTGTTCCGCTGTATTCCCTATGTGATTCCGAGCCTGGAGTCACTCAAGGTGCCGGCCATCCTGGGCGACCTGGTGATGGAGAAGCGCGGCCTGATCCTGATGGTGGGCGCCACCGGCACCGGCAAGAGCACGACCCTGGCCTCCATGCTCGAGAAGCGCAACCAGACGCTCACCGGCCACATCCTGACGATCGAAGACCCGATCGAGTTCCTGTTCACGAACAAGAAATCGGTGGTCAATCAACGTGAGGTCGGCCGGGACACCAACAGCCTGCAAGTGGCGCTGAAGAACGCCCTGCGCCAGGCGCCCGATTGCATCCTGATCGGCGAGATCCGCGACCGCGAGACCATGACCGCCGCGATCTCCTATTCGCTCTCCGGCCACCTGGTGCTGGCCACCATGCACGCCAACAACAGCTACCACGCGCTGGGGCGCATTCTGTCGTTCTACACACCCGAGTCACGGCCGGCCCTGCTGTCCGACCTGGCCGCCGGGTTGCGCGCCATCGTCTGCCAACGCCTGATCCGCGCCTCGAGCGGCGGACGCACGCCTGCGGCCGAAGTGCTGCTCAACACCAAACTGGTGGCCGAGCTGATCGAGCAAGGCGATATCAGCGGCGTCAAGGAGGCCATGGAGAAATCCCTGGCCGACGGCTCGCAGAGCTTCGAAGCCGACCTGGCCAAGATGATCAACACGGGCGTCATCACACGTGAAGAAGGCCTGGCCTTCGCCGACTCGCCGACCAACCTGCTGTGGCGCCTGGACAACGAGTCCGAGCCCATGTCGCGCCAGCCCCCCAAGGCCGACGATCCCGACCCCTCGCTGTTCACCGAGATCGTGCTCGACGTGCGGCCAGAGGAGCAAAAGCTGTCGGCCTCGTTCGGGCGCCTGGCCTGATGGCGAAGGCGTTGCAGCTGGCCGAGGCGCTGATCGCCCGGCGCTCGGTGACGCCGGACGACGCAGGCTGCCAGGAGTTGTTGAAGACACGCCTGGCGCCACTGGGTTTCGACTGCGAAACGCTGGTGTGGGGGCCGCAGACCTTTCGCGTCACCAATTTACTGGCCATCCGTCGCGGCTCGCGGCCCGGCCCGACGCTGGCGTTCGCCGGCCACACCGATGTAGTGCCGACCGGCCCGCTGGCCGCCTGGACCAGCGACCCCTTCGTACCGAGCCATCGCGGCGGCCTGCTGTACGGGCGCGGTGCAGCGGACATGAAATCATCGATCGCGGCCATGACCGTCGCCATCGAGGCTTTCGTGCACGCGACGCCGCAACATGCCGGCGCGATCGCCCTGCTCATCACCAGCGACGAGGAAGGGCCGTCGCTGGACGGCACCGTGCGCCTGGTCGAACTCCTGAAGGCGCGCGGCGAGGCCATCGACATGTGCATCGTCGGCGAGCCGACCTCCGTCGACACGCTCGGCGACATGATCAAGAACGGCCGCCGCGGGACGTTGTCGGCCAAGCTGCGTGTGATCGGCGTGCAGGGCCACGTGGCCTACCCGCAGCTGGCACGCAACCCGATCCATCTGTTCGCGCCGGCGCTGGCCGAGTTGACGGCCACAAGCTGGGACCCAGGCAACGACCACTTCCCACCGACCACCTTCCAGGTCTCGAACATCCACGCCGGTACCGGCGTCGGCAATGTGATCCCGGGTGAATTGGTCGTCGACTTCAACTTGCGCTTTTCCACTGAGAGCACCGCCGCGGGTTTGAAGGCGCGCGTGCAGGCCCTGCTCGAACGCCACGGCCTCGAGTTCGAACTGGCCTGGACCCTCGGTGGCCAGCCCTTCCTGACCACGCCCGGCAGCCTGACGGAGGCTGTCAGTGCCGCCATCCAGGCCGAGTGCGGCCACCGCCCGGTGTTGTCGACGACGGGCGGCACCTCGGATGGCCGTTTCATCGCGACAATCTGCCCCCAGGTGATCGAACTCGGCCCGCGCAATGCCAGCATCCACAAGATCGATGAGCATGTGGAGGCCGCCGACATCGACCGTCTGGCCAACATTTACCGCGGTGTGCTTGAGCGACTGCTGACATGACATTGATCGAGATGATCGAGCGCCAAAGCGCCCGCCTCACCCAGGCGGGCGTTTCGTTTGGGCACGGCACCCTGAACGCCTTCGACGAGGCAGCCTGGCTGGTCCTGTGGCGTCTGGGCCTGGCGCTCGACGATCTCGACGGCGTGGCCGGGCGCGGGTTGTCGGCGGCCGAGGGCGCATCGATCGATACCCTGGTCGACCAGCGCATCGCCACACGGCAACCCGCGGCGTACCTGACGCGCGAGGCCTGGCTGCAAGGCGTGGCCTTCTATGTCGACGAACGCGCCATCGTGCCGCGCTCACTGATTGCCGAGGTGATCGCCGACGGCACCGTCGACGCCTGGCTGGGGCCGCAGACCCACCAGGTCCTCGACCTGTGCACCGGCAGCGGCAGCCTGGCGGTGCTGGCTGCGCTGGCCTGGCCCGATGTGCAGGTCGATGCCGCCGACCTCAGCGCCGATGCCCTGGCGGTGGCGCGCATCAATATCGACCGGCACCGGCTGACCGATCGCATCGCGCTGCACCGGGGCAACGGCCTGGCCGCGCTGGTCGACAAGCGCTATGACCTGATCCTGTGCAACCCACCCTATGTCAACACTGCCTCGATGGCCGCCTTGCCGGCCGAGTACCAGGCCGAACCGGCCCTGGCACTGGCCGGGGGTGCCGATGGCATGGACTTTGTTCGCGGGCTGATCGCCGGCGCCCCGCGACACATGACGCCAGACGCCGTGCTGGTGCTCGAGATAGGCCACGAGCGCGCGCACTTCGAGGCCGCCTTCCCCGGCCTGGACGCCATTTGGCTGCCAACCAGCGCCGGCGATGACCAGGTGCTGTTGCTGGCGCGCGCGGCGCTCGGCGCCTGAGCGCCGCTGAGCCAGGACAATCCCCCCATGCAAGCCGCCGTTCTCCAGGCCTTTGGCCAACCCCTTGCGCTGCTCGATCTGCCGACTCCCGCGCCGCTGGCCGACGAAGTCCTGCTGGCAGTTGAAGCCTGCGGCGTCTGCCACTCCGACCTGCACATCGTCGACGGCGACTCGCCGGCGTTCAAGGTCGGCACCAAGGCGCAGCTGATCCCGGGCCATGAAGTCGTCGGCCGTGTCGTCGCGCGCGGCGCCGATGTCAGCCACCTCGACATCGGCCAGCGCGTCGGCGTGGCCTGGCTGCACCACGCCTGCGGCGTCTGCGAGCTGTGCCGCTCTGGCCACGAAAACCTGTGCCGCAAAGGCACCGTCACCGGCATGACGGTCGATGGCGGCTATGCCGAGTTCATGCGCGCCAAGGCCAGCCACGCGTTGCCGATCCCAGAAGCGCTGTCCTCCGTCGAGGCTGCGCCGCTGTTCTGCGCCGGCGTCACCAGCTATCGCGCGCTGCACAACGCCGGCGTCGGCCCCGGCCAACGCGTGGCCGTGGTCGGCGTCGGCGGACTCGGCCACCTGGCGTTGCAGATCGCGCTGGCCGCCGGCGCCGAGGTCATCGCCCTCGATGTCGCCGACGGCAAGCTGGCCAGCGCCCGCGCGCTCGGCGCCACCCAGGCCTTCGACGCCCGCTCGCCCGACACGCCCAAGGCGGTGCGCGCGCTCGGTGGCGCCCACATCGCCGTGGTCACGTCAGCGGCGCGCGCCGCCTTCGACCTCGGCTTCAAGTGCCTGCGCCCGACCGGCACGCTGGCCATCGTCGGCCTGCCGCCAGAGCCGCTGCAGTTCTCGGCGCTGGCCATCGTCAGCGGCGAGTTCCGCATCGTCGGCAGCGCCGTCGGCACCCGCGACGACCTGCGCGCCACGCTGAGCCTGGCGGCTGCGGGCCAGCTGCGTTGCGATTGCCATACCCGGCCGCTGGCCGAAGCCAACCAAGCCCTCGAAGACCTGCGCACCGGCTGCGTGCGGGGTCGCACCGTCCTGATTCCAGAAACGAAGCCCGCATGATCACCGTTCGCAACGTCACCCTGCGCCGTGGCGTCAAAGTCGTCCTGCAGGGCGCCAATTTCACCCTCAACCCGGGCGAGCGTGCCGGCCTCGTCGGCCGCAACGGCGCCGGCAAGTCGAGCCTGTTCGCGCTGCTGGCCAAGCGCCTGCACGCCGATGCCGGCGACGTGGAAATGCCGCCGCGCTGGCGTTTCGGCGAAGTCGCGCAGCACATGCCCGAGACCGACCAGGGCGCGACTGATTTCGTGCTCGACGGCGACCTGCCACTGGCTGCCGCGATGGTCGCCCTGACCGCAGCCGAAGCGGCGCACGACGGCCATGCGATGGCCGACGCGCACATGGCGATCGACGAAGCCGGCGGCTTCGATGCCCGCTCGCGTGCGCAGGCGATGCTGCTCGGCCTGGGCTTTCGCAGCGAACAGCTCGACGCCCCGGTCGACAGCTTTTCCGGCGGCTGGCGCATGCGCCTGCAACTGGCCCGCGCGCTGATGTGCCCGGCCGATCTGCTGTTGCTCGACGAGCCGACCAACCACCTCGACCTGGATGCGCTGGTGTGGCTCGAGGCGTGGCTCCTTCGCTTCCCCGGCACCATGGTGGTGATCAGCCACGACCGCGAATTCCTCGATGCCGTCACGCGCGTGACCCTGCATGTCGACGAGGCCCAGGTCACGCGCTATGGCGCCAACTACTCGGGCTTCGAGGAGATGCGCGCCGAGCGCATGAGCCAGCAACAGGCCGCGTTCGGCAAGCAGCAGGAGCGCATCGCGCACCTGCAACTCTTCATTGACCGCTTCAAGGCCAAGGCCAGCAAGGCCAAGCAGGCGCAGAGCCGCGTGAAGGCGCTGGCGCGCATGGAGCGCATCGCCCCGATCCTCACTGCCAGCGACTTCGCCTTCGAGTTCCGCGAGCCGCAGAACCTGCCGAATCCGATGCTCGCGATGCGCGATCTGGTCTGCGGCTACACGGTGCCCCCGGTCGCCGGGGACGGCGACACACCCCCCGGGGGGGTGCTCGCCGCCTTGGGGCGGCCCGGCGCCAGCGGCAGCACGGCGATCGTGCGCGATGTCAACCGCACCGTGCTGGCCGGTCAGCGCATCGGCATCCTGGGCGCCAACGGCCAGGGCAAGTCGACCTTGGTCAAAACCATCGCCCGAGCGCTCAAGCCGATTGCCGGCGAGATGACAGAAGGCAAGGGCCTGGCGATAGGCTACTTCGCGCAGCAGGAGATGGACCTGCTGCACGAAGACGACACCCCGTTGCAACGCATGACGCGGATGGCCCGCGAACTCAACGTGCCGGGCCAGGACGGGCGCGAGCAGGGCCTGCGCAACTTCCTCGGCCAGTTCAACTTCGGCGGCGACATGGTGCACCAGACGGTCGGCACGCTGTCGGGCGGCGAGCGAGCGCGCCTGGTGCTGGCCGGCATCGTCTGGCAGCGCCCGAACCTGCTGCTGCTGGACGAGCCCACGAATCACCTGGACCTGACCACGCGCGAAGCGCTCTCGATGGCGCTGAACGAGTTCGAAGGCACGGTCATGCTGGTCAGCCACGACCGCGCCATGCTGCGCGAGGTGTGCGACGAGTTCTGGCTCGTCACCCGCGGCGGCGTGCTGCCTTTCGACGGCGACCTGGACGACTACCAGAAGTGGCTGCTCGAAGTGTCGCGCGCTGCCGCGCGCGGCCTGCCGGCACCTGCCGTGCCGGGTGCCGCCGGCCCTGCGCCGCCGGCCCCTGCCAGCCCCAGCACCAAGGTGAGCGCCAAACCCGCCGCCGCGCCACCGCCCGGCAACGGGCGCGACGACCGCAAGGCCAAAGGCCAGGCGCGCTCCAAGCTCGCCGATCAGACACGCCCGCTGCGCAACGAGTTGACGACGATAGACCAGCGTTTGGCCAAACTCGGCGCCGAGCGCACACACACCGAAGCCGTCCTGGCCCGCAGCAGCGTGGCCCCGCAGGCGATCGCCGACGCCGGACGGCAACTGGCGCACATCGCCGCCGAAGTGGCGATGCTCGAGGAACGCTGGCTCGGTTTGCAGCAGCAACTCGAGAGCCTGGACCTGCCGCGCTGAGATCGCGCCTCGCGGCCGGGGCGCCGCGAGGCGGGCCGCCCCCCGGAGCCGACGCGTCAGGCCACGAGCAAGCTGCGACAGCCAGGGTAGAGCTGCGTCAAGATGTCGGCACACGCCGGCTCGACCACGCCCTGCACCCGAAGCGACAGCGCCGCGTGGGTCTCATCGGCGGCACGCTGCTGCCAGAGCGCTTGCAGTGCCCCTTGTTGCTGGGCGACTGCGGCCTCCACCGCCGCGACCCAGGCCGCGGGCGGCGCCTGTGCCACCCAGGCGCCACGGCCGCGCCCATGGTGCGCGACGGCCATGTAGCCGAGCAAGGCGCTGGCCAGCAAGGCGTCGAGCACGCGCGGGTCCCAGCGCAGTTCAGCCTGCGACACACCGCGCACCAGGTTGACCCCGCGCGCGGCGCCGGCCGCCGTTAGCGCACCGATCACGCCGCCGGCGAGCAGGCCGCCGCCGAGCGTGAGCCCGCCGCTGGCGATGTCGGCCTTCAGGCCCGCCAGCGCACCGGTCACCACGCCGCCCCAGATCGCGGCCTTGCCTTCGTCGATCGGGTTGCGCGTGGCGTAGTGGCGCGCGAGCTTGGCCAGCACCTCGTCGCTGGCGCGGCCATCGAGGCCGTGCAGGCGGATCATCGTGTCGGTGGAGCGCTGCACATCGTCGTCCAGGCGTTCGGCCAGCAGCGCCATCGCGCGCTGCTGCGGTGCGTCGGCGTCGTCGTCGCGCAAGCCGAGCGCCTTGCCCAGCCGGCCGCCGAGAGTGCGCACCGACGCGCGCCAGCCGTCGGACTCGACTTGCTGCGTGTCGAGCGCAGCGCGCGCCAGACGGCGCGACAACTCGGCCATCGACGCGCGCCAGATCGCCAGTTGGCGTTCGCGCCACGTTGATTGCAGCCGCTCGAAAGCGTTGCGCTGTGGCGCCGGCAGCAAGGGCGCCACGGCCTGCCATAACACGCCCTCCTGCACCCAGCAGCGCGTGAACGCATCGAGCGGCAGCACCGCGTGCACACCCGGCGCCCCCGTGAGCCGCTGGCGCCAGCGTGCCTCCAGGGCCACCTCGTCGCCCAAGGGGCCCAACTGGTTGAGCAGGGCGATCACCGGCTTGCCGGTGAGGGCCAGCACCTGCAACTCGGCGTCGAGGTAGCCGATGTCTTCGGGTGCCTGGCTGGCGTCGACCAGATAGAGCACCACATCGCACTGCTCCCAGACATGCTTCAAGGCCCGCTGGCTCGACCAGAACGCGCGGTCGCGCCAGCGGTCCCAGACTTCCGTGAGCAGCCAGCCGACCGGGTTGCCCGCGAGCGCCATGCGCTTGGCCAGGCGCAGGCTGTCGCCGAAGCCCGGCGTGTCCCACAGCAGCAGGCGGTCGCCTTGCGGCGATTCGACCAGCAGCTGCGACTCGGCAGCCTCGGTCACATGCGCTTCGTCGCGCACCTCGCCGATGTCGCGCGCAAGCAGGGTCCGCGCCAGCGTTGTCTTGCCCACGTTGGTGTGCGAGACAAGGGACAGCGACAGGGTCTTGGGCTCGACGTTCATGGCGCCAGATCGATGAAGCGCGGCGCCGGCAAGGACAGATCGTGCAGCAGGCGTTGCCACGCGGCACGGCGCTGCGTCAGGCGCAGTTCGGCATCGGCCGCACGGCCGGCGTGCTGGCGCAGGCCGGACTCGTCGACCAGCACCGCGAGCTGCGTTCCGCGCGGCAAGGCCGCCACCAGGGCGCGCACAAAGGCGCCGTGGGTCTCGCGCTCGGGCGTGGCACTGGCGGCAAAGAGCGCGGCCACGTCGGGCGCCAGGTCGCTGGGCAGGTGCGGGGTCAAATCGTCTTCGGCGCCGAGCGGCAGGCTGGGCGCCACGCGCGCCTGCGCGCCGGGGCCGATGGCCGCGACCAACGCGCGCGCCAGTGCGGCCTGTTGCGCGGCGCCGAGCGTATAGCTGTAGGGCAGCACCGTCACCGGACGCGGCCGCTGCGGGCCGTCGCGCAGCAGCGCGCGAAAGTAGGGCTCGTCCAGCGGCAAGTTCAGCCCGGCCGCAGCGCGGCGCGCGCGCCAGCCGGCCCACGCCGCCAACGCCAGCCGCGGTGCGATGACGGCCAGCGCCAGCGTGACGGCGTACAGGTGGATCCAGCGCCCCGCGCGCTCGCCGCTGCTGCCGTCGGCAAAGCGCAGGCGCGCGAGTTCGGCCGCCTCGGGCAGCGCGATGCCACTCAGCGCTGAGGCCGGTGTCAGCACGCTGGCGAGCAGACGCTGCACCGCCTCGGCGTCGAGCCAGGTGCTGTCCCACCCCGCGCGGTAGTCGAAGGCCAGACCGACGACGTACATCGACGCCACCACCGCCAGGGCAACCAGCGCGGCGGCCCAGTGCAGGACTGCGGCCACGCGAGGCTGCTGTACGCCGCGCGTGGCCAACGCCCACTCTGCGGCGAAGCGGGCCCGTGCGGCCAGGAGCGGCGCGGCCGCACCCCGGGCGGAGAAGTGCACGCGTGCCGCGTCAAGCCTGCGCGCCACCCAGGCTGACAAGCCTTTGCCCGGCGCCAACAACAGCAGCACGAAGACCGCAAGGTTCCAGAGCAGCAACAGCAACACCGGCGGCGCCAGCAGGTTGATGCGCTGCGTGGGGCCCAGCACATTGCCGACGATCAGCGCGGCCAGCAGGCCCGCGCCGGTCCAGACCAGCCAACGCCAGGCGTGCGGCGATGCGGCGTTGCCCTGCAGCGGCGCACGCCACGCGGCATCGCGCTCGCCAAGCCGACGCTGCGCTAGTTGGGCCCGCGCCACCACGAAGGCCAGCGCGGTGCTCCGATCGTCAGACTCACCAACCGCGCGCCGCGCCTCGGCGCTGGCCCAGGCGGCGTCGGCCTCGCGCCAGGGCACGGCGTCGGATGCGCCCTGCTCCACCGCGCGCACCCAGCAGACGGCAGCCAGCTCGGCGTCGGTCATGGGGTCGCGAGGGTCGGGCAGCACGGCACGGGGTGATTCTGCGCGAGGACGCTGGTGTGCGCCGCTGACCGGGCGCCCGCCCACGCCAGCGGTCGAGCGAGCGCTGTCACAGGGCAGTCATCGGCACGGCGTAGCGTCCTGGCTTTCGCTTTGCCGACTGGAGAATCGTCTTGCACCATCGCACCGCCCTCGCTTGTGCCGCTCTGGCCTGCTGCTTCGCTGCAGCCCCCGCGCTGGCCGCGCCCGAATTTGTCAACGGCCTGGTGATCGACGCCAACACGCTCGACGCTTCTGGCGGCACGCTGGTGAACGATGGCCGCCTGGGCTTCTTCTCCGACATCTACTACGACGCCAAGCGCGACGAGTGGTGGGCCCTGTCCGACCGCGGTCCGGGCGGCGGCACCTTGCGCTACGAAACCCGGGTGCACCAGTTCAAGCTCGACATCGACCCGGCCAGCGGTGCGATCTCGAACTTCCAGGTGTTGCGCACCCTCATCTTGCGCAAAGGTGGCGCGGCCCTGGACGGCTTTGCGCCCGACGTGGCGGCAGCGCTCGATCTGGCGCTCGACCCCGAAGGCATCGTGGTGCACCCATTGACGGGGCACCTGCTGGTGAGCGACGAGTACGGCCCCTCGCTGCTCGAGATCAACCGCACCGGTCGGGTGGTGCGGCGCTACGAGACGCCGGCCAACCTGGTGCCGCGCAACCCAGCCACCGGCGTGGCCAACTTCGCCAGTGACCTGGGCAACAGCGCAGGCAAACGCACCAACCGCGGCTTCGAAGGCCTGGCCATCAGCCCCGACGGTCGCACCGTCTACGCCATGCTGCAAAGCGCGATGCTCG
>Ga0163144_10001293_pt1 | contig 59111 bp, 31 predicted proteins | sample OliLak19BULKMAT1_FD_123175 | JGI IMG/M metagenome (GOLD analysis project Ga0163144, IMG submission 123175) | Freshwater microbial mat bacterial communities from Lake Vanda, McMurdo Dry Valleys, Antarctica - Oligotrophic Lake LV.19.BULKMAT1 | ecosystem: Environmental > Aquatic > Freshwater >...
GCGGCGGTGACGCTCTACGGCGCTAGCACCGCCGGCGAGAAGAAGATTAAAAAGATAGATCCGGAAGAGCAATTGCGGCTGGACGCGTCCGAACTGATCACCAAGGGCGGGGACGAAACAGGATACGTCGCAGCCATCGGAAAATTCGCGCTGGTCGAAGAGAATAACGAAAAGTCATCGGCGTATTGAATCAGAGCGGCACGTTTCCGCCAATCATGATCATGAAGCCGAGTCTTCTGGCGATCTTGAAAGAACGCAACAAACAGGATGTAAAACTGTTCGGCAAATATCTAGACCGCGCCGACGGCCGCCTCTTCATCGCCGACGATATCGTTCTCGGCGGCGGCGACACCGGAACACCCATGAAACGCAAGCGCGGCGGCTTGTAGTTCAGCCGTCATTTTAATTGGGGAGATGTACGTTGAATCTAAACCGTTCAACGCAAATGTATGGCGAAAATCCGCGCGGCATTGGCTTAAAATCTTTGCGACACGCTCACGCCAGGATGTCTTTAATGACATGCCCACCGACATCGGTCAGACGGAAATCGCGGCCGCTGTATCGGTATGTCAGCTTCTCGTGGTCCAGACCCAGTTGATGAAGAATCGTTGCATGTAAATCATTGATGTGAACCTTGTTCTCCATCGCTTTGTAGCCAAACTCATCGGTGGATCCGTAGTGAAATCCGCGCTTCATGCCGCCGCCCGCCATCAGAATCGTAAATCCATGTGGGTTGTGGTCGCGGCCCAGCGAGCCTTGCGAATCGCTGGTGCGTCCGAATTCTCCTCCCCACACCACCATCGTTGAATCCAGCAGCCCTCGCGATTCCAGGTCCGCCAGTAGCGCTGCCGCAGGCTGGTCCGTCGCCGCCGCGCAGGAGATATGATTCTTCTCGATGTTGTCGTGCCCGTCCCACGGAACATCGTTGACGGAGCCGTCGCCCGCGACGCCTTTTCCAGCGAAAATTTGAATGAAACGCACACCGCGTTCAACCAGCCGCCGCGCAATAAGGCACTGGCGTCCGAATGTTTCGCAGGCTTTATTGTCGAGTCCATACAAGGTCCGCGTCGCGGCTGTTTCAGTGCTGATGTCCAATGCCTCGGGCGCCGCCGTTTGCATGCGGTACGCCAGTTCAAAGCTTCGAATGCGCGCGCCCAGATCCGCCTGATTTGGATGCGCCTGCGCGTGGGCTCCATTTAAATCGCCGAGCAGTTCAAGCGTGGCGCGCTGCTGCGCATCGCTCTCTTCTTTAGCGCGATGGATATCGTCAATCGCTTCTTTGCGGCGCGAATCCAGCGTCAGTGCCTGAAACGTTTTCGGTAAAAAACCCGCCGACCAGATCTGGTTGTCGCCACGCGGCCGGTCGCCATGCATCACCACGTACGCCGGAAGATTCTGATTCTCCGTACCCAATCCGTACGTCACCCACGCCCCGGCTGCGGGGCGCCCCGGCACATTGGATCCGCACATCAATTCGATGCTGGCCGGAGCATGATTATTCTCACGAAGATGCATGGAATGGATAAACGTCATCTTATCCACTTGCTGCGACATATGCGGAAACAGGCTGCTCACCCAGGAGCCCGATTGCCCATGCTGCTTCCACTTAAATGGCGATTTCATGATCTTGCCGCTGGTCTTGAAAAACCCGGTGTTGGGGTCGCTGCCGGGAAGCGCCTGGCCGTGCCGCGTCTGCAATTCCGGCTTGTAATCCCACGTGTCCAGATGCGAGGGGGCGCCCGTCATGAATAGCCAGATGACCGCTTTTGCTTTCGGCTTGAAATGTGGCGCTTTGGGCGCCAGCGGGTTCACGGGCTCAGGACCGGCCGTCGCCTTCTCATTAAGCATCGTCGCCAGAGCCATCGAGCCAAAACCCAGGCCCATACTTTTCAAAAAAGCGCGGCGCGGCGGAAGGATCAGACCGGATTGATTCTCATTGCTGAACACTGGGGTGCTCCTTTGCGGATGTGTCGTTCTCGCGCGGCTCAATCCACATAAACAAATTCATTCGTGCAGAGCAAAATCAGGCATGTCTGCGTCAAGGCAACGCCCTCGGCACCCGCCGCCGCCTTGGGATCCTGCTTGGCGATCCATTCTTTCTGCTTCTCGAAAAACGCCGTGAGTTTCGCCGCTTCGCCATCCGTCGGCTTTCGCGCGAGTGCGATCTGATGCGCCTTGCTGAGCGCTTCGGCCGGCTTGATTCCAGGCGTCATGACGCGCATTCGCAGTTGCTCCGCCATTTTTCGCGCGAACGGAGAATTCATCAGCGTCAGTGCCTGCGTTGGCAACGTCGTTGTGCCGCGATCGCCGATGCTCTGCGTCGGCTCCGGCGCGTCAAAAAGAGTCATGAATGGAATGAGTTCACTGCGCCGCACGCGAAGGTAAACACTGCGGCGCGGCGTCTCGAGTTTATCGATAGCAGGACCATACATCGTTTCATCCAATTTTCCGCCAACACTCAACAGCGTATCGCGAATGGCCTCCGCGTTGATTCTCTGTGCCGGACGCTGCCACCACAGTTTGTTTTCCGGGTCCTTCGCGCGATTCGTTTCACTGGCATCAGAACCCTGCAGATAGACAGCGCTGAGCATGATCTGCTTATGCAGCGTCTTCAATTTCCATCCACCCTTGATGAGTTCCGTCGCCAGATAATCCAACAACTCCGGATGCGTGGGCCGTTCGCCCTGCTGCCCAAAATCGTTCGGCGTAGTGACGATGCCTTTTCCGAAATGATACTTCCACATTCTGTTGGCCATGACGCGCGCCAGCAAATGGCCAGCGCCCGTCTCAACGTGGGTGAGCCAGTTTCCGAGCGCGATGCGCGGATCAGTTTTCGACTTATCCGGTGCGGCGACAGGTTCCGTTGCCGATTCAGAATTCAGGAGCACTTGAAGGAATCCAGGCGTGCTCTTGGCGTCTTTGTTATCGACCTCACCACGGCGCAGGAGGTACACATCTTGCCCGCCTCCTTTGGTCGTATAAATGCTAATCAGTTCCGGGCGCGGCTTTCTTCGCTCATGGTCGCGCACGGCATTAAAGGTCCTCGCCGCCGTCTCGTCAAAATGAGTGAACCAGCGAAACGTCTGGGGCCCGTCGGCGTCCGCCACTTTTCCGGCGCCGCGCTTCAGCACTTCCCGAATCTCACGCAGATGTTGAGAATCCACCGCATCCACTAAATCCGGAATAACGATGCTCGCGGGCTCCGCCGCTTCTGGCTTTGAGTCTTTTCCCGCTATAGCCGACGCGGCAGGCTCTTGAATGGATATACGAATGTGTCCGACGCCAAAATGGTCAAACGTCAATTGGAGTTCCAGCTCCGTGCCGCCCTCAAATCCGGCAGGCGCGCCATCGATCGCGAAAATAACGAAGTGATCCTTGCCCATCTCCGGCGCGACGCCCCAGCCGGATTTGGGATTGCCGTCCAGTACGTTGCTGATCGTGTACCCGTTCTGTTCGAAACTCGCTTTGAGGGCCTTCAACTTCAACGCGATCGGCGCCGCTTTCGATTTCGCATCCAGCGGTTTGGCGGTGATCTTCAAATCTCCGAGCACGAAATTTCCGTTGTCCGAAAGTCCGGGACCGTTCTGCGGAAAATCCTTGCCGCTCAACACATCAAATCGAAACGCGGTGATTGCTTTTTGATTCGCGCTCGCCTTCAGCGTATAGACATCCTGCATCGATTTATTGCCGGTGTTCAGCACTGTCCCGTCTTTGTTGACCGCCAGTTTGGCCGTTCGCGCTTCGGCGCTTACCACCGCTAGCGCCTGCCATGGGCCGTCCTTGGCATCGGCCTGCTTCTTCTCTCGTTCCTTCGCAGCGGCCGCAGCGGCGACAGCCAGTTCGATATTGCGTTCTTCCGCATACATCGATAGGCGCATGCGCCCGACACCGAAGTGGTCGAACGTCAGTTGAAATTCAAACTCGGTGCCACCTTCGAAGCCCGCCGTTGCGCCGTCGATCGCAAAAACCACCGAATGATCCTTGCCCATCTCGGGTGAAATCCCCCAGCCCGATTTGGGACTATTGTCCAGAACGGCGTTGATGAGATAATCCTTCTGCTCGAACGTGGCTTTGACTGCCCTCAATTTCAACGCGGCCGGCTTGGTCTTTATTTTCGTGTCCACCGGCTTCGCAATAATCTTCAAATCACCGAGCACGAAGTTGCCATTGTCGGAAAGCCCCGGCCCGTTCTTCGGAAATTCTTTTCCAGCGAACACATCGATCCGGAATGCCGTCACCCCCTTCTGATTGGTGATGACCTTGATTGTATAAACATCTTCCATGGCCTTGTTCGCGGTGTTCAGCACCGAACCATCCGGAGCGATCGCCAACGCCGCGCTCCGCGCTTCGGCGCTAACCGGGTCCAGCGCCTGCCACTGCGCCGCAGAGCTCAAGCCGGGCAGTGACTGTGCCTTCCATTTTTCAAAGCGGGTAGGAAACTCTTGAGTCTCAAACAATTTCAACGCGTCGCGTAGCGGCCCCGCCAGTTTCTCATGCTCGCTCATCTTCTTCTGCGATTCTTCATTCTGCTTATCGATCTTCACTTCGCCATGCTCGGTGTTCGCCAGCGACGCCGCCAGCGCGTAGTAATCGCGCTGCGGGATCGGATCAAACTTGTGGTCGTGACAGCGCACGCAGCCCAGTGTTAGCCCCAACATGGAGCCGCCCATCGTGGACAGCATGTCGTCGAGCTGGTCGTAGCGAATACGTTCCTTGGTCTTCGCGGTGATCTGACCCGGATAAGGCCCCGCGACCAGAAATCCCGTCGCGCAAGCCCCATCATAGTCACCCGGTTTAATTTTGTCACCGGCCACCTGGCTGCGAATAAATTCGTCGTAAGGAATATCCGCGTTCATCGCGCGAATCACCCAATCGCGATAGTGGTACGCCCCCGGCCTGTATCCATCGAACTCGTACCCGCCACTCTCCGCGTAACGAACCACGTCGAGCCAATGCCGACCCCAGTGCTCACCGTACCGCGCGCTGGCCAGAAGTTTATCAATCACTTTCGAGTAGGCATCTGCAGCAGAATCGTTGACGAACGCATCCACTTCTTCGGGCGTCGGCGGCATTCCCGTCAAATCAAAATAAGCGCGCCGGATGAGTTTTTCCTTGCTGACTGGCGCGCTCGCCGAAACGCCCGCGTTTTCCTGCCGCGAGAGAATAAAACGATCGATCGGCGTGCGCACCCACGCCGAATTCTTGACTTCCGGCGGCGCTCCCTTCAGCAGGGGTTTGAACGACCAATGTTCGCGGCCTTGCTTCAAATCAATCACGCGTTTCGACGGCACCGCCGTTCCGGCTCGCGGGTCGGGCGCGCCCATCTCGATCCATTTGGCAAAATCGGCAATGACGTTCTCCGGCAGTTTCTTTTTCGGCGGCATCTCAATGTCGGGATCTTGCCAGCGAAGCGCCGTCATCAGCAGACTTTTGTCAGGCTTGCCGGACTCAATGGCTGAGCCCGTGTCGCCGCCGGTCAGCACCCCCGCGCGCGTATCGAGGTACAGTCCGCCCTTGAGTTTCTTGTTCTGCTTGGCCTCAGCCGAATGACACTGGTAACAATGTTCCGACAGGATGGGACGAATCTTCTGTTCAAAGAACGCGATGTGCTCTGCGGGAATGACGTTGTCCGCGGCGAAACTCGCGCAGACCGGGATAAAGAGGCAAAAAATAAGGCACTGCGGCACCGTCGTTCGGGACACGGTTGGCACTCCAAAATTCAAAGCTCAGCCTGCTGAAACCCGCTAATGACGAGACCGCATTAATGTATGACATCAAATGCTCGAGTCTATCTCTTTTAGCAATTCAAAAGCGAGCGATGCCGAATAGATAATCCTGATTTGCTTTCAGCACCGCGCTCTAAACCCACTTCGATTTCTTGAGTACGGTAAGTGGAGTCGATCAGGCGAACTTCGTCTTACCTGGAATGGCGGCGGGAAGTTCTGGCAAGGGCTGCTTCCAGTCGCAATGCGGCGGGGTCAGACTTTGCGTGGAATTCATGGCTTGATTCCAACTCAATTCCTGACCTGTGTAAGCGGCCATGCGTCCCAGAATCGCCAGTAGCGTGCTGTTCGCCATGTAGACGCCGTTGTTGATCGGCTTCCCACTGCGTATGGCCGCAAAAAATTCGTCGTGCTCGATCTGATAATGATCCTTATAGGTCGTCTTATCCTTTAGAACGTCGCCATTCGCTTTAACGATCTGGCTACCACGAGTGGAAAATTCCGCGCGCCCCTCCGTTCCGTGAACGATGGCGCTGATGTCGTTTTTGCAGCCGCTCTGCTGACGGCATGTGGCGATGAACGGCACGCCATTTTCGTACATGTAGGTGACCGCGAAATGATCATAAATGTTGCCGAACTCTGGCGCGTTGCGCTGAATACGCCCGCCGGTTGCGATTGCCTTGGCGGGGTATTTATCACCGATCGCCCAGATGCATAGATCAAGCATGTGGACATGTTGTTCGACATTGAAATCGCCCGATAGCCACGTGAAATAGTACCAGTTGCGCATCTGGTACTCCATGTCGCTCTGCCCTGGCTGCCGAGGCTTTACCCAAATCGGTCCGCGATAATCGTTAGCCTGCATCGCAACAATGCGGCCGATGGCGCCGGAGTGAACCTTGGCGATGGTATCGCGACAATTTCCGTCGTAGCGCATACAGAGACCCGAGACGACCGATAGTTTTTTCGCCTCGGCCATCTTGCAGGATTCCAGCACGCTACGAACGCCCGGCGCATCCACCGCGACAGGTTTTTCAGCGAAAACATGCTTGCTTGCCTCAACCGCGGCGCGCAAATGCAAGGGCCGGAAATTCGGCGGCGTTGCCAGCAGCACCACGTCAGAGTGCTCGATGACTTTCTTGTACGCGTCGAAACCAACGAAGCAACGCTCAGCGGGCACATCAATCCGCGCGGCAATGTCCGCTTCTTTTTTTAGACTGCTCAGGCTGCTTTCCACCCGGTCGGCAAAAGCGTCACCCACAGCCGTAAGCTGCGTCTTCGGGTCGGCCAACAGCGCTTGATTGGCTGCGCCAGTCCCGCGCCCGCCGCAGCCGATCAGACCCACGCGCAGCGTGTCGCTTCCCGCCGCCCAAGCTCGCGTGGCGATGGTGGCGGCCATGGCGGCGGTAGTTCCTTGAATGAACGTGCGACGGGTGGGTTCGAGGCTCATAGGCAAGTCCTTTTATGGGTTCCTGAACTCTATAAATACAATGAACGCGACGTTGAGAGGTGCTGAAAATAATGAATTTCACACAATTGCAGAAAATTTCGTCTCTCTGATGGCCGTATGGATGACGAATCCATGAAAGGAGCTGTTCGATCTTCATCTGTAATAATGGATGAAATTTCATTTTTTTACGTCAAAGGCCGCTAGAGTCCCTTAAATAGCCGCTTTGCGTACCAACACTGGGTAGCCCTTGAAACTCTTGATTGTCGAAAGCCCGGGCAAAATCAAAAAAATTCGCTCCTTCCTGGGCGCGGGCTGGAATGTGCTTGCCTCGATCGGCCATGTTCGCGACCTTCCCCGGAAGGAACTGGGAGTTCGCATCGGCACGGAAAAAGTGGCGCTGGATTATGTGAACTCCGTGGAGAAGGCGCGAACCATAACGCAACTTAAGAACGCAGCCGGTTCCGCTGACGAAATTTTTCTAGCGATGGACATGGACCGAGAAGGCGAAGCGATCGCATGGCACGTCGGAATGCTGCTTGAGAAACCCAACTGGCCGAAAATCCGGCGCATCGCTTTTACCGAAATTACCAAGAGCGCCATTCATGCGGCGCTCGCCAAACCGCGCCGCGTCGACGCACATCTCGTCAACGCGCAGCAGGCGCGGCGTGCCGTGGACCGACTGGTGGGCTTCAAAGTTTCGCCCCTGGTCTGGGCTGCAAAGAATGCGGGCTCAAGCGCGGGGCGCGTTCAATCGGTGGCGGTTCGGCTGGTCGTCGAGCGCGAGGTTGAAATTCGAAATTTCAAGCCACACGACTATTGGAAAATCAAAGCGCGTGTCAGCCCCGGCGAAAAGCCGGCGCATGGGTTCTGGTCCGAGCTGCAAAAGTTGGGCAACAAAGAGGTGGTCTCAAAAGTTGAAGCCGGACAGGAGGCGAAACAAGCCACGATTCAAACGAAGGCGGAAGCCGATGCTTTGGTTCAAGAATTCAACGCTGGCACGTGGACCGTAGTGAGCCTCACGCGCAAGACGCAGGATAAGTCCCCCTACCCTCCTTATATTACCAGCACGCTGCAGCAGGCGGCCAGTGTGCGGCTCAAGTGGGGCGCGCAGAAAACGATGCAAGTGGCTCAGGCGCTTTACGAGCACGGCGCGATCACCTACATGCGTACCGATTCGCCCGCCATCTCGGCAGAAGCGTTAGCCATGGTTCGCGATCATATAGCGCACGCTTTTCCGCCAGCGTATCTTCCCGCCAAGCCGCACCTTTATAAGGCGAAAGGCGGCAATGCCCAGGAAGCGCATGAATGCATCCGTCCCACGGAAGTCCGTAAAACGCCCGAGAGAATTGAGGAGCTCGATGCCGACGAACAGAAATTGTACCGGCTGATCTGGACGCAATTTGTGGCCTGCCAGATGACCTCGGCGCGTTATGACGTCGCCACAATTGATATTGAGAATGGACGCGGGTTATTCCGTGCGCGCGGCCGGCAGGTTCTCTTTGACGGGTGGACGCGGCTGACAGGTTCGAGTTCCCAGAGCACGAAAGACAAGGAGGGCGGCGACTCCGATGAGGAGGATCAGGATTCGGCATTGCTGCCGGAAGTGGCGCGGGGGCAGCGGTTGAACTTAATGGAGCTCAAGCCTTCACAGCATAAAACGCAGGCGCCCAACCGTTATACCGAAGCGACATTGATACGGGCGATGGAAAAGCTGGGCATCGGGCGGCCGAGCACGTATGCGGCGATCATGGAGAACATTCGCCGGCGCGGTTACATCCGCGAACAGAAGCGCGTGTTTTTTGCGGAGCCCGTTGGGGAGACGCTGACTCAGTTATTGATGACGCATTTCAAAGACACATGGATGGAGTATCAGTTTACCGCGCATATGGAAGAGGACCTTGATAAAGTTGCGGAGGGAACACTGAATTGGCACGCGCTGGTGATACGGTTCAATACTCAGCTCGAGAACGCAGCTAAACAGTTACCAGTGGGTGTCACGCGCCGCGTTTCACAGGCGCAACGCAACCCGCAAACACCGCCGAAGCTCCTTGACGAGAAGTGCGAGACATGCGGCGCTGCATTGATGATTCGAGAAAGCCGCCATGGAAAATTCATCTCCTGTTCCGGTTTTCCGGGGTGCCGCCAGACCAAACCGCTTCCAGGATCAGAGCGCGAAACGCCCTGCGAAAAATGCGGTCGACCCATGTATCGGCGCTCCGGCAAGCGCGGGGATTTTTTTGGGTGCAGCGGCTATCCGACATGCCGCAACATCACTGATATCCCACCCGCACAGCAGGCGCGTCCGTCGCGGCACTAGACGGATCGCGATTACGGCGCGAGTTTAAGCCGGTTCTTCTTTACTCCAGACAGTGAAGCTCTTGAGTTCCGCGTGGCCGAAGGAAGTGGTCAGTGCCACGTCGACGGCGTCGCGCCCACGGGCCATCAGGATGCGGCCCACGCGCGGTGTGTTGAATCGTGCGTCGAAGGTGTACCACTGGTGGTTGAGATAGACTTCAAACCAGGCGCTGAAATCCATGGCCGCCGCAATGGGGGAGATGCCAATATCTCCGAGATACCCGGTGGCGTATCGAGCGGGAATATTCATGGCGCGGCAGAATGTGATCGCCAGATGCGTGAAGTCACGGCAGACACCGGTCTGTTCGGAATAGACGTCCCACGCGGTTTTGGTCGGGCGGGCGAACTGGTGCCCGAAAAAGACATGGTTGTGAACGAAGTCGCAGATGGCTTGCACGCGTGCCCAGCCGGGCGGGGACTGGCCGAACAATTTGAAGGCGATGTCTGAGAAGCGATCCACTTCGCAGTACCGGCTGGCTAACAGAAATTGAATGACTTCCGAAGGGAGTTCGCCCACTTGGTGCTGCTGAGCGTTGGGGTGGACGAGATCGAGACACCCGTGATCGTTGACCATGTTTTCATTGTATAACCGAAGTCTGCCGGCAGGCGCGATGATCCGGCCGCATCGATTTCCATAGTTATCGAAGAAGTCCTGCACGGGCAGTGCTGGCTCAGTGACCAGTTGCTCGGGCTTGAGAAGATTTCCCGAACGCGACGGATGGGTGTACAGCATCAGGAGCATGGGCGTGGGGGCGGGAAGCTGAAAGATTAATTCATGGCCACATTTAATATTCATGGAATCCTTTGGCGGTTTGAAGACGTAACGGGGCAGATGAGTGGAGACGCGCAAGAGGAGCCTTGAAAGTTCAAAGATAACAAGGATAGCGGCGAATGCAGTAAGAATCCTTGAGCGCATAACAAAATAAAAAAGCCACCCTGCTTTTGAAGATCAGCAGGATGGCGTTGACAGCCGCGGCGATCCTTAAGGGGCCGGTTTGGTGACGGTGTTGGCGTCCAGCGACACGGCGCCGATGCGAGTTAAAGCTCGGCCATCCAGAGTCGCGCCGGTGTTCAGCGTAATGGACTGATCGGCCAGCACGTTTCCTTTGAATTTCGATGTGGTGCCCAGGGTGGCTGACGATCCGACCTGCCAGTAAACGTTGGCTGCCTTGGCGCCGCCAGATAGAACAACCTCGGTGCCCGGATCGGTGATAAGCGTGGATTCCATTTGAAAGATAAAGACAGCATTCGGATCGCCTTGCGCGTCGAGCGTCAGAATACCCTGCGGACCGGTGCCCGAAATTCCAGTGGATGACTGGTTTTTATAAAGACCGGGGGTGAATGTCAGTCCTCCCAGATTTCCAGGCAGCACAGCGGCGTTCAGACGCGAGGCGCCGTCGTTATACGCCGCCAGAAGATCGTTCTTGGCCTGAGCGGCGGCGGAATCGCCCGCATGTATAGAACCGTTCACTTGTCCGGGCGGAAAGCCAGTGACTGCGGTGCCGGGACTGACGCCCAGATCGCCGTTGATTACTGTTTGACCGGTGCTCGTAACAGTAGAACCGGCCAGTATCGCGAACGCGCCGGCTGAACCGAAGACAATCTGCTGCTGGGACATTTGCGAGCCCGTTGTGAAGACCCACGTGAAGGTATTTTGAATGGCGTTGCCGGCCAGATCCTTGGCGGTGGTGGTAATCGTTGCGGTGAACGTTGTGGTGACGGCCAGGTTGCTGGAGGGAGTGAAGCTCGCGATGTTACTGTTTGAATTGTAGGAGATTGAGCCGGCCAGCGGCACTTGATCCGGGCCAGCGACGAAGAAACTTGCCGCCGTGAATGTCAACGGATTCATGGCCTCACTGAAGGTTGCATTGACCGTGTGATTGATCGTCACGTTGGTTGCATTGTGGGTTGGATTTGTGGACGTTACCGTCGGCGGAATGTTGTCGGCGGGCCCGCCCGTCCTGAAGGACCAGGCAAAATTGTTGGCGATAAAATTTCCTGCAACGTCTTTGACCCCCGTTGAGAGCGTCGCGGTAAACAGGGTATCGATGGCCAGATTGTTGGTCGGCGTGAACGTTACAATGTCATTGACTGAATCGAAGGTGACGGTGCCTGCAATCAAGGTGGAATTTGCCGCGGTCACTTTGAAATTCGCTGTCGTGAGCGTCGACGGGTCCATGGCTTCGCTGAAGGTCGCATTGATCGACTGATTGATCGCGACTCCCGTTGCGTTATTCAAGGGATTGGTAGTCGTCACCGTTGGCGGCGTCGTATCTGCCGTCGCGCCCGTCGTGAACGTCCAGACGAAGTTACTGGCCAGGGCATTGCCCGCGAGATCCTTGACTGAATTTGAGATTGTGGCGGTGAAAAGCGTATTGGGCGGCAAGGCGGCTGCGGGCGCAAACGTGGCTGTTGTGCCGATGTAACTGACGGTGCCTTGTAGGGGGGTCGCGCCCTGCTGCAACGTGAAACTGGTGCCGCTCACTGTCGAGGGGTCCATTTCTTTGCTGAATGTGGCGTTGATCTTGACGGCGAAAGTCACGCCGGCCGCGTTCCTGGCCGGCTGAGTTGAAATAACCGTCGGAGCGGTAATGTCAGCGGTGGAACCGGTCGTGAAGCACCATAGAAAGGGGCTGGCCAAAGCATTGCCGGAAGAATCTTTAACGGCGGTGCTCAGGCTTGCGGTAAACACGGCATTCGGCGCCAAATTAACATCTGCGGTAAACGTAGCCGTGGTTCCAATGAGGACGACGGTGCCGGGGAGGACAGTAACACCCTGGCGTACGGTAAAGCTCTGAATGGTGATGGTCGAAGGATCCATCGCGGAGCTGAACGTGGCAGTGACTTTTCGATTGATCGCCACCGCTGTGGCTTCGTTAGCCGGGTTTGTGGCAGTCACCGTAGGATGACTCAGTGGTACGCTTACTTTTCCGGGGACGGGTACTTTGCCGATCTTGGTGCTGAACGATCCTGTTTTCTGCGAAAACAGGGTTACAGGCGTGCTATAGGTCTGATCGCCGAGGGTGACATCCACCCGCACGTGGTCGCCCGGGCCGCTGAGAAAGTTGGTCAAGGTGGCCTTTGACAGTGCTATTTTCATGGCACCCTTCAGCGCGTCGTAGCTGATTTTTCCGGCCGGCAACGCCGCGTCCTTTCCTGATTTCAATTTCTTGCTGGCGAACGTCGTGAAGGCTGTGAAATCTTTATCGATGGCGGTGATTCCCGCGCTGGTGGTGACGCGGAGGCGAACCGTTTTCGCACCACTCGCGCCGGGAAACTGAAACGCCGGGTCTGCGAGCAGAAGTGAAAGTTTGAGCGAGTCTTTCAGGGCTGATTTGACAGTGACCGTTCCCGACGACACCACGAATGCAGCGGTGCGATAACCAGAATTGGCGGTGAATTTACCCTTCGCATCCAGTGCGGCATCCAGCGAAAATCCGTGGGCACCGAAGTGCACGAGATCGGTGAATACCGGTGCGGGCTTTCCATTGAAGATACCGGATTTCGAACTGACGGTGATGGTCTGCGAGCTCTCATTGAGCAACACCGAAACAGCGGGCAGGACGTTCTTGGCGCTCTTGAAGGCGTATTTTGATTTTGAGCCGACAAATTTCGACGGACTGATTTGTACTCCGGTCAAATTCCCAAGGCTTGTGATGAACGAATCGGTGGCCGCATTGAAGAGGCGTGGAGCCGTGCGATCGGTATTATAAATATACTGAGCCTGCCAGGATTCTTTGCCTGCCACGCCGGCCTTCACCGCTAGTTTTTTAATCCAGAGATTGGCGAAGCCTTTCACGGAAACAGGCAATGATGTGACGGCGTCATCAATGCAATTGGTGGCCGTAATCGTCACCGTGTACGTTCCCGGCGCCGCGTAGGCGTGAGTGCCCAGCGAATCGACGGTGCCGTCGCCATAGTCATAGACGAACATCAGCGGAAGGCCTTGCGGATCCGTGGCTGTTGCACTGAACGTGATCGGTTGCCCGACCAGCGGAATGGCTGTGGAGGCCGTGGGCGCACTGCTGAACACGGGCGGAGTGGACGCGGCCTCAACGGAATGAATGAGACTTAATCCGAGTAGCAGGGCAAAGACAGAGAGATGCTTTAACATTATTCATTCCTTAAAATTGGGCCGACGAACGGTTATCGACACGCCGCGTTTCGTCAAAAAAAGTTTTCTATAAATGTCGCGTTGGCTAGTCACGCGATTGATGAGCCATCTTCCTGATCGCAGAACGAATAGGGAAACTTGCACGGGTGTAAATTGAAAACGCTGCGAGGGTAAGAAGGACTTGGATGTATTAAAATAATTATTTACGGACACGTATCGACACGGGCTCGCGTGAACAGCGCCAAATGAGGCAAACATCATTTACGAGTCAGTTTTACTCTCAGAGTGGCGGGCTCTACACGCTTCCCGGATGAAGCGTGAAGCGTGAAGCGCCGAGTGGACTCGCGTTTTTTGGTGCAAGCGGGAGCCGCGATACGTTGCGTTCAGGCTTACGGTGCTTTGGCTGGGATCTGGGTTTTCTTGATAACGATGTCGGCTTTTTTCAGTGCGGCTTCGAGGTCGGCTTGATTGGTTTTTTCGGGATCGATGAGGGCGACGATGCGGCCCTCTTTGAAGCTGACAGTGGCTTGTTCAACACCAGCGATCTTGTTGATGATGAAATACGCGCCGAGGCTGCAGCCTTTGCAATCGAGTCCGGCGACGGGAATTTCGATCGTGGTGAGTTTTTCTGGCGGTGTGGTGGAAGGCGTTTTAATGCCGAAGCCTTTGGCTCCCAGAACATGGCCGAGGCTGCCCGTGTTGTGCTCCTTGGGAATGTAGGCGAAGGTGGCTTCGGCGCGTGCGTAATCGATGCTGACGAGTTTGATTTTAGGATTGTCTTTTAATAACGCGCGCAATTCATCCGCGCGCTCGGGGTAGCAGAGGCCTGTGATTTTGTGCGTCAGGGCCTGTTCGACCTTGTCGTTCTTGTCGCTGCCGGCGTGGCAGACGGCGGCGGTGAAGAACGCAAGCAGAGTGAACGTTTTAACGCCAAGGACGCCAAGGACGCCAAGGACGCCAAGTCGCCAAGATCGCCAAGCCTGATTGATTCCATTTTTCATCCAAGCAGCTCCGGCTATTGGGTCTGGAAAAGGGGACTCAGGACGAGTTCGCGCAGGAGGGTGCGAATGCCGCCGCCCTGTTTCTGAACGCGGTCGACGAGAGCGTTGATTTCATCGCGGTCGCTGTAGGCAATCTCGCGGCCGGTCGAGTAGACGGTGAACTGGCGCGCCAAGTTTTTCAGAAGCCGGGGCGTGTCCGCGGCCAGCATGGACTGCAGTTCGGTGATGCCGCTGAAGGCGCGCTCGTCGGGCAGCACGCCGGATGAATCGACCGGCGGGCCGAGCTTGAAACTGATGCCGATGATGGGATCGATGGCGCCGCGCGGAGCGGTATCGCCGGTGCCGATGGAGCGGTAGCGAGCGCGCTGGCCGCCGATGACGTCGAAAGATTCGAGCGCAAAACCGGGCGGGTCAATTTTGGCATGACAGGACGCGCAACTGGCATCGGCGCGGTGCTTGTCGAGCAGTTGGCGGATGGTCGTGGCGCCGCGGACGTCGGGTTCGACGGCGGCGATGTTGGGCGGCGGCGGTTCGGGCGGCTCCCCGAGCAAGCGGTCCATCACGAATGTTCCGCGCGGCACGGGCGAGGTGGTGGTTCCGTTCGCGGTAATTTTAAGGATGGAGGCGTGGGTCAGGAATCCGCCGCGCGCACAATCGGCGGGAAGGGGGACGCGGCGAATGATGGAGCCCTGCACGCCCTTGATGCCGTAGAGCACGGCCAGCTTTTCGTTGACCATGACGAAATTCGATTTCACGAGGTGGCTGGCGTCGAGATCTTTTTCGATCAGTTCGCGGAAGTAGGCGCGCGTTTCGGCGACCATGGAATCCTGCAGGTAGGGGCTGAATTCAGGATAGAGCTTTTTATCGGGATCGGTCGAGGCGATCTGGCGCAGGCGCAGCCACTGGCCGAGGAAATCGTCGATGAAGCGCTGCGCTTTCTCGTCTTTCAAGAGGCGTTCGAGTTCGCCGCGCAGCACGGCGGCATCGTTCAGTTTTCCGGATTCGGCGAGTTGCAGCAACGCGTCGTCGGGCATGGAGTTCCAGATAAAATACGAGAGGCGGCAGGCCAGCGCGTAGCTGTCGCGTTTTCCAGCCGGTTCGACGAGGTATAGAAAATCGGGCGAACAGAGCGCGGCGCGGTAGGCCCAGCGCAGGGCGGCTTCGAAACTGTGGCCGACCTTGAGGCGCTCGTCGACCTTGGCGACGTACTGCTGGCGCACACTGGCATCAACAGGCCGGCGGAAGGCTTTGGGCAGAAATGCGGCGAGCAGGCGGTCGGCATCGACTAAAGGCTGCGTGCTTTGAACGGTCCAGATTCCGGTTTCTGGATCGGGCCGGTTGGGGGCCTGCGTTTCCTGGCGGAGCGTTTTACGCAGCGGCGGGCGGATGCCTTTTTGTTCAGCAGGTTTGAATTCGGCCAGCGGCAGATCTCCGAAGAGACGCTTGTGCGATGGCGGCGGCCAGACATCGTGAAGAGGGCCTTCGAGGTCCAGCCAGTCCACGGCGATGCCGGGACCGGTGAAGGCCATCGCGCGGCCTTTGCGGTTGTAGTTGGCGACGGGCGCGAGCGACGCGGTGTTGAAGCCGATGGTGTCACGGAAATTCAGGAATGTTTCGAATTCGTGGAGCTGCGGATTCAGCGAGGGGGCATCGTAATAGCCGAGCACGAAGCTGGGATGCCCGCCGCCGCGGCCGTCATCCTGCAATTGCACGACGGAGAGGCGCGCGGCCTCGGTGCCGCGCGCGGGAAGGACTTTGCCTTTTTCCCACTGGAAGCTCCAGAAGGAGGCGCGCAATTTGTAGCGGCCGGGATAGAGCACGGCGAAATCATAGAAGTAGGGTTTGAAGGATTCGTCTTCGTGGCGGAAGACGCCGGTGCTGCTGCCACTGGTGAAGGCGTTGACGTGATTGTGCGCGCCGTCGTCGATGTGGCGGTGTTCGCTTGCGGGAGGGTAGTTGGGATCGGACTGAAAATCTTTCAGCAACACAGCATCTCCATTACTGAGGATATGGGCGACGTGGCGCGAAAGGGGAATGCGGAGTTTCTGAACCACCGGCGCCTGTGGGCGCGTGGCGATGGCCATGTCCAGCGTCTGGTCGGCGGCTTCGACGTACTTGGCCATGTTGACGTGGGAAATGTCGAGCGCATCACTGTTCTTGTCGAATCCGTGAGCGCTGCCGTCGGAGGGCAGGCTGGTTTGCAGAATGATGCCGGAGAGCGAGAACAGATCGCGGATGGTGTTTTCGTATTCTCCGCGCGTGAGGCGGCGCACGGCGGTGCGGCCTTGCCCGGCCAGGCGCGCGCGGTCGGCGGCGAGAAGCGACTGATGCAGCGACTGAGTGAGGGCTTCGATCTCCGGCGCCGTGGGACGTTCTTTGCGTTTTCTGGGCGGCATCTCGCCGGACTTGACGAGGTCGTGGACTTTGACCCAGCGCGCGAAGTCGTCGGGCTTGGCGAAATCGGGCTTGAGCGCGCTGAGATCGAGACCGCCCTTTTTGGTGTCGGGGTCGTGACAGTCCATGCAATGTTTTTCGAGGAACGCGCGCGGTTCAGCGGGCGCGGCCGCGGCCGTGGCCGTGGCGCAGACCGAGACAAATGCGCAAACTGCCGGGAGCGCTCTGATCATGCCAGCTCCAATCCCGTCATCGTGCCTTTGGACGTGGAGAATTCACCGGTCTCGATGCCCATGCGCTGGAGCATGGAGACGTAGAGATTGGTCAGCGGGTAATTGTTCTTCTGATCGAAGGCGAGGTGCTGGCCGTGCTTGAAGCCGCCGCCGGCCAGCAGCACCGGCAGATTCACATTGGAGTGCGAATTAGCGCTGCCCATGCAGGTGCCGTAAAGAACCATGGTGCGGTCGAGCAGCGATTGGCCCTCCTCCTTAATGGAGTCGAGGCTGTTGAGGAATCCGGCGAGGACGTCGAACTGGCCTTCTTCTTTGGCGCGCAATTCGGAGATGACTTCAGGGCGGTTGCCGTGATGCGTGATGTTGTGGATAACGACGGTGTCGATGAATAGCGAGATGATGCGCGTCGAATCGGTCTCCAGTGCGAGCTTCATGACATCGAACATGAGCTTGGTTTTCGCGACGAACTCCCGGTTGTCGGCAATGTCCTGCGGAACCGGCGCGGTGACTTTGGGCTTGGGTTTGTACTCCCAGGCTTCAGAACTGTGCAGGCGCTTTTCGAGCTCGCGGACGGAGGTGAAATATTGGTCCATGCGCTGCTGGTCGGCTGAGGACAACGAGTTATTTAAACGCCTGGTCTGGTCGCCGACGAAATCGAGCATGCTGCGGCCCTGGCGCAGGGCTTCGACGTTGGCTTCGACTTCTTCGGCTTTGCCTTGCACGAATAGTTTCTGGAAGATTTTTTTCGGGCTGCGTTCAGCGGAAATGGCGGCGCCGCTGCGGGTAAAGGAGAGCGTCTGGCCTTCGCTGCTCATGGCCAGCGCGAGCGAGGGGTAACGCGTTTCGGTGCCGAGCTGTTCAGCGGCGTACTGATCAAGAGAGATCCAATTTCGGAAACCGCCTCGTTCGGGGTGCGGCGTGCCGGTGAGGAAACATTTTTCCGCGGCATGCGCGCCGGTGACGCCGGGGAGGCTGACACCGGAGAAGACGGTCATGTTTTTTCGGTGCGCGTCGAGGCGCTTCAAATAAGGAGTGCTCTCGTAGTCGCGGCCGGCTTTCTCGGGAAAAAAGAACTGCGGAAGGATGCCCATGTTGGTCTGGATGGCGACCATGCGGCGCGGGATTTTGACGCCATCTTTGGCGAATGCGGGGCGCATGGCGTCGAGAAAGGGCAGCGCGAGCGCGGCCCCGGCACAGCGCAAAAACGTGCGGCGGGCCAAGGGGGTGCGCGTGGCTATAAAGGGGGAATCCATGGGTGCCTCCTCGAGTTTCACTTGTACATACAACTCGAAGTGCATAAATGCGATGGTTTTTAAAAAGTATGTTTTCTCATTATTACAACGGATGAAAGCGCTGCGAATTACTGTAGCAGTAACTTAGAGACGTTCATCCGTTGTATTAGTGAAGAAATAGAAAACGCTACTTTTTTTGAGCGAGTTCGTTCTTGAGCGCGGCCATGGTTTCGCGCTGACGCTGCAGGACGATATCGCGGGCTTTCAGCGCTCTCGATTTTGATCCGGCAGGGTCTTTGGCCATGGCGAGCACAGCGGACGGCATGCGTTTGATATCGGCTTCGTCGTCGAAGGTGAAGAGCCAGTCGCTCAGGCCGATGTCTCGCCACATGAAGCCCTTGCTGGTCTGTTCGGCCCAGCGGCAGATGATCGCGGGAATGCCGTTGCCGATGCACATGATCGGCGAATGCATTTCGTTGCCGAACAGTCCGGCGCTGCGAACGTAGGTGCTCAACGCTTCGTCGGTGAGCCAGTATTTTTCGCGCCACACGACTTTCTTTTTTACGTCATCGGGCAGCTTGTCGATCAATATTTCTTTGCCGACGGCCATCTGTGTTTCGTCCTCGGGACAGACGAGGACTTTAAGCGCGGTCTCTTTGACGACGGCGATGATGGCTTCGCGCAGAGGTGCATGATCGTGCTCCTTCATGGCTTCATTGCGTTCGTGTTTTTTGGCATCGAACGCGCGTTTCTTGGATGGAATCGTCCAGTATGGCGTGTTGCGCAAACGCGGGATGCAGCAGAGAAACTGGCCGTCCTCCAAACCGTTGGCTTTGCAGAATGCGGCGGCGGCTTCATCGTTACGCAGCTTGACTCCGAAAGCGCCGTCGGGTCCGAATTCCATGATCGGGCAGGTGATGCCTTTGTCTTTGGCGAACTGAAGCGAAAGGGTGTCGCGGAAGAAAACGAAGCGCGCGTTGCTTAAGAGCTGTTTGGTTTGATCGTCTTGCGCGCTGAATGTAATGCCGTAGATGCCATACGGCTTGCCCGTTTCTTTAGCCCAAAGTGCGACGGAGTTCTGCCCAACCAGTGAGGGGCCGGAACCGTGAAGCAGGAAATCGCAGTCTTTGAAGGCCTGCTTCTGTGCGTCGGCGCCAATGGCGAACTTCAGCTTCGGAAAATTCTTGCGAAGCATCTCCTCGACGCCATTGTCGATGCTGCTGGGCAAGAGTGTGATTTCGGCATCGGGGAGATGTTCGCTGAGAATCTGAATGACGCCGGGGGTGTGGGCGATATCGCCGATGTTGACGGTCTGCCAGGAGGAGCGCAGAAGAATACGCGGAGGGCGTTGTTCTTCGCTCCGGGCCGACACGGCGAGCGCCACGGCTGCCGCGAGCGTGGATTGTAAAAACTGGCGGCGCGGAAGCGAAGGGGGCATCAACGGGCCTTTCACTGTTGGGTGCACGTCGCGTACATCCATGAAAGTACACCGCGATCCTCCGGTTGTATACGGACAGGACGGACAGAATTTCAGGCTGAGCGTCGAGCGCTCCATTCGAAACTGGAGCGCTGGCTCTCACGTTCCGTCAACTGAAAGTACGGAGAACGGATCAGAAGGTTTTATCATTGTGGAGCTCATGGATGACATGTTGGCAGTCAGCGAAGAATTGTGCCGGGAGAATCGTTCGGCCTGATGAGCCATCATCACATGTTCGCTGTTGAGACGTGTGATTCGGCCCTTTTCCAGATGATAGACCGAATCGCATTCGGTGGCGGTGTCGAGGCGGTGCGTGACGAGGATCACGGTGCGCTTGCCTTTGAGGCTGTTGATGGTGTCCATAACGAGCGCTTCGGACTCGGCATCGAGGGCGCTGGTGGGCTCGTCGAAAATCAGGATGGGGGCGTCGGTGACTAGAGCACGCGCGATGGCGATGCGCTGTCGCTGGCCACCTGAAAAGTTTTTGCCGCCTTCCGTGACTTTGGTCTCGTAACCATCGGACAGGACATCGATAAAGGAGGCAGCGCCGGCAAGTTCGGCGGCGTGTTTAATTTTATCGAGGCCGGCGAATTTGTTGCCGTAGCCGATGTTCTCGCCGATGGTGCCAGCCACGAGGGCGTTCTCCTGGGAGACGATGACGATATGGCGGCGCAGCGAGGAGAGACTGATGCGGCGCAGGTCGCGGCGACCGAGCGTGATTTCGCCGGAGGTGGGATCAAAGAATCGCGGCAGCAGATTCAACAGGGTGCTTTTGCCGGAGCCGCTGGCGCCGATGAAGGCGACCATTTCGCCAGGTTCGATGCGCGCGGAGATGCCTTTGACGATGACGCTTCCGGGTTCGTAGCCGAACGAGACGTTCTTGAGAACGAGCGGCCGCGGCTTAACTTTGAGTTCGATGGCATCGGGCGCGTCGCTGACGGCGGGAACTTCGTCCAGCACGGTGAAAACGCGTTCGCTGGCGGTGATGGATGTTTTCACGCGCGCGCTGAAGCCGATGACTTCGGAGAGCGGATTGAGGAGCTGTGAGAAGTACCCCATAAAGAGGAGGAGATCGCCGTAACTGAATCCCTCGGTGGGGCCGTTCAGGATTTGATTCTGATAAACGAGATAGCCGCCATAGCAGAGCACAGACGCCTGGCCGATTCCGTAGATGCATTGAATAAAAAGCGGATAGAGATTTTCCTGCCAGTGCAGACTCATGGCGGCCCTGACGCTCTGATTCATTTTGCTCTGGAACTGTAATTCTTCGTGAGCACGGCGGTCGTAGGCATGAATTAAATTCATTGAGGAGAGGGCGCGCTGGATAACGGTGAGCAGCCCGGCATCGATTTCACGGGATTCCTCGGCGCGCTTTTTAATGTTGCGGCCGAAGTACCAATTTCCAACCAGCATCAAGGGCGCAAGGGCGAGGGCAAAAAGGGTGAGGGGAATACTGCGGGTGAGCATGACGGCGGTGATGGTGAGGAGTGTGGCGGTCTGCTGGCCGGTGGTGAAAATCGTATCAAAAATTCCGAAGGGCCCGAACGTATCGTTGCTGAGGCGGAAGAGGGAATCGCCCATTGGCTTGGAATTGTGGTAGGGAACGCCGAGATGATGAAAATGCTCAAAAAGATCCCGGCGGACACGAAAGGTGCCGCGGTATTTGATGCTGTTGCTGATCATGGAACGGAAACAGGACAGAAGATCGAGGGCAAATTTCAAGACCACGAACATCACGCCGAGAACGACGATGCGAGCGCCAGCGCCTTGCGGAACGAATTGATTAAAGAGATTGTAGATGAATCCTGATTTAGGTTTGGCCGAGAGAACGACATCAATGAGGATGGCCATGGGCCAGGCGAGGAGCGTTCCCAAAACGACAAGAAGGAAGATCAAGGAGACGAGAGCGGCGATGCGCGGCCAATCGTGTAAAAAGTAGGCAAGGGAGCGCTTGTAAGTCGTAAACAAAAGCTGTCTCCTCCAGTTTCACGGGACAGTTCCACGGGATTTCAATGTGAAAAAATTCGGCGATACATGGTCATCAACAACCTAGATTCATTCAATATTCCATCCCTATCACTAAATGCAAAAATGAAGGCATTTCCTTTGCGAGTAGCGAGGCGAACTCGTGGTTGACGGGTAACGATAGAAGGTGTTGGAACAAATCTATCCAACCGCGGTAAGCACTAGCCTATCTGCCGTAGCGAGCTTGCAGGAGGAGGCTGTGTCCAGAACCCCTGCCGTCATTCGGAGGAAACGTGGCACGCTGGATTGCAAACCTGTTCAAACGACGAGCGAGCGCTCATAAGGAGCGGCCGACGACCGTGCGAATGGAAGCACCGGAACAGACACTTCCCGGACGGCTGTTATTCCGGCTGTGGCAATTCGTCAGGCCACATCGTGGAATGCTGGCCCTGTTGACACTCTGTTTTATTTTCAATCAGGCGACGGCCGTTGTCATCCCGATCGCCATGGGCCAGGTGCTGGACAAGATTCTTCCTAGCGGCGACAAGGAAGGTTTGAACCTGATGGTTCAGATCCTCGCCGGGTTCCTTATTGTAAAGTCCCTGTTCACGTTTTTCGAGAGAGAACTGACGGCTCTTGTGGGATCTTTTATTGTGCGGGATGTGCGCATCCGGCTGCATGCGCATTTTCTGAAAATGTCCCTTCGGTTCCTGGATGATTACCAGGTGGGTCGCGTGGTCGCGCGCATCATGGGCGATACGGAATGCGTGAAGAACCTGGTGATCACGGGGTTGCTGAATACCTCGGCGAGCATGATCCGGTTCGTATTCGTATTGGGAACGCTGATTTATCTGGATTGGCGACTGACGTTGGTCACGTGTTCCATTCTGCCTTTTTTCCTGATGGTGTTCTGGAAATTCGCGAATAACTCCAAGCCGGCCTACTTAAAGTTGAATGACGATGGTGCGAGCCTGTTTTCCAGCGTGAACGAAACGTTTGCAGGTGTGCGCGTGGTCAAAACGTACGGCGGCGAGCGACGCGCGAATGCGTCGATGCTCGGCCGCATGCACGACATCATGCGCAAGTCGCTTTCGATAAGCCGTGAGCAGCATTTAATCACGGTGATCTGGGACGGCACGGCGTGGTTGAGTTTGATCGCCTTGGTGTGGTACGGCGGGCATCGCGTCATCGATCAGGGCATGAGCATTGGAGAACTGGTGGCGTTTTATGGGCTACTGGGGCAGATGCAGGGGCCGATCGTTGATCTGATTAATATCAATGCGACGCTGCAACCGGCGCTGGCTTCTATCGATCAGATTGAGCACGTACTGCAGACGGACCCGGAGATCGTGGACCGACCGAATGCGATCAAGGCAGGCGAACTGCGCGGCGAGATTGAATTCTCCGACGTGGATTTCACCTACAAGACGGCGCGGCAGGAACAGAACAAAGACCCGATGAGGGCGCTGGTCGAAGCGAAGCAGAACCGGGTTCGCACGGTGGAAAAAATATCCTTTCACGTCAAGGCTGGCGAATGCGTCGCCGTCATCGGCGCATCAGGCTCCGGCAAGAGCACGGTGTTGAATCTGCTGGGCCGGTTCTACGACATTGACGGCGGGTGCATCAAGGTCGATGGCGTCGATATTCGCGATTACAGCCTGACGTCGTACCTGAAGAATTTTGCCATCGTGCTGCAGGACAATTTCCTGTTCCGCGGCACGATTCGCGACAACATCCGGTACTCCAAATTGGATGCGACCGACACCGAGATCATGCATGCGGCCAAGCAGGCCGGCGCGTGGGGATTCATCCAGGAGTTGCCGGAGGGGCTCAATACGTGGTGCGCGGAACGCGGCGTGTCGCTTTCCGGCGGACAGAAACAGCGGCTTTCGATTGCACGGGCGATCCTGGCCAATCCGCGCATCCTGATTCTGGACGAAGCGACGAGCGCGCTGGATAGCCACACCGAGGCGCAGATTCAGGCGGCGCTGGAAAAGCTGATGCAGGGGCGGACGACGTTTATCGTGGCGCACCGGCTGTCAACGATTGTGGGCGCGGATCGCATTATTGTGCTCGATCACGGGCGCATTATTGAAAGCGGCAGCCATGCGGAATTGCTCCTGAAGGGCGGGCACTACGCGGCGATGTTCAACGAGCAATTTGGGAAAGTGCAGGAGCAGTTCCAGGCCGTTGTGCAGAGCGCGAACGACACATCGATCACGCAAACGGTCATGACGGTAAATCAGGAAGCGGAGCCCACTGGCCGCGGCATCAGCGTGCGCCGGAAAACACTGTCAACGAAGTCCATTGAAATAAAAAGCGTGCAGCCAGACGAGGTGTAGAACGTGGCGCGATCAGTCCTATCACTGTTTCAGAAGAGTCCGAAAACACGCGCTGCGAAAGCGTTGACGGAGGTCTCGTCGTGGGAGCCGCTGCGTTCGGAGATTTACACGGTTCAACAGCTTGAAGAGCTGGCGTGCGAACTGGCGCGCGACCAACGGGTGAACCTGCGGGGCGGCAGCAATGTGCTGCTGAAAAAACTGCGGCTGAATGCGCATATCCTGAAGGCGGCTTACAGCAGTGTGTACGCGTCGGCGGGGCCGCGGCAGCGCATCTCTCCGGCGGGCGAATGGCTGCTGGATAATTACTACCTGATTGAAGAGCACATCCGGATTGGCTGGCGGCATCTGCCGCGCAGTTACAGTCTGGAACTGCCGCTGCTGACCCATGGACAGCACGCGGGTTTTCCACGCGTCTACGCGATCGCGGCCGAACTGATTTCGCACGCGGACGGGCGTATTGAATACAAGAATCTGAGCCAGTTCGTGGCGGCGTATCAGTCGGTGGCGGATCTGAAACTGGGAGAGCTCTGGGCGATTCCGATCATGCTGCGTCTGGCGTTGATCGAAAATCTGAGCCGCGTGTCGGCGCGGATTGCGCGCGAACAGGTGGAGCACGAGGCCGCCGGCCTGTGGGCTCAGCGAATAGCGGATGCGGCGAAACGCAACCCGACTGAAGTGCTGTATGTTGCCGCGGAGATGGCGCTGTCCGGGCACGCGATGTCAAAAAGTTTTGTGGTCGATTTTTCGCGGCGGCTGCAAATGGGAAATCAGGATTTTTCCATCGCGCTGACGTGGATCGACCAGCATCTTTCCGAGCAGGGCGTGACGCGCGAGCAGTTGATTCACGAAGAGAGCCAGTCGCAGGCGGCGGATCAGGTTTCCATCGGGAATACGATCTCGAGTTTGCGGACGTTGCAGGCGATCGACTGGCGCGAATTTGTGGAGAGTCTGAGCAGCGTTGAACGCGCGCTGCGTGAGGATCCGTCTGGCGATTACGCGAAAATGGATTTCTCAACGCGGGATTTTTACCGGCACGCGGTGGAGTTTGCGGCCAAGCGCACGCGCGGGCTGGAGTCCGACGTTGCGGCGCGCGCGGTGGAACTGGCCCGCCATGCGGCGCCGACCGCGGACGCACGGAAGCGGCACGCCGGCTACTACTTGATCGATGATGGAATGGATGTGCTGGACCGGGCGATCCGGGCGCGGCCTTCGAAGAGTGTGGCGCTTAAACGGGCGGCGGCGCAGTTCGCACTGCCGCTTTATGCGGGCTCGATCCTGTCGCTGACGGCGCTATTCACCGTGGTCGTCGGAAATAGCGCATGGGGCCTCGACCTGGGCGTTGCGATTCCGGCGCTGCTGGCGCTCGCGTTGACGGCCAGCCATTTTGCGGTGTCGTTTGTGAATTGGATATCGACACGCAATATTGCTCCGCGCCACACGCCGCGCATGGATCTGAGCGAGGGAGTGCCGGATAGTCTGCGGACGGTGGTCGTTGTGCCGACCATGCTGACCAGCCACACGTCGACCGATGGCCTGCTTGAGAAACTGGAAATTCGCTTTCTGGGCAATCGGGATCCGCATCTGCTATTCGCGCTGCTGACGGACTTGAAGGATGGGCGCGAAGAAATTCTGCCGGATGATGCGGCGGTGATCGATTACGCGGCGGCCGGAATCGCGGCATTGAACCGGAAGTATGGACAGGAGCGCTTTTTTCTGTTTCACCGGCCGCGAAAATGGAATCCGGAAGAACGCGTGTGGATGGGGTACGAGCGCAAACGCGGCAAGCTCGCGGACTTCAATGACTTTCTGCTGCACGGAAAGAAGACTGCGTTCTCGTGCGTGGCGGGCAACGTCGAACACCTTAAGAATATCAAGTATGTAATCACGCTCGATACGGATACGCAGCTGCCCAAAGACAGCGCGAAAGAGATGATCGCGGCGATGGCGCACCCGCTGAATCGTCCGGTCTTTGACGAGAAGCTGGGGCGCGTCATTCACGGGTATACGATTCTGCAGCCGACGGCGGCGATTCATCTGACCAGCGCTCAGGCCACGCCGTTCTCAGCGCTCTTTTCGGGCGAGCCGGGGATCGATCCGTACACGCAAACGATCTCGGAAGTGTACCAGGATATATTTGGCGAAGGCTCGTTCATCGGAAAAGGAATCTACGATGTGGCGATGTTCGAGCGGGTGCTCGGGCAGCGTCTGCCGGAGAACCGCATTCTGAGCCACGATCTTCTGGAAGGCTGCTACGTTCGAGCGACGCTGGTGACGGACGTGCTTCTGTTCGAAGAATTCCCGGCGCGCTATCTGACTGATATGACGCGACGACACCGCTGGATTCGCGGCGACTGGCAGATCATGCGCTGGCTGATGCCATCGGTGCCGACGCTGGATGGCACGACGGCGCCCAATCCGCTCTCGATGCTGTCGCGCTGGAAGATCGCCGATAACCTGCGCCGCAGCGTAGTGCCGCTGGCCATGCTGGGGGCCTTGCTGGTGGGATGGTTTGCGGTGGCCCATGCGTTGAATTGGACGTCATTCGTGCTGCTGGCGATTTTTTTTCCGCTGCTGACGACGGTCTGCACGGAGCTGCTCGCGCCATTCGTCAACGGCGACTCGGTCAGTTTCAGATCGGGTCTGCATTCCATGGTGCGCAGCGCGTGGGGCAGCGCCGTTCGGCAGGTATTGACGCTGGCATTCCTGCCGTACGAGGCCATCGCAAATGTGGATGCGGCGCTGCGCACGCTTTACCGCCTGTGGTTTTCACGCCGGCGCCTGCTGGAGTGGACGACGGCGAGCGAATCGGATCAGGCATCGAGCACGAGCCTGCAGAACACGTACCGGACGATGTGGGTGGCGCCGGCGACGGGAGTGTGCGTGATGGCCGCGCTGGTCGCGTGGGGGTCAGACGCGGCGCTTTTTGCGTTTCCAATCGCGCTACTGTGGGTATTGGCGCCAGCAATGGCCTGGCGAATCAGCTGCCCGGCGAGGGAACGAACGAAAGCTCTTTCCCAAGAGGATTTGACATTCCTGCGTCACTCGGCGCGGAGGATCTGGAGCTTTTTCGAAACGTACGCGGGGGCGGACGACAACTGGCTGCCGCCGGATAATTTCCAGGAATACCCCGGACGCGTGGTGGCGCACCGGACCTCGCCGACGAACATTGGAATGGGTTTGCTCTCCAATCTCAGCGCGTACGATCTGGGCTACGCGCCCGCGCTGGCGATGCTGGAAAGATCGCGCAAGACGCTGGCGACGATGCAGCGCATGGAGCGCCATCGGGGCCATTTCTACAACTGGTACGACACGCAGACGCTGCGGCCGCTGCTGCCGCTTTACATCTCGACGGTGGACAGCGGAAACCTCGCCGGACACCTGCTCGTGTTCAGGCGGGGGCTGCTGGAAATTGCGGATGGTCCGCTGGTCCAGGAGAAAATGCTCGCGGGTCTTCGCGATACGCTGGATGTGCTGATGGAATCGAAGGCGGGCGGGGCGGGCAGTACCGTCCCGCGCGCGCCGGCCTTCGCCGTCAGTACCCATATTTCGAAAATTCAGAACGTACTGCAGCGGCCTGTTCCCACGCACCTGCTGGATTTGCTGAAGCTTTATGCGGAGATACGAGACACGCTTCGCGTGTATGCGGCCCATCCGGAGTATGAGGCGTCCGGGCGAAACTGGGTTCCGCGCATGCTGGAGGCGCTTGATGAGGCGGAGCGGCACGTCTTGCATTTCGCGCCCTGGATGGGGCAGCCGGAGATCCGGGATCTGCTGTCCAAAGAGAAGATCGCGCTGTGGCTGCTGCCCCTTTGCAGTTCGGACATTTCGATCGGCGAAATGGCGCGCATGCGCGAGCATCTCAAGAACGTGACGGTCGAGGATGGAGAGCCTGAGGCGCGTGCAGCACTGCTGAAGAATCTGGCGCTGGGGGCGGAGCACGCCGTGGCGGCATGCGCGGAAGTTGAGGCGCAGGCTAGCTTGTGTCATTCGTTCGCGGCGATGGATTTTGAGTTTCTGTTTGATGCCAAGCGCGAGCTGTTCACGATCGGATTCAATGTTTCCGAACATCGCCTGGACGCCAGCTTTTACGATTTGTTTGCATCTGAAGCGCGGCTGACCAGCTACGTGGCGATCGCGCAAGGGCAGGTTTCGCAGGAGCACTGGTTTTCGCTGGGACGAAATATCACCGCGGCTGGCGGCGAACCGACGCTGGTCTCGTGGAGCGGTTCGATGTTCGAGTATTTAATGCCGCTGCTGGTGATGCCGGATTACGAGGGAACGCTGCTGCACCAGACGTACAAGGGAATCGTGGCGCGGCAGATCGAGTACGGCAGACAGCGCCACGTGCCGTGGGGCATTTCGGAATCGGGCTACAACCTGACAGACGCGCATTTGAATTATCAATACCGCGCGTTTGGCGTTCCGGGGCTGGGGCTGAAGCGCGGGCTGAGCGACGATCTGGTCATTGCGCCGTATGCGTGTTCAATGGCGTTGATGGTGGACGCCGGCGAGTCGATCGCGAACCTTCGCCGGCTGGAGCGCGACGGGCGCGAAGGCGAGTTTGGATTTTATGAAGCGATCGATTACACGCCCGCGCGCCTGCCTCCGGGCGCGGATTGCGCGGTGGTGCGCTCGTATATGGCGCATCACCAGGGCATGGCGCTGCTGTCGATCAATTATGTTCTCTGCAACCAGCCGATGCAGCGGCGGTTTATTGCCGATCCTATTTTGAAATCCATCGAAATGCTGCTGCATGAACGCGTGCCGCGCAACGCGGGCGTGGTGCAGCCCAACGAGCCCGAGACCTCGGTGCCGCGCGGAGTTGAAAACGAGTGCTGCCTGCATGTGGTGAAGGACCCCAGCACGGCAATTCCGGAAGTTCACCTGCTGTCGAACGGCCGCTACCACGTGATGGTGAATGCGGCTGGAGCCGGGTACAGCCGCTGGAATGATCTGTCGCTGACACGCTGGCGCGCCGATTCGGTGCGCGATGGTTACGGGCTGTTCTGTTTCGTGAGAGATTTGCGCCGCAAGGAAACCTGGTCGACCTCGCACCAGCCGTCGTTGCGCGCGGCGGATAGTTACGAAGCCATTTTTTCACAGGGGCGCGCGGAGTTCCGGCGCTCCGATTTCGAGATCGATATACACACGGAGATCAGCGTCGCGGCGGAAGACGATATTGAAGTCCGCCGCATCACGATTACCAATCAGTCAGCGGAAGTGCGCGAATTGGAAATCACCACGTTTGGCGAAGTGGTGATGGCGACGCAGGGCGCTGACCTGGCGCATCCGGCGTTCAGCAATTTGTTTGTGCAGACGTTCCTGGATGAGCCACGCGGGGCGATTTTCTGTACGCGCCGGGCGCGCAGCGGGAGTGAAAATCCGCCATGGATGGTGCATCTGCTCAACATCAAGGGCACCGAAATCGGCGTGCCGACGTATGACACGGATCGCTCCAAGTTCATCGGGCGCTGCCGGTCGATTCACGACGCGGCGGCGATGTCGCGGGAGAATCTGGAGAATTCGCAAGGTTCGGTGCTGGACCCGGTGGTGTCGATTCGGCGGAAAATCCGGCTGATTCCGTACGCGTCGGCGCGGTTGGACTTGATTTGCGGCATCGCGGCATCGCGCGTATCGGCGGAGTCGCTGGCGGATAAATACAACGATCAGCATATGTCCGACCGCGTGTTTGAAATGGCATGGACACAAAGCCAGGTGATGTTGCGGCAGCTGAACGCGACGGAAATCCAGGCGCAGGTGTTCGCGCGGCTGGCGGGATCGATCATTTATCCGTCGCATCACCGGCGCGCCAATCCGGTGGTATTGGCGAAGAACCGGCGCGGGCAGTCGGGACTGTGGGGTTACGGAATATCGGGTGATCTGCCCATTGTTCTGCTGCGTATTGCCGACCCGGAGAATCTCGACCTGGTGCGCAAGGCGGTGCAGGCGCATGCGTACTGGCGCATGCGCGGGCTGGCGGTCGATCTGGTGATCTCCAACGATGACGCGTCCACGTACCGCCAGGCGCTTTACGATGAGATCATGACGATCATTACGTCGAGCACGGAGGCGCATTGGATCGACAAGCCCGGCGGCATATTTGTGCGGCGCGCGGACCAGATAACCGAGGAAGACCGGACACTTCTGCAGACCGTCGCAGGCGTGGTTCTCAATGACAGCGAAGGGACGTTTCAGGAACAAGTCGAACGGCGTACGCGAAGTGACGTACAGTCTCCGCGTCTCAAGCCGTCTATCGTGCGGCGCGAAAATTTAGACCGCGCGAAGGGCCCGGCACAGCGCGCGTTGCCGGCGGACCTGCTCTTCTTCAATGGGTTCGGGGGCTTCTCACCGGATGGGCGCGAGTACGTCATGACGCTGCCGGGGTCCACAACGACGCCGGCGCCGTGGGTCAACGTGATCGCAAATCCGACGTTTGGAACGGTGGTGTCCGAAAGCGGCGCGGCGTACACGTGGCTGGAGAACAGCCACGAATTCCGCCTGACGCCATGGAACAACGATCCCGTGACCGATGCGAGCGGTGAAGCGTTCTATATCCGCGATGAGGAGAGCGGCGAATTCTGGTCGCCCACACCGCTGCCGGTTCGCGGCAAGGGAACATACGCCGTGCGGCACGGCTTTGGGTATAGCGTGCACGAGTGCTCGGAAGGCAACATGTATTCACGGATGACCACGTTTGTGGCGATGGATGCGCCGGTCAAATTCGTGACGCTGAAGCTGCGCAATGAGAGCGCGTATCATCGCCGCATGTCCCTGACGGGATATTTCGAATGGGTGTTGGGCGAATTGCGGACGCGCACGCAGATGCATGTGCTGACCGAGGTCGATACGAAGACGGGCGCGATGCTGGCGCGCAACCGGTACAGCCCGGATTTTCCGGACCGCATCGCGTTCCTGGACTGTTCGGAGAGAAACCGGACGGTGACGGGCGACCGTGCGGAATTCATCGGCCGCAATGGCACGCTGCAGTCGCCCCTGGCGATGGGCCGTTCGCGTTTATCCGGGCGTGTGGGCGCGGGACTGGATGCCTGCGCGGCGATGCAGACACAGGTGGTTCTGGCGCCGGGGCAGGAACGCGACGTGGTTTTTGTGCTGGGCGTGGGGCGCGACGCGGAAGACGTGCAGCGGTTGCTGGAGCGGTTCTGCAACCTGGGCGGAGCGCGCGAGGCTCTGGATTCGGCGCGTGACCATTGGACGCGCACGCTCGGCGCGGTGCAGGTTGAGACGCCGGATACGGCGGTGAATCTGCTGGCGAATGGCTGGCTGCTGTATCAGACGCTGTCCTGCCGCATGTGGGCGCGGACGGGATTTTATCAATCGGGCGGCGCGTATGGATTCCGCGATCAATTGCAGGATTCGATGGCGCTGCTGCATTGCGAGCCGACGCTTTTCCGCAATCAGATTCTGCGGGCGGCGGCGCATCAGTTCCGCCAGGGAGACGTGCAGCACTGGTGGCATCCGCCGCTGGGGCGCGGCGTGCGCACGCATTTTTCAGACGACTATTTGTGGCTGCCGTTTGCGGTGTGCCGTTATGTCAAGGGCACGGGTGACACGGGGGTTCTCAATGAAACGATTCCGTTCATCGAAGGACGTCCAGTCAATCAAGACGAAGAGGCGTATTACGATCTGCCGCTGACGCATGAAGAATCCGGGACGCTCTACGAACATTGCGTGCGTGCGATTCGCAATGGACTGAAAGTCGGCGTTCACGGTCTGCCGCTGATCGGGTGCGGCGATTGGAATGATGGCATGAACCGGATCGGCGAAGAGGGCAAGGGCGAGAGCGTGTGGCTGGCATTTTTCCTTTATGACGTGCTCACTCAATTTGTGCCGGTGGCGCAGATGCGCGGCGATGCGGAGTTCGCGAAAGTGTGCATCGACCATGCCGCGCAGTTGAAGAAGGCGATTGAAACTGAAGGGTGGGACGGGCAGTGGTACCGTCGCGCGTACTTCGATGACGGCGAGCCGCTGGGATCGGCGGCGAATACGGAATGCCGCATCGACTCACTGCCGCAGAGCTGGTCGGTGTTGTCGGAGGCGGGCGACCACGATCGGTCGGTGATGGCGATGAACGCGGTGGATCAGCATCTGGTGCGGCGCGATGCGGGATTGATACAGCTTTTTGATCCGCCGTTCGATAAAGCGGTGAAAAATCCGGGGTACATCAAGGGCTACGTTCCGGGCGTGCGCGAGAATGGCGGGCAGTACACGCACGCGGCGATCTGGACGATCATGGCGTTTGCGAAGCTGGGGAATTCGGCGCGGGCCTGGGAACTGTTGACTATTGTCAACCCGCTGAACCACGCGCGCAGTTACAGCGACGCGCTGCTATATAAGGTGGAGCCGTACGTGGTCGCGGCGGATGTTTACGCGGTGGCGCCGCATACGGGGCGTGGTGGCTGGACGTGGTACACGGGCTCGGCGGGATGGATGTACCGGCTGCTGGTGGAATCACTGCTTGGCGTGGAACGCGAGGGGTCGCTGCTGCGGATCCATCCCTGTCTTCCCAAGGAATGGCCGGAATTTAAGATCCGCTACCGGTATGGAAGCGCGCTCTACAAGATCACGATCAAGGCCGGCAAAGGAAAAGCGGGCCGCATGATTGTGGACGGCATTGTATCAGCGGACAACACGATCGCGCTTACGGATGACGGGTTGGAGCACCTTGTTGTGGCGGAGTTGGGGGAGTTTTCCGGGCGCGTTGATACGCGCAAAAACTTGCCGCTCGCGGCTGAGCGCCGGTCCGAGGTTCCTAGCGGAAGTGTGTAGGTCAAAGGCGCCAAGAACAGCAGCGGATTGGTCTACCACAGGGCGGAGAGGACACGGAGGACCGGAGGTCATTTCAGAATGATGACATCGACGGGGTCGAGGCGCGGGGTTTTTAGTTCGATGCGGTCGCCGGCGCGCTTAAATTCGAGGGGGCCGCGCAACGCGCTGACGGCATTTTTTATCGGGCGATCGGTCTGAACGGAAAGCTGGTTGCCGGCTTCGGGCGAGGGGCCGCCGAAACTGGCGAGCAGGATGGCAAGTCCGCTTTCGTGTTCGAACAGCGTGGCTTCGGATGACGGGTGGTTGAATTCAAGGCGCTGCCTGCCGAGACGTTTGAGAACCGGCGCGGCCAGCCAAGTGCGAACTTTTCCGGCGGCTTTGCCGTTGTCGCGGTAGACGTGGCCGGGATGGATTCCCAGAAGAATGGTCTGCCCCTTTCCTACTGTGTTGACGACGGCGGCGCATTCTCCGGCGCTGTACGCGGCGATGCTTTTCCCGGTGGTGGGTTCGAGAATGAAGGCCATCCCGGCGGGCTTGAGGTCGATCTCGGGGAAGGCGTGGGACGCGGAAAATTTCACGCTGGCGACAGAGGCTTTTTCTTTGGCATTTGAGGCGCGTTGACGGGCACCGAAGAGTTCCGTGGATTCGGGAAGAGCGTCGTTGTAGGTGTCGAACAGGGCCGCTCCGCCCGTGGCGATCAGCACACCGCCGGCACTGACCCACGATTTCAATTCGGACAGATGACTTTTTGAGAGATTGTAGCCGCCCAGAAAAAGGCACTCATAGCGCTTCAGATCTTCGGCGGTAAGGTCTTCTTCGATGATGACATCGACGGGAATTTGCGAGGCTTTGAGGCCGATGAACGTCCACATCCAATCGTGGTTCAGCCGGCCGGCCCCTTCCTGCATGATCTCGTGGCTGCGGTTGTAGAGAATGGCGGTGCGGCGCGGCTCGCGCTTTCCTTTGCCGATGATTTCGTCGGCGGGGCCGATGGCGTGAGCGGCGCACATGACCGCATAGTATTCGCCCTGATGTTCGCTCCAGGCATTGCTGCCTTCGGCCCAGTTATCGACGGGACCCCAGTCGTACAGGTGGAGCCAGGAGATGCCTTGCGCGACGCAGCCGAAGATTTTCTCCGCGCTGCCGCCGCAGTTGGCGCCGACGTAGAAGCCGGAGGGGTAACCGTGTTTGCGAACGGCGCAGTCGATCAAGGCGGCGTAGAAGCTGGTGCATTGATAGGCGGTGCCGAGTCCCCAGTCGCCGCCGGTGGCCCAGTCTTCAGCCCAGCCGAGCGATTGAGCTTTGTTGCGCGGCAGGACGAACCAGTCGCCGCCGTTCATGGTTGCGCCGGTCAGGAAAAGCGGGTGCGGTGAATAATTGTTGTAGACGCGCGCGTTCGGGAAATTTTTCTCGAATGCGTGCGTGATCGGGCGGTAATCGTCGGCGGTGACGAGGTGGCCGAAGCGGTGCGAATGATAGAAGAGACGGCGTTCGAAACGGCCGGGGTTGGCTGACAACTGGCCGAGGCAATCGATGGCGCTCAGATCGTCGACGCCAAGGAAAGCGGGGATGTCCATGCCGTCGAGGCGGGCTTGTTCTTTGAGGTACGCGTGAAATTTTTCGCGTTTGGCGGGGTCGGCGTTGATCACGGCGGCATCGGTCAGCGTGCCGATTTCATCGCCGATTTTGACCTTGGTCAATTTCTGACGATCCGGGTCGCTCATGCCGCGCGCGACGGCGGCGGCGTCGGCGGTGTTGTAGGCGCTGATCTCATCATGCAGTCCGTATTTTTTAATGATGCCTGGCGGCGCGCCGTCGATCCAGTTGAGGCCCAGCTTCGCGAGCATCTCCGCGGCGCGTTCCTTGTTTGAAGGCAGCACGCCGCATCCGGCAAAAAGGCGGATGTGGTGGGGGCGCGGGTGATTTTCTTTGAGGCCGAGGCGTTCGGCGGCTTGCTGTGCCCAAGTGAAATAGCGTTCGACGATGCCTTCCTGCGTGAGGATCTGTTTGACCGCGTCGGCGTCCCACATGCCCCACGCGGCGACGCCGCGCGCGGGCGTGTTCGTCCAGGCGCCGTGCGGGATGCGCAGCAAAGCGCGGCCCCCGCCGACTCCGGTTTTGACCGAGAGCGCGACGGCTTTCTCGTGCTGAAACCAGGCGAATTGAATTTCGAGATTGCCTGTGGGCATGCCGTTCACCGAGAGGTTGCAGGTGGACCACGGGCCGGGGCCGGGCACGAGCGCCTCGGTCGCTTCGATGAAGGGGGACCATTCGTTGGCGTTCGCGGCGACAGTGCCGATGGGCCAGCCCCACACGCCTTCGGTGGACCCGCGAACCGGACGCGGGCCCCAGTGGTAGCCGAGGCCGGCATCGACGGTAATTTTTGCACCGGCTTTGAGCGCGGGGTTGACGGCTTTGAAACGCATGTAAATCTTGCCGATGGATGTGGTGAAGCTCGGGCGGAAATCCGTGCTGCGCGAGAGCAGGAGGGCGCTGGCGCGCACGCGTTTATCAGCTTTTGAAAGCGCGGCGCGGTAGACGCCTTTCTTGATTTCAACGTCCCAGTGCTCCCAGGCGATCGTGGCATCGGACGGAACGGAGACGAGCTGCGATTCGCTTTCGAAACGAATCGGGCGTTTTTTCTCGAGCTCTTTTCCGTTCATGCCGCCGCCGAGGCGCATCTGGCCGAAGGCGTGAAGGAGTGCGGGTCCAGTATCGGTGTAGGTTTTCGGATCTCCGGCGGCGGTGCTTTGTGGCGTAAGCGCAAGGGTGACGGGGAAGTTGGTGTTGAGGCCGAGCAGATGACGGAGGGAGGCGCGATAAGCGCCGGTTTCGGGAACTTCGATCAGCGTGCTGATGGCCTCGTCGGCGAGTGGAAAAACGGCCGAGCCTTCCTGCTGCCAGTGGAACGTCTCGACCGATTTTACAGCGGGGGCGGCGGACGGTTTCACGTGATCCCACGCGGTGAGCGGGGACAGGTGGGTCGCGGACATCAGCGCCAAGTCGCGCGTGATTTCTTCGCCAAGCAGCGCGTTCAGTTCGTCGGCGGTGTTTTTCTCATCGAGGTCCAGCGCTTCGCCGGCGCTGACGGCGGAGAGGCAGACCAGGCAGGCGATCGACACCATGTTTAAACGGCGCGGCCAGAAGTTCAGATGCATTGTTAAATGCCTCAGCGTTCTATCCAGCTACTTCAAGGGCACGATGTAGCAGAAGCCGTCGGCATCGGTGACGAGCACGGCGGGCATCCTTTTTCCGTCAATCTCGTCGAGCGGCAAGAGCGCGTTGATGTCGTCGGCGCCCGCAAGGGGGGCGTTGTCTGTACGGGCGACGCCGAATTTTCCGGAGAATTGCGGGACGACGAAAAGTTCTCCGTGAGGACGCGAGGGCAGCACAAATTGGCGACTCGTTTTCAACGTCGCGGCGTCGAGGAGACTCAGTTGGCCGCGAATGTCGGTGCACAGAATAATGGTCTTTCCGTCGAGAGTCGCGGCGGCGATGTCGACGAGCCATGTAGGCCAGCGGACGTCGGCGGCGATGCTGCCATCAGCGGAATTCAAAAGGAGGATGCGGTTGTTCTTGCTGGCGACGAGCCACTGCGCGCCGACCCTTTCGGGGATTTTTAGAAGGACGTCTCCGATGGGCTGCTTCCAGAGTACAGAGCCCTCTTTGGCGCTAATCGCGATGAGCGTATTACTCCCCATTATAAAGGAGAGGATAGCGACGCCGGCATCGACTATCGCGCCGCGGCATTCGCCGGGAACATTTTTGCGCCAGAGTTCCACGCCATCGTCGCGGTTTTTGCAGAAGATATCCCCGTCGGCAGTGCCGGCAAAAACATGAGCGGCGGCCAGCAGTGGTCCGGCGGTTATGGTCGCGGATTCGTCTTTCTTCCAGAGCTCCTTGCCGTTGCGAGTCACGCTGAGCGAGGTGGCACGGGCGAGGGCTGCGCTGCGGTCATCGAGCGCGGAGAAGCTCCAGGGCAAGCCGGGCGATTCCGCGAACAGATTTTTCTGAGTTCCGGTCGCGAGATCGATTGAGGCCAAGCCGCGCGAAACACGAAAGACGCGGGCGGCGGCGGGTTGAGACAGATAGAGGTCAGGCTTCGTGGTCGGCGCGCTGGCCCAGAGGCGTTTTCCGGAACGCGGATCGAATGCGAAAATGCCTTCGTCACTGGTGGCACAGAGGCGCTCGGTGGTGGCGGCGAGCAGTCGCGCGTGACCGCCGGAAAGGGCGGTCATGTCGGCGATGCCGGAACCGGATTTCATGAGATGGAGCAGGCGGACGAGGTATCCGTAATAGTGGTCTTCGGGGAGGCCTTCTTTCTGCCGCGGGATCCCGCCCTTCGGCAGCTTGCTGAAGCGCAGCGAGGCGGATTTGAATTCGAGGCGCAAGTCGAGGTGAAGACTTTGTTCGGCGGATTCGGAGGTTGGAGCGTAGCCGGCGGCACAGGCCGCGGCGTAGAGCATAACTTCCAGAGGCGGGAGGGCTTCGCGGTTGGAGGCGGAGGCAACGGGGGCGGCGGCACCGGGAGTTTCTTTATCGTCGGATTGCCAAGCGTCGAGTTTCACATGGACTACTGGAGCGGGCGGAGTGGGCGGCGGTCGGCGGAAGCCGATACGGAATGCGCCCGTGATGCGATCGACGGGTGGTATCCATTTTTTGGCGCCGTTCTGGAGCCAGGAAATAGTGTAGGGAATGTGGGCCATCAAGCGGGGCGTGTTGCCAGGGCCATCGAGCATGAAGACAAACGCATTGGCCTGGCCGCCGAAACCGGTCAGCACCACGGAAACCCATTCGCTTGCGGGACAGTTTTCAGGCCGCTTGTTCCAGCGCGCTGGCGGCGGAGCGGCTGCCGCGGTGCACCATCCCGCGTTGTTAAGATGAGTGACGACCGCGTCTGCGTCGAGCGTCCCGCCGGTGACGCCGAGATTGGAGATAGAAATCTGGAAGCGGGGCTTGGCGTCTTCGGCGCGAAGGGGAATCAAGAAAAAACAGAAGGAGGCGAGTAAGAGAAAACGAGCGGGTGCGCGCATGAAATCGGAGCCCTGGGATTCAAACGAACTGAGTGTCCGATGATGCAGGCTCGGGTGGCGTTCGGCAAGCCCATTAAAAATAACAAAGCCTCCACCCGGTACGGAAAAGTGAACGGAGAACGGAGGTACTGGGGACTGAGACGGACGGGCGAGACGCCCGCGGTACGGGGCTGAGACTGAGTTGGAACTCGTCAGGTGTAGGACTATGCTGGCGGTAACTACAAACTTTGATCAGGGAGAGAAACCATGGCTGGATTGTTGAATCGTGCGGCATTCGTGATTGTCGTGTTGGCGTTGGCGCGCGGTGTTTTCGCGGGCGAGGCTGAGATTGCGGCGGTGACGGCGGCGGTGAAGGAATTCGTGACGAAGCAGGACGTGGCGGGCGTGGTGACGCTGGTGGCGACGCCGGAGAAGGTTGTGCATTTCAGCGCGGTGGGCCACGCGGACGTGGGGGCCAGCAAGCCGATGGCGCTGGATACGATTTTCTGGATTGCATCGATGACCAAGCCAGTCACGGCGAGCGCGATTTTGATGCTGCAGGACGAGGGTAAACTGTCGGTCGATGATCCGGTGGAAAAGTATGTTCCGGAACTGGGCGGCCTGAAAACGGCGGCGGGCGTTGCAGGCAAATTGACGATCCGGCATCTGATGACGCACACGTCGGGACTGGCGGAGGCGTCGAACGATGAGGCGAAGGCAGCGAAGACGCTGGCGGAATTGATCCCGCATTTTGCGAAGAGGCCGCTGCAGTTTGAGCCAGGCGCGAAATGGCAATACTGCCAGTCGGGCATCAACACGATGGGGCGTATTGTCGAGATTGTTTCAGGGATGGCGTTTCAGGACTTTCTGCAGAAGCGATTTTTCGAACCGCTGGGGATGAAGGATACGACATTTTATCCGGCCGCCGACCAGCGCCCGCGCCTCGTCACCGCGTACAAGGCGGCGGAGGGAAAATTGACGGTGACGCCGCCCATGGCGATTTTCGATCCCACGAGAAGCGACCGCTTTCCAGCGGCCAATGGCGGGCTGTATTCGACGGCGGGAGACTATGCGAAATTCTGCCAGATGATTTTGAACAACGGTTCGTTCGGCGGCAAACAGTATATCAAGCCGGAATCCGTAAAACTGATGACGGTGAATCAGACGGGTGAATTGAAGACCGGATTTACGGACGGGAATTGCTGGGGGCTGGGCTGGTGTGTGATCCGCCAGCCGCAGGGCGTGAGCGCGATGTTGTCGGCGGGGACGTTTGGTCATGGCGGCGCGTGGGGCACGCAGGCTTGGATCGATCCCGAGAAAAAACTGATCTACGTGCTGATGGTACAGCGTTCGAACTTTCCGAACTCGGATGCGTCGGATCTGCGGAAGGCGTTTCAGGGGGCGGCAGCGGGGGTGCTGGTGAAATGAAAAGGTCAAACGAGGAACGGCCACGGAATCGCCAAGGGCGCCACGAATAGGAGAGCGTCAAGAACGGCAATAGAATAGTGATGAGACGAAGCAAACGGCACTGGCTGCGGCCAGTGGCACCATTATGGGGCAAGCTGGATGGGCGATTTGTCATTGTGTGGTTCGATGAGAAATGAGAATTAAAAATGACGAATTCTGTTCGTTCCGCAACTGTTCTGTTCGTTCGCGCGCTGACCCCTCACCCTAGCCCTCTCCAGAAGGGGAGAGGGACCGCGCGTCCGGCGGTATCGGGGAACACGCCGTCAGATATCGTCTCGCGGCGTGCTGTCGTCGGGCAACTGGCGGAGCAGTTCGGGGTCGAGAGAGATGTTTGGGTTTTCAGCTTCGGCCACGGCGGTCGCGCTGGGCGCCGGAGCGGCGGAGAGCTGCGAAGCGGGGTTGTCCTTGCTGCCGCGCGCGCCCCACGCGGTGCCGTTGTTGTTGGCGCGCACGCGCTTGAAGCTGTCCCAGCCTTCTTGGGAGATGAGCAGCTCGCGGCCTTTGGCGCCGCGGTCGGGACCGACGATGCCGCGCGCTTCCATCTGGTCGCAGAGTTTGGCCGCGCGGGTGTAGCCCAGTCCCATGCGGCGTTGCAGCAGCGACGTTGAGGCGCGTCCGCTGGCCAGGAAGACTTCGACGCCTTCGTCGAACTTTTCGTCGAGCTCGATGGCCTGGCGGTTGTTTTCTTCGCGCGGCTCGCCATCTTCGCCTTGCGCCGCGGCGACCTTCTCGATCTCGTCGCTGTAGATGGGCTCGGCCTGATCCTTGCAGAACTGCACGATCGGCTTGATTTCCTTGTCGTCGGTGAAGACGCCTTTGGCGCGGACCAGATTCGAATTGCCCGGTCCGATGTAGAGCATGTCGCCGTGTCCGGCGAGCTTCTCCGCGCCGCCGGTGTCGAGAACGATGCGGCTGTCGATCTTGCTCTTTACCTGGAAGCAGATGCGGCAGGGGAGATTCGTCTTAATTAAACCGGTGACCACGTCGGCGCTCGGGCGCTGCGTGGCGAGGATGACGTGGATGCCGGCCGCGCGGGCTTTCTGAGCGAGGCGCGCGATGGCCTGTTCGATTTCTTTTCCGGCGGTCATCATCAAGTCCGCGAACTCGTCGACGATGATGACGATGTAGGGCATCGCGTCCATGTAATCGTCGGGGGCGATATCGGCGGGCAAGCGCGCGAGTCGTTCTTCGCTGGTCATCTTGTTGAACGTGGCGATGTTGCGGACGGCCACGCGGCTCATGCGTTCGTAACGCTGTTCCATCTTCTGCACGGCCCACGTCAACACGCCGCTGGCCAGTTTCATGTCGGTGACGACCGGGCAGAGCAGATGCGGGATGCCTTTGAAGTCGGTCATTTCAACTTGCTTCGGATCGACCAGGATCATCTTCACTTCATGCGGCTTTTTCAGGATCATCAAGCTGAGGATAATGGAATTCAGGCAGACCGATTTTCCAGAGCCCGTCGTTCCGGCGATGAGCAGATGCGGCATCGTCGTCAGATCGGGGAAGAGCGGATTGCCGATGGAATCGCGGCCGAGGATGAGCGGCAGGATGCCGGCCTTGGAGCGGAATTGCGGCGATTCGAGAATCGGGCGCATGCAGATCTTGTGTTTTTCGGCGTTTGGAATTTCCAGTCCGATGGTGGCCTTGCCGGGGATGGGCGCAATGATGCGCACGCCGTGCTCGGCTTTCATGGCCATCGCCAGATTGTCCTGCAGGCTCAGGACGCGCTGAACCTTGATGCCGGGATCGAGTTCGAGTTCGTACATAGAGACCGTCGGGCCGGTCTGGATGCCGACGAGCTTGGCGCCGAGCTTGAAATCCCAAAGCGTCTGGATCAGCGTCGCGCCGCGTTCTTTCAGGCCCAGGCTGTCCGGCGGCGGGGCTTCGTCTTTTTCAAAAAGCAGTTCGTATTTTGGAAGATCGTAGTGCACGGGAAGCTGCGGCTTGGATTCTTCTTCGTTCGATTCCTCGGCGGGGATGACACCATTGGCTCTGTCCGCGGCGGCTGCGGCATCGGCCATGGCCTGCTGGAATTTCTCCTGCTGCTTGGCAAGCTTGGCGTCTTTGTCCGCGCGTTCCTTCTCCAGTTTCTCAAAGGCCTTGGCTTCTTTCTGATCCCTGGCAAACTGCTCGCGCGCCTGCTTCTCGCGCTCAAGGCGTTCGGCTTCAGCGACTTCGGCCTGGCGCACGGCTTCCTGCTTGCGGCGTTCGGCTTCATCGGCTTCGTTGGTGGCTTCGATCTCCGCCTTGGACGGCTTCTTCTGTTTTTCTTCTTCAACGTCGAGGCGCGATTTCACCAGTTTCTCGGCGGCGATTTCGTCGAGTGCTTCCGCGACCTTGGCGCGTTTCTGCGGCGTCACCTCTCCCCCACCCTTCTCGGCCTGCTTCGATTTCTCGGCCTTTTCGGGAAGATCGGCGAACGGCACGCGGATCTTGCGCGTGTCGGGCACTGGCAACATGTTCACGCGAGCCACTTCGACGCCACTGGTGGATTCATTCGCGTCGCGCACCGCCTGGCGCCTCTCGCTGATGCCTGAATGTGCTGCGCCGGCGAGCGCGGGTTGAGCGGGGACGAACGGCGGACTGGCCGGAGAGTTGTGGCGGCCGAGAATATAATCGATACCCGTATGTCCCGCCTGAACGACGCCGCGTCCGACAATTCCAAGCAGCATTTCGGTGAGACTCGGAGCGATCAACAGACAGCACAATGTGCTGGCGGCAGCGAGAAGCAGGAATACGCCAATTTTCCCGAAGTAGCTGATCAGCGGCGGGGCCAGCACCGTTCCACCCAGCAATCCGCCGGGACCTGCCGGGAAGGAGTCGGAGACGGAGGCTTTGACATCCATCGCGCCGGCCCACGCGCAGACCAGCAGCGTGAGCAAGACCGCGCCGATGGACTTGGCCGCCGCGCCCGTCATGGAACGCAGCGAGCACATCACGGTTCCGAAAATGAGCAGCAGCGCGGTCAGCACCCACGCGCCGACGCCGTACACGCAGAAGGCGTGATGGGCGAGCCACGCGCCGATGAGTCCGGCTTTGTTCTCGATGGTGTGAGATTGAGCGGCGCTGTAATCCATCACGTCGTACGGCGAATGCGTGAACAGGCTGACCCCGGCGAACAGCGCAAAGCAGACCACCCCAAGTCCGGTGACAATGGCGCGAGTTTCACGGGCGTTGTCGCTCGTCATTACGTCCTCCCATTTTTTTCATCCCTTCTTTTGTTCCCCCCAAGGGAAGAAAGGCAGAGTTCGGCGAATGAGCTATCAGCTTTCGGCCTTAGGCTAATTGACGACAGTCCATCCGAGATACGGGAGGTATCGGCACTATAAGGAGAGAACTTTACGATTGCGGGTTGAGGAATGCGGATTTTGGATTGAGGATCGGAGTGCGGAACGCGCACCATTTAATCCCAGAAGCAGACGGGGCTACCAGCCCCGTCAAGCCGTCGGGAAGAAAGCTCGGACCGTATGCCCGCCCCGGAGAAATCCCCAACAACGGACAACAGGCAACGGGCTATTCTCCAGTGTATGGGGGGAGTTCGCAGCGGAGGGTGTTGTCCTGGCGGTAGCCCAGGGCGTATTCGGCCTGGATGATCTGCTGGACTTCTTTGGTGCCTTCGTAGATGACGGCGCCGCGGCTGTTGCGCCAGAAACGTTCGACGGGAAATTCATTGCTGTAGCCGTAGGCGCCGTGGATTTCGATGGCGTGATCGGCGGCGGTTTGCGCATTCACCGTGATGGTCCATTTGGCCATCGCCACTTCGCGAGTGCAGCGCTTGCCGGTATTTTTCATCCAGCCGCATTTTCTAACGAGCAGATCGCCGGTGTCGCGGCTCTGGGCCATGTTGGCGATCATCTGCTGAACGAGCTGGTGCTTGCCGATCTCGCGTTTGAAGGTGTTTCTTTCGTGGCAATATTTGGTGCTCGCATCCAGGCACGCGCGGATGAGTCCGTTAGCGCCAGCGGCGACGGTGTAGCGGCCGTTGTCCAGAGCGGACATGGCGACTTTGAAACCTTCGTCGGGATTGCCGATCATGTTCTCGGCTGGGATTTCGACATCCTGAAACGCGACGCCGCCGGTGATGCCGGAACGCACGCCGAGTTTTCCGTGCAGGGCATAAGGAGCGACGCCTTTCCATTTTCGTTCAACGATGAACGCGCTGATGCCGGATTGGTCTCGCTGCGCCTGCTTTTCGCGATCGGTGTAGGCCATCACGAGGTATTGATCGGCGATGGTGCTGAGGCTGATCCAGATTTTTTCTCCATTGAGAACGTAGCGGTCGCCTTTCTTTTCAGCGAAGGCCTGGATTCCGGCGACGTCGCTTCCCGCAGCCGGTTCGGTGAGGCAGAAAGTGGCGAACTTTTCGCCGCGAGCGAGCGGGGCGAGGTATTTCTGTTTCTGTTCTTCGGTGGCCCACTGCAACAGGGCGAGCGAGTGCAGGCCGTTGTGAACGGAGATGATAACGCGCGCGGCGGAGTCGATGTATTCGAACTCTTCGCTGAGGATCGCGAGGGTGTGGTAATCGAGGCCGAGGCCGCCGTATTTTTTGGGAATACTGGCGCCGAGAAAACCTTCCTCGCCCATTTTTTTATAGATGGATTCGTCGGGCTGCGCTTTCTCATCGCGTTCGCGCAAGCCGGGAGCGACGACGCGCGCGGCAAAATCGCGGGCGGCTTCGCGGAAGCTTTCATGATCGGGGGTGTAGGTCAGATCCATGGATTCCTTAACTTTCTAAACGGCGAATCTACCACAGAGGACGGAGTGCGGGTGAGAATGCTTTCTCCCAAGGTCGGCACGTTGTAAAACCGTGTCCTAATTCACCCTGAAAAATGTCTTTACCGACCCCAGATCAAACCCCTGTCTGATTTTTGAGACAAGGAACGCCATTAGGACACAAGGATGGGCCTAACACCCTAATACGCATGACGTTCAACGCTCCCCCCGAATAATGTCTTCCGGCTTCACCCGGCCCACCTGAAAGTCCGCTTGTGTGTAATACCCGTATTGAAAGCTTCCGCCAGCGGATATGATGGGGATTGTCTGCCCTAAGATGAGGCCGCGTTTCGGAACTACGTCGCCAAAGGGCGGTCTCGAAGAGCACACTGATACCGAAACTTTAGCGCGACGGGTGTGTGAGCAATATACTGAACTTCGATAAGTGTCGGAGCGTAGTGCCCGATGTTTCGCGGATGGTCTTTCCGTCTTAAAGGCGTGTTCAGCCTCCAGCCTTTTCAATATGTTTCTTCGCCCGCCTGAAAATCTCTTTCATGTCGTCGTGCGGAATCATCACTTCGATTTCCGAAAGCGTCCCCCAATGGGCTTCGGTATGTTCGTCAGAAAGTGTCACGTCGTCCGACTCGATATGGCAGAGAAAGTAAACCACTTCCTTCGGCGTTGACTTTCCTTTCTTGTCGATCGCATATTTCATAACTTCGCGGAAACCCGGCTCAAACGACGCGCGCCGCAACCCCGCTTCTTCGTAAAGTTCGCGCGTCGCCGTCTCGACATCGGACTCGCCGCCTTCTTCTTTTCCTTTCGGCGGACCCCATTCCCCATGCGTGCTGGAGCGCAGCACGAGAAACAGAATATCCTTGCCCTGCTTCAAATAGCAGATGGCTCCGGCCGCTTTGATATCGCCCATGATGTCCTCCAGAACGGTCGCACTTCTGAATTCCACGTTAGGCAATCCCGCGCCCCCATGCAAGAAGGAATTGCACGCGGTGCCCGCGAATTCGCTCACGCACGATGAGTGTGAGTAACACGATGAACCAAAAGTGTGCCACGGGCCGCCATTAATTGATCGTTGGTTGAAGGAAACAGAAACCAGAAACCGGTTGTTTTAAAGCATTCTTAATATCTGCGAAATCTCATCCTTTTGCTCCACCGCTTCCTGCAGAGTAATCCGCACGAACGTGTCTTCCTTTGCCGGAAGATGAACGCTCGCGTAGTCCGGAATAATGCGCACCCCGCGGAAATCATCCTTTTCTTTCGAGAGCAGCGTGTCGGCGGCCATTTTGTCATGCGCCACGATCAATTCATTCAGCAGAGCTTTGATGTCCTTGCCGGGGAATTCGCTGACCAGCAATGCGCGTTCGTGTTCATAGCGCGGATCGGCAAGGTAGTTGGGTTCCAGCAGCCGGTGCAGCTCGCGGCGGTCATGCTGCATGCAGAATTTCACGCCAAAATAAAGTCCCTTGAGCGCGTAATAGCGAATATAGAATGTGTACGATTCCACGCCTTCAAGCCGCGCGGTTTCCTTCATGAAATTTTTGCCGAGGCCCGGAATATCCTTATCCGTGTAAACAGGCCGGCGCGCCTGATCGACAGCGCCCGTGGCCTTCTGCAGCACCGCATGAGCCGCCGAGAGCCCCGAACTCACTTTCATCAGCGCCGCACGCGCTTTCACGATCAAATCCACTATGTCTGGACGGAAAACTTCGAAGCCAACCTGGATGCGAGTCGCTTTATTGCGCACGGCGTATTTGCGTTCATTGCGGCGGATCGCGTAAATATTGTCGCTCAATACCCAGCCTGGAAGAATTTCATTATACGCCGGCGACACGCCCTCGATGCTCTCCGCACGCGCATTGATCAAGCTGAACGGCATCTCGACGCGCTGCGGCAGCGTGGACACGCCAGACGCAATGATGCTGTAAGGCGCGTTCGAAAAATCAGCCGGGAATTTAATGTTCACACCGAGCCCGAAAAAGAGTCCCTCGCCCGGCCAGATTTCCTGGTCCGGCGCCTTTCCGGTGTGATTGGATCCGACATTGGCGCCGTACGCGATGTTGCCTTTTCCCGCCGGCCAGTACGCCGAGATCAGCAGCGCCTGGTGATGGAATCCCACGAACGGACCCACGAGCGAATGCAGGCATTCACCGGCACTCACGCATGAATTCGGGCCGAGCAGCGACTGGCGCAAGGTGCCGTGATTGTCCACAAAACTATGTTCGCAGCAGACCGAGCAATCCACGATCGCGTGCGTGTCGATGCGGCAGCCCCATTGCACGATGGAATCCTTGATGCACGCGCCCGTCCCGATATACGCCCGTTCGCCGGGATTGCTGAGAATGGTCACGTTCTCGACGCACGTGGCCGAATCGATCACCGCATCGCGCCCGACATAAACATTGAAAACCTTCGGCGTGTTCTGAATGACCGCGCCCGCTTCGATAACGCCGACGAGACTGGTGGCGCGTTCCACATAGTCGTCGACCGCGTGTTCGTATTCGTCCGCTTCCGATCCGAACTTCCGGTTCGCGGCGATGCGTGCTGCAATTTCGACCGTGATCTCCGCGAACAGGGCCGTGTCGCGGCCTTGGATCTCCAGCCCGAGCGACACTTTTTGTCCGTTGCCAAAGGTCGTTTTTCCGGAACAGACGACGCGGCCGCAGCCTTGGATAATGACGCGCGGACCAATCACATAGTTGGCGATGAGACTGGTATTGGAAAGATAACAATGATCACCGACCGAGACATTGTTGAGATCGCAATTGTAAACGCCGGACCCGATCATGACCCCGGCTTCGACCGGAACTTTTTCGCTGAAAACACCCAGCTGAACGGCGCCGCTGAAGTAACATCCGACCACTTTATGTGGATTGAAACCGGCCGCGACAAACACGCGCGACCAGTCTTCCGCCGCATTGTGTTGAGACTTCAAGACGGCGATCTCATCCAAATTCAGCGGGCGCAACTGGCGCGATGCCGGCGTCGCGATTCTGGCCGCTGCAAGTCCTCTGAGAAATTCGCTTTGTTCCATCGCCGCACGCACGGCCACGGCGGGAATATCAGAATCAGGAGCAGTAGACGGCATGCCGGGACCTCGGGTCATATGGAAGTTACTGCGCAAGCGGGCTTGACAATAATCGCTTGGCGGCGGCGCGTAAAACGCAATTTTCACTCCTAAATCACATGTGCATTTCAGGGAGGACGCATTCCGCGCTCTTGCATTGTAAAGAGCGATGATACACTCAGGCCATTCGGCGGAACGCGGAGTGACCCTTTGGCATCGACGGCGGACACATTAATCGGCACTGTCCTGGGCGGCTGCAAGATTGAGCGCTTCCTCGGCGGCGGCGCCATGGGCAGCGTTTACCTCGCCCGGCACCTGGCGTTGCAGAAAGATGTCGCCATCAAGATCCTTGCCGGAAAACTCAGCGGCGCGCCGGAGTACGTGCAGCGTTTTCTATCCGAGGCGCGGCTGGCCGCTCAGATCGAGCATCCCAACATTGTTCACGTTTTGAATGTCGGCCGCGAAAACGGGTTTCACTACATCGTCATGCAGTACGTTCAAGGCGAGACTCTCGCCGCGCTGCTGGCCCGTGAAGGAAAGCGCCCGCCACCCGAAGCCGCCCGTATAACCCTCTGCATCGCGCGCGGCCTGGTCGCCGCTCACGAAAAAGGCATTATTCACCGCGATATCAAACCGTCGAATGTGCTTATGCTGCAGGACGGCAATTTGAAAATTGCGGACATGGGCCTCGCGCGCACCGTCGGCCAATCCCACGATTCGCAGCTGACTCAGGAGGGCGTGCCCATGGGCACGCCGCAGTACATGCCGCCCGAACAAGCCGAAGACGCGCGCAGTGCCGATGAACGCAGTGACATTTATTCGCTCGGCTGCACGCTTTATCACATGCTCGTGGGAGCTCCGCCGTTTGCCGCGCGCAGTCCCATCGGTGTGATCACCAAGCACCTGACCGAAAACGCCGCCCCGCCGCTGTCGTTGCGCAAAGAGGTTCCTCCGGCGCTGTCTGAACTGACCATGGCGATGATGGCCAAGCGGCGCGAAGACCGGCCGCAAACCATGAAAGACATCGTCGCTGAACTCGAAGCCATCGGCGCGGGCCGGGGTGTGATCAGGCCCGTGCGGTCGGCCCCGCGCGATAACAGTCAGCCGCGTCCTCTGCGCCGCAAAATTATCGCCGCGGCCGTTGGAGCGATCGGCGCGATGGTGCTCCTCATCCTGCTGACGCGTCCGCGTCCCGGCCAGCACGCTTATGAACGAACGCTCTCCGCGTGGGATGCCAATCCGACGGAATACGCCGCCGCTATCACGGCCTTCGAGGACGTCGCACGCCGGTATCCAAGCACGCGTTATGCTGAACAATCGAACGGGCAGGTGAAGCTGATTAAAGACTCGCGCGAAAAAACCGCCGTGAGCGTCTTCGAACAGACGCGCCAGATCTCAGAAAGCGCACGCAACGCGGGCGATCACGCCAAGGCGCTGAAAGTGTGGGACGAATTTCCCGGCCCGTTGCTGGACGGAGAGATCGTCGAACGGGCGCGCAGAGAACGCATGAAAGCGCGCTTGCCCGTGCGCATCGATGGCTTTCTCAAGGCAATGGTCACGTCGGATATCAACGCCGCGCTGAAGTTTCTGGATCCCGACGAGATGGCCGCGCGCGGCCGCGATTTCATGTCCGGCGTCTTGAATTTGACACGCGGCTTGATCGCTATCGGTTTTGAAGCCGAGGGCTGGGAGATCAAGAGCATGACGCTGGCGCCCGACGAAAAAAGCGCCGACGCCATAGTGATCCTGAAGCTCTTCAACAAGTTCGCCAAGAAGAGCGAAACCAAAGACACCCCCGAAAGCTGGCACGTCGTCAACGGCGACTGGTACCGCTACACAAAAATGGAGCAGAAGAAGTAACCCCCTATACCGCAGGCTTATAGGCGCATCACCACACTAGCTAAAGGTGGGGTGAGTAGGGAATGCTTTCTTAGCTTTAGCCGCCTTGCTTTTTTGGATGATTCTTGCGCTCAAGCACATCGTAGGCGGCCTTGATAATGTCCTCCGCGAGCAACCCGTATTCTCGGAAGAGCTCATCCGGCGTACCTGATTCGCCGAAGCGGTCTTTGACGCCCACACGCTTCATCGGCACGGGCTGGTTTTCGACGATCACTTCCGCGACCGCGCTGCCCAATCCGCCGAAATACTGATGCTCTTCGGCCGTCACGATCGCGCCGGTCTCGCGCGCCGCCGCGATCACCGCTTCGTTATCCAGCGGTTTGATCGTGTGCATGTTCATCACGCGCGCCTGGATGCCCTTGGCCGATAATTCTTCCGCCGCGATCAGCGCCTGCCAGAGCATCGCGCCCATCGTAAAAATCGTCACATCCTTGCCATCGCGGTACAAATTGCCGCGCCCGATCACGAACGGATCTTCCTTCTTCGTCACCACCGGCATCGGCGCGCGTCCGAAGCGGATGTAGCACGGCCCGTACATCTCGGAGACCGCCTTCACCGCTTTCACGGTGTCGTGATAATCGGCCGGCACAATCACCGTCATGCCCGGCAGGCAGCGCGTCCACGCCACTTCTTCCAACGCCTGATGCGTTGCGCCGTCGGCGCCGACTGAGACGCCCGCATGCGCGCCGCCGAGTTTCACATTCAGATGCGTGTAGCAGACGGTCACGCGGAGCTGATCCATCGCCCGCCCGAGCAGAAAGACGCCGTAATCCGTCGCAAACGGAATATCGCCGGCGACGGACATGCCCGCCGCGACGGTCATCATGTTCTGTTCGCAGATGCCCATCTGAAAAAAACGATCGGGATACTTCTTCTGAAATTTGTCCGTCGTCGTCGAGCGCGATAAATCCGCGTCGAGCACGACGACTCTGTCGTTGGTGGCGCCAATTTCGAGAAGGCCGTCGCTGTATCCAAATCGTGTCGCAATCATTTCAGGCATGTCGGCCTCGCTTTTTCTTTGAGGTACTGTTGGGCTTGATTTGTTTTTTCAGCAGGCCCATTTTCCGAAGTGTATTATCCAGAGCGTCAACAATTTCCCGGTTCTGCATGAGCCGCGAATACTCTTTCACCCATTTCTGGATATGAACCACATTAACTTTGTTGTACGTCAGCAACCGCTCAATATCGCCTTGGTCCACACCTCGATTGGCAACCGCTTTCATAACGATGAGGTCGCTAGGATCCGGAAGCGGAATTTTCAAATCTTTATAATTCAGCAGCGTCCGCCGCTCCAGGGATGCCATTTCAAAAGGAGATAATGCTAAAGCTACATCTACTCCTGTTCCTGTCGGCCGATGACGAAATGGAAGAATGCAATTCACGCGGGCAAATTCGAGTGGATTGGAGATTCTCGATTCAATCTGCTGTGGTACCGCCGCCTTGATAAACAGTTCAAGCCGATCATCGGGAACATCCACCACCCAATCGACGTCTTTTGTCGCGCGCGGCTTGGAGAGCAATCCAGCGGCAGCTCCGCCAATTAACATTCCCGCCGCACCGCTGGATTCGATCCATTTTAAACTCGCTCGCAATGCCGGATCGAGCTTATTCAGGACGTCGTCTGGCATTAGTCGCTCGCTTTATTTTAATCCAGCGTTGACGCACGGCGTCAATCTCGACTTCATCATCGCGCGGCGGCAGACTTCGCGCCCACGCCATTAGTTCGCTTAAGTCTTCCACTTTCTGTTCAAATGTCAGACCCCGGGTTTCAGAAATATCGAGCTCATTTATGGCCTTCCATTGCTGCTTCCATCGTCGAAATTCCAAGGGCGTCATCATGGGCTTTGGCATGCGAAATCCTTGAAGAATCACACCGTCAGTTTATCAGTTGCATGCCCTTTGTACACTTCCACGTTCGCATGCGATTTATCGAAGCCGAGCTCTTCCACCGATGCCCCAAGCTTATCCTTGCTGATCGGCGAGCCGTGCCATTTCTCGTCGTTCTCCATGAACTTCACGCCTTTACCCATCACGGTTCTGGCGATGACGATCGTCGGCTTGCCCTTCACCATCTCCGCCGTGTCCAGCGCGTTCACGCAGCTCTGCATGTCGTGGCCGTCGATCTCGATGACGTGAAAATTGAACGCGCGGTACTTATCAGCGAGCGGCTCGATGTTCAAAATATCCGCGGTCTTGCCGTCGATCTGCAATCCGTTCAAATCCACCATCGCGACAAGATTGTCGAGTTTGTAATGCGCCGCGCAAAGCGCGGCTTCCCAGATGCTGCCCTCTTGCTGTTCGCCGTCGCCCATCATGACGAAAACACGGTTGGTTTTTTTTTGCCGCTTCATCGCAATCGCCACGCCGCAGGCGACGCCGAATCCCTGGCCCAGCGAGCCCGAACACACTTCGATGCCCGGACAATGATGCGCCGACGGATGGCCCTGGAACTTGCTGCGGAACTTGCGCAGCGTCGTGAGGTACTCTTCGCGGTTCACGTAGCCGGCGTGCGCCAGCAACGCATAGATGAGCGGATTGATATGCCCGTGCGAAAAGAACACGTAATCGCGCTTGTCCCAGCGCGGATTGGTCGGATCGTGGCGCAGCTTGTAAAAATAAATCGCCGTCGCGTAATCGCAGGTGCTCATGGAGCCGCCCGGATGCCCCGACCCCGCCGTCGTCGTCGCGATCAAAACATCGCGCCGAATCTCAGCAGCCTTTTTCTCTAATGCTTTAATGTCAGGGCGAGTCATGGCTGGTTAAAAGTTCCAAGTTAAAGGTTAAAGGTTCTGACTTGCAGCACTGCCTGTTGTTCGGCGTTTTTCACTTGGTCTTAATGTCGAAAGGTAGCGCGTAAAACCTGAGATCAAACGGCTCGTTTTCTCAGCATGTTCCTTGAGATCAAGGAACACTTCTTGTGAAAGGTAACCTTCGTCCAATGCGACATAAAGTTGAGCGCGTACTTCGCCGGCTGAACCTTTGGCGATCAGCAGAAAGCGATGGAACTCAGCACGGCTTCCTCGCTCAAATCCTTCTGCAATATTTGAGAGCACCGAAACAGCGGCGCGACGAATCTGGTCGCGCAGCCCGAAGTCTTTCGAAAACGTTCCAATGCGAGTAACTTTATAGATAGCAGACACAAGCAAACGAGCTTCCTTCCATGCTTCCATCTCTTCAAAAGTATTGATCGTCGCCATCGTAAAACCTTTAACGTTTAACTTTCAAACCTTTAACTTCCCTTTACTTCCACCGGTCCATATTCGCGCCGCGCATATCCTTCACGCGGTTGATCGCTTCGAGTGCCGTCAGGCGCTCTTGAACGATCAGATGGATCGCCTGCGCAATCACCGCCGGGTCATCGTCGCCCGGAAAAATCACGTTCCGGCCGACCAGCGCGCCGCGCACGTTCGGTCCCGCGCCCATGCCGCGCACGAAGTTCTCCAGCGTCCCCGCCGGACGCCCGGTGCTCGGCCCGCCCAGCATCAAAATCGGCATCGTCACCGACTTCACCACGCGGTCGTACTGAGGACAGTACGGAATTTTCAGCCACGTGTACGCGCTGCTGTGCGCCAGGCCCGCCGCCACGCCCATCACCTTAATGAGCGCATCCGGCTCCTCGATCACCGTGTAGCCGCCCTCGGGCTTGCGGTCCACGGCCAGAGGTTCCATGAACATCGGAATCTGCAAGTCAACGCATTCGGCCGTGACCTTCGCGCAGCGTTCCATCGTTTCAACGGCGAAGCGGTCCGTCTTGTCGGCCTTGATGGGAATGCGCAGCAGCATCTTCGCGGCGTCCAAATTCATTTCCTTGATCTTCTTCGCCTGCATGTAACCGGATTCACGGTCCATCAGCTCGTGTTCCAGACCCGACAGTCCGGTTCGGTTCACGCACGCCATCAGGATCTTTTCATCGAGAAAACTCTTGCCTTTATTCTTCTGCTTGAAGATGTAATTCGCGAGCACGATGTCTTCAATCACGTCCGCCGTCGCCATCAATCCATCGATGTCCGTCTCCGCCAGACAGCGGACGATGCGGCCGGCGTAGTCGAGTCGGTTGCCCATCTCCCGCGGGTTCATCAGGTAACGCGCGGGATGATCGGCCGCGAGAACCGTCATGTAACCGGTCGGCGCCAGCGTCTTTCGGCGCTTGCGGGCGAGCAGTTCCTTCTTGATCAGGTCGGGCTCTTCAACGCGCAGGCGGGCGATCTCTTCGAAGATTTCTTCCGAAAAATACGCGTGGCTGCGATAGCAGTAATTGTTGCGGCGCACAAACGCCACATCGATCGAATTGCGCGCGCTGTCGAAAATTGACTTCGTGTGCGTCAGCACGTCCTCGGGCGTTTCGCTGCCGATCGGCTTCATCTCGAATCCGATGGGTCCGTCGTAACCGACTTCGACAAGCGCCTTGATAAATCCTTCGAGCACCTCGTTTGTCACTTCGCTGTCGGGCACGCCGAACTTCGGATGCGCGTCGCCGTATCGAGGCATGCCTTCCGGATTGTTGCGGTTCAGCACCGCGTTCGCGACGTGAAAGAAACCGATGTACTGGGAAGCCTGGCGAATCGCATTCGGGCATTCGCCCATGATGACATGGTGCGAGAGATCGAGCATTAACGCAAAGTTGGCATTGCCCATGTCGCGGCGAACTTCTTCGGCGATCTGGATCGCTTCCGGCGTCGGTCCGATCAGGCACATCTTGAACGCTTTTTCGCCGGTCGCGTTGGCGCGGCGGTCGAACGGTTCGAGCAACACCTGAATATTTTTCTTCGCGGCGGCTTTGCAGATCTCATTCAAAGATTGCGTGAGCTGGCGCTTGCCCATCTCGCGCAGCTGCGTCTGGCGGCTTTCGGTGTGCGGCCCGTTCAACTGCGCCGGGTCCTGTCCGGAATACAGCGCGAGCCGGTTGCAGCCCAGTTCGCCGGCTTCCTCAAGCAGATCGAGAATGCGCGCGACAGCCTTGCGGCGTTCGTTCTCGTCGATGGACGAAATATCCGATGGGGCGATGATGTGCTCTTCATTGATGATCTGCACGGGCTGGCAGCCGAAAGTAGCTTCCTTCTTCGATTTCTTGATCGCCTCGGCGATTTTCTTGCGCAGCCGCGCCGACTTGATGTGCGTGATTTCGACGTTGGCGAAATACGGGTCGTCGAGAATTTTCTGAAGTGTCGACAACAGATAAACGTCGTCGGGCTCGCCGCGGAGAACCGAATCGGTGTTGCCCGGTCCCGTATACAGCATGAAGTGCACGACCGATTTTGGATTGGCCTGCAACTCCATGGTCCCCTCTCGTTTTAGAACGGCTCCCGCTTTGACGGTGTTTCCGTTCTCTTGCACAGCGCCCTTCATTGACATTTTTTTCTCCTATGGCGTGGCTATGACGATTTCAACGTTGGCTTTGTTTAGCGCCTCTATGGCCGGTCGGCTGAGGAGCGCGTCGGTGATGACACAATCAACTTCCTTGGGCGTGCAGAACGGCGCGAACGCACAACGGTCGAACTTGCTGTGATCCACCAGCAGCACGGCTTCGTGCGCCGCATGGACCATGGCGCGCTTGGTCTCCGCTTCGATTAAATTCTGGCAGGAGAATCCGGCTTTCGGATCGAAACCACTCGCGCCCAGGAACGCCCGGTCCACATGCAGCGACTTGAGCTGCTCCAGAGCCAGAGAACCCATCAGCGCAAACGAGCTTCGGCGCAGCGTTCCGCCGAGGACGATGATGCTGATCTGCTCGTCCGTCGCCAGCTCCGACGCGATCAAAACGGAATTGGTTACGATGTTCAGGTTTCGACCGCGTAACTCGCGCGCCAGGGACAGCGTCGTCGATCCCGTATCCAGCAGAATGGATTCGCCGTCTTTGATGCGCGCGGCCGCCGTCCTGGCGATCCAGTTCTTTTCGCTGACCTGCTCGGTGGAACGGCGGTGCATCGGCACGACCAGTTCCGGCTTTTCAGCCAGCACCGCCCCCCCGTGCGTTCGCAGGAGAACTCCGCGATTCTCAAGATCTGTCAGGTCTTTGCGAATGGTGACTTCGCTGACCCCGAAGCGTGACGACAACTCGTCCACCAGCACCTTGCGTTCGGTGTGCAGAACCGTCTCTATTTCGCGCTGCCGTTCGACGTGTCCCATGGTTTGAATGCTTTCGTTTTGTTTCGAATGTACTTTCGTTTCGAAAGTGAATACCCCGAGCGGCGCTTACCGTCAAGATAAATCCGAATGGAAATCTGGCGCTTCGTTCGACCTGAAGCGCGCAACCTCATCAGCACACGGGAGTTGACAGCGCCGAACCCATCTCGATGCGGACTCGACTTTTCGTCCGGAATTTTCGCTGGTTGTTGTCTCCACGGAGTAATCATGTTAGACCACCAGCCGATCAGACTGGACGACGGAGCACCGCTTTGAACTATCCCCCGGGCAAAGCACCGTTCGCCATTCTGGTCATGGCGTTGCTTAGCGGCGCCCTTTTGCTGACGTACCCCGCCACTATAATCCCTGAGAATCGTCTGCAAGTCTGGACGTTCGCGCGCGCTCATTTCGATGCCTATCGGGAGGCCATTCCCGGTTTTGAACGTGATCACGCCGGTTTGAAAGTCGATCTGCAGTACGTCCACGAACGCGCGGTGACGTCCCGTCTGCGTGCGGCGTTCGCGTCGGACCTGCCGGTTCCCGACATGCTGGAAGTGGAGATTCGCTGGGCCGGCGGTTTTTTTCGGGGCCCGCTTTCGGACATCGGCTTCGTCGATCTCACCCGCGAGCTGAAAAAGCCGCGGCCTGACGGGCCTCCCTGGTTCGAACGCGTCGTCGCATCGCGGTTCGCGCCGTATACCGCGCGCCGGAAAGTGAATGGCATCGAGGAAGACCATATCTTCGGGCTCCCGCATGACGTCCATCCTGTTCTGCTGGCCTACCGCCGCGATATTTTTGAAGAGCACGGAATCGATGTCGAAAAGCTGACGACATGGGACGCTTTTTTCTCAGAAGGCCGCAAGCTCTTGAAAAAGCTGAATGGCGACGGCCAGACCAAGCATTTCCTGATCGAACTGAACGATGCCAGTTCCGAGCACTTTGAAATCCTCCTTTTCCAGCGGGGCGGCGCGTTGTTCGCCCCCGACGGAACTTTGCGCATGGATGACGAAACCGCCATTCAAAACATGCTCTGGTACGTGCCGCTGGTGGCGGGACACGACCGTGTCGCTTATTCCCTGGCGTGGAATCTGGAGATGATGGGAAAGGCGCAGGAATCAAAACTTTTTCTGGCCGTTCTAATGCCCGATTGGCTTAGCGGTTACTATCAAAAGTACGCTCCCGCCGCGCACGGTAAAATGGCGCTGATGCCACTTCCGGCGTTTACGCCCGGCGGACTGCGAACCAGCACGCGCGGCGGTTCAATGATGGGATTCTCAAAGAAAAGCAAGCAGTTTGACAACGCATGGGAACTGGCCTTGAAACTGTATTACGATACCGATTCGCGCATTGAACAATTCAAGCTGCTGAATATTCTGCCTCCCACGCGCGAATCCTGGAAGCATCCGGCACTGAGCGCCGCCAATCCGTACTTCAGCAATCAACCGCTCGGCCGCCTCTACGCCGACCAGGCGGAGTCCACGCCGCCGCAATACGCCAGTCCGTACGCCCAGATCGCCCGGAGAAAACTGGGCGAAGCACTGAGCGAATCCGTCCGCTATTACAGCACGAACGGCGTAAATGGATTTGAAGATTACGTGCGCCATCGCATGAAGCAGGCCGGAGATGAAGTTCGCATTCAGTCGACCCTGAATGCCTATGACTAGCCGCAAACGGAACCCCATGGCTGACGCCGTTTCACATTCAACATCCGACGGTGTGCGCGCGAAAGCGTACGCGTCCTGGCGCTTGCAGCAGAAGCTGGCGCCCTATTTTTTCATCACGCCATTTTTGATTTTGTTCCTGCTCTTCGGCATTTACCCCATCATCAAGAGCCTCTATTTGGCCTTTCATTCCACGAACGGGCCGCGCTCGGTGGTGTTTACCGGGCTCGATAATTTCCGCTTTTTATTGAACGATCCCGATTTTGCTACGGCGCTTTTCAATACCTCCGCGTTTGCCTTTTTCTCCGTGTTTCTGCAACTGCCGCTCGCGCTCGCTCTGGCGCTCCTGTTGAACAGCACGTGGCTGAAAGGCCGCACGGTCTTCCGCTTTATTTTTTTTGCGCCCAATCTGGTCGGGCAGGTCTTCGCGGGATTTCTGGGCATCGTGATATTCACGCCGCTTTACGGACTCTTTCCCAAATTCCTGAACATGGCGTTCGGCGTCGATCCCAGCATCAAGTGGCTGGGCGACGCCAATTTTGTGATGCCGACGCTGGTGCTGATCTCGCTGTGGATGTACGTCGGCTACAATTCGATTTATTTTCTGGCCGCCCTGCAGTCGGTGGACAAGGAACTGCACGAGGCCGCCGCCGTCGATGGCGCGAGCGGCTGGCATCAGTTCTGGCACGTCACGGTGCCGGCCATCAAGCCGGTGGTGCTGATCGTCGTCATCATGAGCACCATCGGTTCGTTCCAACTATTTGAGTTGCCCTTCACGCTGCTGAATGGATCGTCGGGACCGAATAAATCGGGATTGACGCTGGTCCTGTATCTCTACCAGAGCGGCTTTGAAACCGGCAACCTCGGCTACGCCTCCACCGTGGGCTGGACGCTGGCGCTGATCCTGATGGCCGTCAGCCTGGTGCAGAGAAAACTGTCGACCTCGGTGCGCGGCCATGACTGATCAGCAGACCCACGTCAGCATGCGCATCGCCGGAGCGCACGTGGGTTCGCGCCAGAGGGATCTCACGCCAGGCCGGCTGCTCCTTTATATGGCGCTGATAACGCTATCCTTTTTTATGCTCGCGCCCTTGTTCTGGATGGTCTTCGCTGCGTTCAAAACCGAGAAGGACATGTTCGCATACACGTTCATGCCCTACGGGGACGCGCGCCTGACCGCGCAGAATTTTCGAGATCTGTTCGAAAATTTTCACTTCGGCCGAAGCCTGCTCAACAGTTTTTTCCTGACCTGCACCGCCACGACCGTATCGCTGCTTCTCGCCTCGCTGGGCGGATTTGCGCTGGCGAAGTATGAATTCAAAGGCAAGCAGCCGCTGATGGCCGTGATGCTGGCAACGATGATGATTCCAAGTTCCGTGCTGCTCGCGCCGTCGTACGAACTGCTCGTCCACCTCGGCTTGATGAATAGCTACTGGGGCATTCTTCTGCCCGGCGCGGTCGGCGCGTTCGGGATGATGCTGTTCCGGCAGGCCATCCTGAGCGTTCCCGACGATCTCATCGAAGCGGCGCGCCTGGATGGCTGCAGCGAGTTCGGCATTTACTGGAATATCATCATGCCGGTGGTGCGGCCCATGTCGGGCGCGTTCTGCCTGATGGCGTTCATGGCCAACTGGAATAATTTCCTGATGCCGATGATCGTGCTGCAGTCCGAAGCGCTCTTTACCGTGCCCATCGCGCTGAGCCAGACTATCGGGCTCGTCGGTGACAATCAGTACGGCTTGCTGATGGCGGGGACCTTACTCGGCGTGCTGCCCCCGTCGATCCTGTTTTTCATTCTGCAGAAGGAATTCATCGCCGGTCTGACGTCTGGCGCGGTGAAAGGATAGTGGCAGAAGGCAGAACCGTGGTCCGGGCGTCTCGCCCGGACACTAAAGAATTTCGAGAATCGTCTGGGCCAGCCGCCCAGACCTCGACAGTGCGGGAGGATTCGTTTTGACGTTCTCGTTTCGCCATGCCGTGCGCGGGGATCTGCCGCGCATCGTTGAAATCTACAACGCCTCGATTCCCGCGCGGCTGGCAACGGGAGATCTCGTGCCGGTCCCCGTGGCGTCGCGCGA
>Ga0163144_10001294_pt1 | contig 59090 bp, 55 predicted proteins | sample OliLak19BULKMAT1_FD_123175 | JGI IMG/M metagenome (GOLD analysis project Ga0163144, IMG submission 123175) | Freshwater microbial mat bacterial communities from Lake Vanda, McMurdo Dry Valleys, Antarctica - Oligotrophic Lake LV.19.BULKMAT1 | ecosystem: Environmental > Aquatic > Freshwater >...
ATAATTTCCACCGTCCATTTGCAGCTCACCCAAAACCGTCCACGCCTCCGCGTTCTTGGGATTAACCTTGATGACGGCATCCACTTGCTCCGTTGCTGTCTGACGATCTTGAAGCCGAGTAGCAACTCGCGCCATCATGAGTTTGTATTTGTCTGAATCTGGGTTTTGTCGAACGGCTGATTCCAAATACTTTAAGAGAATCTCACCGGAATTCACGTCTCTTGAAAGCCCCGAAGTATCCCAATAAAATAATTTGGCTTTCAGATAACTCAATTCTGGGTCACGAATCTCTTTTAAATTCATCGCGGAAATTTCATCGGTCGCGCGCTTGAAGTCTTTCGAATCAATCAATAAATCAACTTCGAGAAATCGAATTGGAAGCAAGTGGTCGTGAGATTTCCGAATTGCTTCGATTTTGCTTATGGCTTCATCATATCGCCTTTGGAACTGGAGAACTCGAGCCTGACTCATTTTAACGTAGGGAGATTTGGGGAGAGCCTTGACTCCGGTTGCTAAAGCCTTTTCAGCGTCAGAATCCCTCTCCTGCTGAAGTTGAATTTGGGTGATCTGAGGATAGACCGATTCCAATTTTGGATCAGCCATAATGGCGCTGAGAAAGAAATCTTCTGCAGAATCCAAACTTCCCTTCATTAAATCTAAGCGACCGAGAGACACAAGAGCCACTGCGTAGTGTCGACTGCTTTTTCCAATTCCCTTTAAAAGAGCCGCGGCCTCTACATATTCCTTTCGCTGCATGGCTATATCGACGAGACCGAGTGTTGCCAGTTCAAATTTTGGCTCCGCTGCCAATGCCTTATTAAACGCTTCCTTTGAAGGATCGATTTGATACAAATCAAAGGCGACCCTTCCCTGGATATAAAATAGATTTGCCGACTTGGGATATTTTTCAAGACCCTTCGTGATGATAGCACCAGCGTCGAGTTGTCGGCCGCGCACCCGCAAGAGTTCAGCATATCGCTCATAGGAATTTTCGTTCAATCCTCCCGCTCTCTCCATCGCTTGATAGGCCGCTATCGCCTCGTCCCAAAGAGCATCTTCTTCAAACGATGACGCCAATTTAAGAGCTACCGATGTTTCCTTCGGAAATTGAGCGAGGATAGATTTCCAAAGCTCGCGCGCTTTTTGTGACTCCCCGGCGGCTTGATGCAAATCTGCTTTGCCGCTCTTCAGACGATTCTGAAGATTTGGAAAATCTTTGGAGTCCGCAAAAAGCTTCTCTGCCATGCTGAGACGCTCACTTAGAGATTGTGCACCTGCTGGAATCGGCAAGACTACAAAGGCCATCACCTTTGCGGGAAGGTAGCCCTCGACACCCAGGGATTTTAGTTCTCCTAAATCATTCGATATAAGCCCCTTTAAAAACCTCGTCCTTCGATTGGATTTATCTGAGACTTGATTGAGCCACTTCTCGCTCGCCTTTACATCCCCGAGTTCAAAGCTTAGCTCCGCCAAGAGCAAAAAGCTCAAGTAATCAGAAACGTTAAATCGCGCAAGCGCTTTTTCGAGCTCAGATCTGGCAGCACTCCGGTCTCCCAGATTTCCAGCTTTTCTAGCCTTGGCGCGTTCAATAATCAGAGTGTCCACGAATTCTGTGGTTTGCTTGCTTATTTGATCAATTGCCAGCAGGTGCTCCTCGTATTTTTGAGCCCACTCGCTTGCAGTTCCATACCAAAGAATCAAATTGGCAGCGTGGTCGAGCATTCGAGAAACCGCTTCCACATTTCGCACATCATTTTCTAAAATCGATCTGAGCTTTCCATGAACAGAAATAAGATCTTGAGGATTGTCGTTGATCAAGGCCCTCTGACTCTCCTTAAATACAACCGCAAAGGCTTCGCTCTCTTCAGAACTAGGAGGGCGGTAAGCTCGTAGTATCGAAAATCCGTCTAGGCGGTAACCAGCTATTCCTGTTTCAGATTTAAACACAGAGAGAACATAAGAGATCCCTCCCAAAACTACGCTGGCGGCCACCAGGCCCAGAGCTACCTTTACCAGTTTTGCTCGATTCGTCTTTCGCTTGGGACTTTGTACGTCAGCCACTTGAATAGGATCGTTTGAAAAAATTTCAGCGAAATCTTCGGCCTTTACTTCGGATTTCTGACGAAACTCATCAGCCTTGAAGTCCGATCTAGAAATTTCTGACGGAGCTTCGAGAGTTAAGGGCTCCTCCGAATCTTCTTCCACAACATCCGCCACTTCCGCAAAATCACGAGCGGGCTCTTGAAAATCATTCAGAGCCTCCTCGATGGCATCTAGGCCGGCCTGACTCCCTGGTAGCTCGCTATCAGGGATTGCTCGCACTGGAGCTTCTTGAAGTTCAGTCGCTGACTCCGCCTTTGGAACATCAAAAAAACTAATTTTCTCGTCTGAAAGTGGCTCATCCGTAAACTGAAACTCCGTAGCGTCTTCGTCCTTTTCCTTATGAAGGAATTCAGTTTTGGAAAAGTCTGATGAATCATCGGCTTTGCGAAGTTCACCAGTAGGAACATCAAACGCATTTGAAAGAGCGGAGCGCTGGATCGATTCGGTTTTGTCGTTCTCAGCACCTGAATGGGTGCTACCACCAAAATTATCCGAGGCTTTTCCCTTGGATTTCGTATGGGGCTTCATCTCTTCTTCGAAAAGCTTCGAAAGAAGATCCTCGCCTTCACCACCTGGTTTTTTTGTTGAATCCCCCAAGACCTCTTTATTTTAACGCCAAAGAGGCCAAAATCCAATCAGCGTAGATTTGTGGCCGAATGCTGCCAAGCAGGGTAACCAAAAGAGTCACAAGCACCAGAAATCGCAGGGAAAAAAACCGATCATGAGATCCTGTCCAAAAATTGGCGGCGCCCCGCTCCGGAGAGACGAACATAAAAATCAGCAATCGAAGGTAATACGCCGCTCCAATTACCGACCCAATAACTGCCAAAATAGCAGGCATAAAATTCCCTGATTCAATCAATCCCTGAAAAATCCAAAACTTAATCATGAATCCAGCAAAGGGTGGAATCCCTGCCAGGCCTAAAAGAAAAACTCCCAAGCAAAGACAGGGCACGAGTTTGGTTTGACCAAGACCCTTTAGGTCCTCCACCAAAAAAGGCCTTGAGCGATCCTCGAAATAATTCACCATCGCAAAACTTCCCAAGCTCATGGCGGAATAAACTACGAGATAACTCATGAGCGCAAATGTCTCCTGAGCTTGAGTTCCAGCGATATAAACTCCGAGGCCAATAAAGCCTGCATGTGAAATACTCGAAAAAGCTAGAAGGCGCTTAATCGTCCTTTGCTGAAGTGCGACCAAATTTCCCAAAAGAATAGAAAGTACGCAAAGTCCCAACCAAAATGGGCCCCAGACTTCCACTTGCGTCCCAAGAAATCCCCAAAATATACGAAGAGCTGCAACAGCGGCTCCCACTTTGATGATGGTCGCCATATAGGCCGTGACTGGAGTTGGCGCACCTTCATAAACATCCGCGGTATAGAGATGAAAGGGAACGAAGGCCAATTTGAATCCCAATCCCGCTATCAAAAACAAAATTCCAAAAAGTAAGAGTGTGGGGTTGGCGCTCCCGATAGCCGCTTGAATCGCCTGATACTGAGTCGCTCCTGTTGCCCCGTAAATAAACGCAACTCCATACAAGAAAATGACGGTCGAAAACGCCCCTATCAAAAGATACTTCAGAGCGGCTTCGGTCGACTTCAAATCCGTTCGAAAGAATCCGGTCATGCAGTAAATTCCGATCGACAGAATTTCCAAGCCCAGAAATAAAGCAGAGAGATCAATGGCCGAGGCAAGAACGCCCACGCCGAATCCCGAAAAAATCATGCAAATCAAAAATTCAGGGATATGTTCATAGGCATCTCGATAGACTTTGGAATCATTGTCATTGCCAGCGGTCGTCATCAAAGTAACCGCCAGACAAATGAGAATCGAAATGATGTTGACCATTTGACTGAGCGAATCCCATAAACAGGTGGCCATAAAGAGTGGGGTCGATGGAGCCGAGCCCATGCTATAAATGGAATAGACTAAGAGGGCCACTAGCCCCACGAGGGTCGTTCCCAAAAAGATCTCTCTTCTGGCAGAAGTCAATCGCATGAAAACGAGCAAAAAACCCAAGACCACCCATCCTAAAAGTGGACCTGCCAATAAAGAATCGTCGATGAGTTTTAGAAGCATTGAATCCATTTAATTACCTCAAAATCTGCGGCATCATCGAAAAAATTTCGGCCGTCTTCTCGCGAATAGGATCTAAAATCCAACCTGGAAAAAATCCGATCGCAAAAACCAAAATGACGAGTGGAAGATACATGATCCATTCTCTTGGTCTAAGATCTGTCATCGCTTCTACATCTTTAGATGAGGGTGCTCCGTAAAGAAGCTTCTGCGCAAGATGAAGCATATAAATCGCGCCTAAGACAACCCCGACACCGGCACCAACGACCCAGCCCCAGGATGCAACGGTGGACTGAAAGCTCCCCATCAGAATCAAAAACTCACCCACGAATCCATTCGTTCCCGGCAAAGCCACTGAACTCAATGTGATGATCAAAAAAATCACGCTAAACGCAGGAAGGATTTTTGCGAGACCGCCATAAACTTCAATATTCCTGGTATGTCGTTGATCATAGAGAAAACCGATGAGCAAAAAGAGCGCCCCAGTAGAAATTCCATGATTGATCATCTGAAGATACGCGCCGTTCCATCCGGTCTCCGTCATCATAAAAATTCCCAAAGTGACAAAACCCAAATGACTGACGGAAGAATAGGCTACCAGCTTTTTAATATCCGTCTGTCGCCAGGCAACTAAAGCGCCCAAAATAATTCCAATCACAGAAAGTGCACATAGATAAGGAGCAAATACAATCGCAGCCTCCGGTAAAAGTGGAACAGCAAATCGCATCAGGCCATAAGTTCCCATTTTCAGGAGCACGCCCGCGAGAATTACGGAGCCCGCTGTGGGCGCCTCTACGTGAGCATCTGGCAGCCATGTATGAAACGGAAAGAGAGGAACCTTAATTGCAAACGCCCCCACAAAAGCTGCAAAGATCCAGAGCTGGGTTTCCAGCGGCAGGCCATTAGCCTGAAAGTGCGCGTGCAAAGTTTGAAATGATGCTGTCCACACACCTGTTTGTTGAAAATAAGCTACGTAGACAGCAATCAAAGCCACGAGCATTAAAAGCGAACCAGCAAAGGTATAGAGAAAGAATTTCATTGCCGCATAAACACGTCTTTCACCACCCCAAATTCCGATGATGAAATACATGGGAATGAGCATCGCCTCCCAGAAAATATAAAAGAAGACGAGATCATCACAGAGTAGACATGCCACCACGGTTCCCTGAAGCAAATGAAACAAAGAATGATAGCCAGCAATTTTTGTTTTGATCACACCCGATGAATAAAAGCAGCAGATCAACGTCAAAAAAGCCGACAAGAGAATCAGATAGTAAGCATAAGCATCCAAATAGAGTCCGTATCTAAGTCCCAGCGGCTCAAACCATACTCCGGAGAAGCGCAGCTCTGCCGCCGGAAATCCTACGCAGGTAATCACAAAAAATACGGCCGAAAGGCCAATTGATATCCAGGTCGCCGCCTTTCCAGAAGCCAGCGCAACTGTCAGCGACGCGAAGAAGGGGAACAAAAGAAGGACCAATAAATAATTAGAATTCAACATTCAATCACCTTACTGAAAATGCCCCAACGATAAGAATGAGTACGCCGACCCAGACCCAAAAGGCATACTGCTGAGTTAACCCCGTCTGAAGTTTGCGAAGTTGCAAAGATGCTCCGCCAGCTCTTGAGGCAATGCCGTTTAAAAATCCGTCCAAAATTCGACCATCAATCACTTTCCAGAAAAAATCTCCGACCCTTTTGAGATTCTCAACGATGAGCGACTGATAAATTTCGTCGATATAGTATTTGTTCTTCACTGGATTCCAAACCGCCCCCTCAAATTCTTTGCCTTTAAAGTCGCGGTATCTCCAGTACGCCAAACCGAGTCCCAACAATCCGATCAAGCTAGAACCGATGGCCAATTTTATGGACGAAGCAAAAGCCTCTGTGCTGGTGGGGAACTCTGCCTGAGCAACTACGCTGCCCAAATAATGATGAAGACTTCCTGATCCGCCCCAAAGAATCGGCCAATTTAAAAAGCCAGCGATCGCTGAGCCAATGGCAAGAACGATCAAGACCGATGTCATCCGCCACGGAGATTCATGGGCCTCGTGATGGCCTCGAAATTTTCCGAAGAAAGTCATAACCCACAGACGGCCCATATAAAATGCCGTCATAAAGGCCGTGGCAAACGCAAAAAATATTGCCCAAGAACGATGAGAACCAGAAACAATATGCAAAAGTTCATCCTTGCTAACGAATCCTGCGAGCGGCGGAACGCCAGCAATTGCCAGCACACCAATCGTCATCGTCCAAAAAGTAATGGGCATCTTTGTACGCAAGCCTCCCATATGTCGCATATCTTGCTCATGATGAAGTCCGTGAATCACAGAGCCCGCGCCCAAAAACAGAAGTGCTTTGAAGAAGGCATGGGTAATCAGGTGAAAATAAGCGGCAACTGGAGCATTCAGTCCGACGGCCAAAAACATATATCCAAGTTGAGAAATCGTTGAATACGCCAAAACTTTTTTGATGTCGTTTTGAAATATCGCAATCGTCGCAGCGAAAAACGCTGTGAATCCACCGATGAATGCCAAAACTTCCAAGATCTGACCGTGCAACATGAAAAGTGGCTGAAGACGGCAGACTAAATAGACCCCGGCCGTCACCATCGTTGCCGCATGAATCAATGCTGAAACGGGAGTGGGACCTGCCATCGCGTCGGGAAGCCAAACGTAGAGGGGAATTTGGGCGCTCTTGCCCGCTGCACCGAGTACGAGTCCCCAGCAAGCAAACTGAGTCCAAAACAATTGGTCAGCAGAAATTGCTCCAGAGTTGATCAAGGTTAAAAGTTCGGGAATCGAAACTGTGCCGAAGGCCTTGAACAAAGAAAACATCGCCACCAAAAAGCCGAGGTCCCCCACTCGATTGACAATGAAAGCCTTTTTTCCAGCATTTGCGTTGGCCTCATCCGTAAACCAAAAACTTATGAGCAAATACGAACAGAGGCCAACGCCCTCCCATCCCAAAAAAATCCCGACAAGCGAATCACTTAAGATGAGCATCAACATCGAAAAAACAAAGAGATTCAGATAACTAAAAAATCTTCCAAAGCTCTTATCGCCGTGCATATAGCCGGCCGCATAGAGATGAATCAATGTGCCCACTCCCGTAACGATCATCCCGAGGGCGAGAGATAGCGGATCAAGCAAAAACGAAAAATTAACCGACTGAGTTTTGGTAAGAGCGAACCACTCAAAAAATAAAATCCGAACTGGCTCCCCCACTTGAAAAAAGAGAGCCGACATTGCAAGAAAACTCCCAAGCATGAACAAAACGGCGCCTGTTCCTGCCGTTTTCTCCCCAAATTTGGGTGAAACCCAAAACCAAAGTAGACTTCCGGTAAGTGGAATCAAAACAGTGAGGGCCGCCAGTACATTCAACGATTCCGTCATTGTTCAACTCCCAGAGCAGTTGCATCGTCCAGTCGGATACTTCTTTTGATGCGAAAGAAATTCAACAAAATTGCAAGACCCACGGCGCTTTCACAAGCCGCCACTGTGATCACAAGAAAATAAAGGATGTTGCCGCCTTCATTTTCATGAAGACGTGCGAATGTAACAAACGCAATATTCACAGCGCTCAACATGAGTTCTAAACAGATCAAAAGTGAGAGCGCGTTCTTGCGGAGTAAAAAACCACAAGCTCCCATACAAAAAACTCCGAAGCTCAAAAGCAAAACATAGGCGACGGGAATGCTCATGTGCGACCTCCACGATGTGTCGCCACTCCGCGCTTTCGATAGGCCAAAAGACCTACACCCACAATCGACATCAACAAAATCACGCCCGCCAATTCAAAACCCCAGTAATATTTGTAAAGCAGATCAGAAGAAAGAGCTTCAATACTGCCGAATGTGGATTTCTCCTGGAGTGCTGGAAAAGGAACCAAAAGCTCCGGCTTGGCCAGCTTCACTGCAACCAAAACAAATGTGAGAATCCCAACGAACAAAACCATACTCGCCCAACTTGGATTGTCTTCATTTCCTAATTCTTTCGGATCCAAATTTAAAAGCAGAATCACAAAGACGAAAAGAACCATGATCGCTCCCGCGTAAACTAAAATTTGAATGATCGCGGTGAAGTGGGCACCCAAAACGACATAGAGACCCGCAGTTAGAAAAAAATTCAATATGAGCCAAAGAGCACTCTCGATAGGCCGCGGCCGAAATGCAACGAGGCCGGCCGTCACCAATATCAAGACAGCGAATATAAAAAAAAGTGTCTGGTGCAGATCCATTTCTTTAACCTTTCAGGGCCACCATGGCGATTGCGGTCACCACGATATTAAATATTCCGATAGGAACGAGGGTCTTCCAACCCAGACTCATTAACTGGTCGTATCTAAAACGTGGAACGGTCCAGCGAACCCAAACAAAGAAAAAGAGGAAGAATGCAACTTTGGCAAAAAACCAAAGCATCGGAACAAACCAGAGTTGATTAATGTCCAAACCAATTGCTGCCCATGAAAGTCCTGGCAGCAATTCCCAGCCGCCAAAGAAAAACAAAACACAAAGGGCTGAAATTGTGGTCATGTTTATATACTCAGCCAAGAAAAAGAGACCGAACTTCATTCCCGAATATTCAGTATGAAAGCCCACGACGAGTTCTGCCTCGGCCTCGGGCAGATCAAAGGGAGTTCGGTTTGTCTCGGCAAACATAGCCGGAAGAAAGGCAACGAAAGCCAAAATCCCGGGAACGATATGCCACATATTCGCCTGGGATTCGACGATCTTTACCAAATCTACGGAGCCGCTCAGCAAAACGATTGAAACAACGGCCAAACCCATCGCGAGCTCATAGCTGATCATTTGGGCTGAAGCTCGAAGTGCGCCAAGGACGCTAAATTTATTATTGCTGGCCCAACCTGCCAGAGCGATTGAATAAACAGCCAGTGAACTGATCGCCAGAACATAGAGGAATCCCACATTGAGCTCTGCAATCTGAAGGCGTCTCGGCACGTCGAAGAGTCCGCCAAGAGTCGTGGGCGGGCCAAATGGAATCACTGCAAAGGTCATGGTCGCTGGAATCACGGAGAGAATGGGAGCAAGGATGAAAAGTTTGTGATGAACCTGCTCGGGGCGAAGGTCTTCCTTCAATAAAAGCTTAATACCATCTGCGAGAGTTTGAAGCAGCCCGAAGGGTCCCACTCTATTTGGACCGACTCGATCTTGGATTAGGGCGCATACTCTGCGCTCTACCCAAACCATCATCGGCGCTATAAAACCAAAGGCGAGCCCGAAAAGAAGACCGATTTTTCCTGCAAAGAACGCCCACTCAATGAGAGCTTCACTCACGTTATTTCACCCTTCAGTTATTCCAGTCCAAAAGACCGCGGCGCCATTCGTAGATGAGTCCTAATGTGATGACGCCCAAAAAGACCAGTCCAATGGCCAAAAGAAAACCCCCGTGACCAACGTTAAGGCCTTGATGAAAGGCCAGCGCCCACGGAACCAAGAAAATCACCTCAATGTCAAAAAGGATGAACGAGACGGCGACCAAATAAAATTTGATGCTATATCGCTGATTCTCGGCTCCCTCACTAGGAATCCCGCATTCGTAAGGGCTCAGCTTATTGGGCTGATAACGCTTTGCGCCAAAGATATTAGCCGCGGCCAGAGCGCCTACACCGGTTAAAATGCCAAGAGAAAGGAGAACAAATACACCTAGGTAATCAGACAAAAGCACGGCGGCAGTTTAGAAGAAGCCAAATGCGGTGGTCAATGAATGTGGAGAAGACTTTTTAAATCTCTTGACCCACTGTTTCATGGACGTCTGTAATAGTACTAAGGATTGAGATCACACTGCGTAAAATACAGTGCGAACTTTGAGTGAGTGGGGACTCACTTAAACAGTTAGAGGGGGGACAGATCATGGCCGAGGGGATTCGCATTATCAAAAAATATCAGAACCGTAAGCTGTATGACACACAGGACAGCTGTTACGTGACGCTGGACGGCATCGCCAAGATGATCCGAGAAGGCGAAGAGATTGTCGTCATCGACAATAATTCAAAAGAGGAAGTTACTGCCCTCATTTTGACTCAGGTTCTGTATGAACAAGAAAAGACACACCAAAGTGTATTGCCTGTCGCAATCTTGAAAAACATCATCAAGAGCGGGAGCAACAATCTTTTTGAATTCATGCAAAAGTTTGTATTGGGCGCATTGGATGCCCATTTAAAAGCGCGTGAGGAATTGAAGCTTCATGTTGAGCGTCTTGCTAAAAAGGGCGAGCTCACCACAGAAGAGGCCACGACCATTCTTCAACAGATTCAAACCGTCAGCAATGCACACCAAGATTTACTCGAGAAGAAAATCGATCAGAAGCTGACCGAGAAATTAGCAGGCGCAACGCCTAATGCTACACTGGAAGCCGAGTTCACAAGCCTTACTCAAAGGCTTCAGACACTCGAAATGCGCGCTCAGTAATTTCAGTAATTAAAGTTCAGAGATATCAAATCAGACAAGGAGCCCCCAGAAATGGGGGCTCTTTTGTTACGGGGTCAGGGCAATTGGGCAATAAATGGAGCCTGTGGGAACAACTGAAAACTAAGGCGTCGTGAGGAGAGTAATTTCGTAGCCATTGGAATTTCTGCCCATTTGACTCATGGATTGAGTGTGATATACTCACAATATGAGTAAACGTCTCCAAGTCTTGCTCAGTGATCAAGACTATTCATTTATTGAGAAGCAGGCCAAGAGAGCTCAAATGGCCATAGGCGAATGGGTTCGTCAGACTTTAAGAAAGGTGGGTCGACAGACAAGTGTCCGTGCGCCCGAAGAAAAGCTGGCATCTCTTAAAAAAGTTATTGCTCACTCTTTTCCAACGGCGGATATCGATCAAATCTTGAAGGACATTGATAGTGGTCTGAATTCTGACCTCATCGATAGAAAAAAATGATTTTTATCGATTCGAATATTCCTATGTATCTTGTCGGCGCTGATCATCCTCACAAAAATGAAGCTCGGATTGCTCTTGAAAGATGTATTGTGGAGCAAACAAGGCTGGTTTCAAGCGCTGAGGTGATTCAAGAGATTATTCATCGTTTTGTTTCGATCAATCGTCGCGATGCAATTCAGCCTACGATTGATGCACTTTACTCAGTTGTTGATGAAATCTTCCCCATCACTGAAGACGATGTGCTTGAGGCAAAGGATCTCGTACTTTCGTATACAAAACTTTCGAGTCGCGATGCACTTCATATTGCGACGATGCGTAGCAATGGAGTCCCTACGATTATGACGTTTGATACCGGCTTCGATATCGTGCCAAAGATAAGACGGGTTCCTAGCGCCTAGACCTAGCGAAAGGATTAGCCCTTAAATTTTTAGGCTTCTTGAGCTTCGCCGTCGTCTTCACCAGCAGAATCAGCATCCGCCGCAGCTTCGCCGCCAAACAGCTTCGATCGTTGCTTCTCACCTTCCAGCTCGGTCGCACAATCAATGCAAAGGGTGGTCATGGGGCGAGCCTTCAATCGGGCCTCGCTAATGAGAGAATCGCAAGCTTCACATGCTCCATAGGTCCCCTCTTCAATTCGAACGAGGGCTTTTTCAATTTTGCGGATCAGCTTTCGCTCACGATCCTTAAATCTAAACAATCGGCTTCGATCCAGCTCTTGAACCGCTTGATCGGTTGGATCCGATGATGTTTCTCCTTCAGTTTCGGAGATATTCTTCACAGTTCGATCTGCCTCATTCACCAGTTCGGTGAGACGCTGTTGAAGAACTTTTTTGTAATCGGACATTTTCTTTTTATTCATCATAACTATTCCACCATCCTTAACAGGGGCTCTCCACGTACCGGGCTTTTATTAATGATTCAACTATTTCGAATCAACAATTTCTTTATGTGGAATATCAGCATCTTAACTTGATCAAAACTTAATAAGAGCTGCCCTCCACCCTCGGTCTGTGATGAACTAGTCTAGTGATGGGTAGCGAAACTGTAAAGACCCCCCAAGTTTGGAGACTTCCAGGGCTTTTGCTGGCCATTTTCTTGTGGGCTCAGTCTAGCCACGCACTTCCTTTCTCTGAAAGGCTCGATTGGGGTGCTCATAATTATGGCATGGGAGGAGGATCTGCTGCGGCCTTGGGGAGCGCAGATGGCTTCATGACGAATCCTGCCACGCTTGGTTACTATTACGGTAAGTCCTATCTCGGTGGATCATATCAGTTGCTGCCCGAAGATCTCTCATCGTGGACGACAAGCCTTTTGGATGGATCTGGGGGCCTCGTCGGTGGATTCAGCTTTCAGTGGGCCGATGCGGGCTCAGCAAGACGTCAAACCTATACTGTCGCAGCCGCTTATAAAACCGAACGAGTTTGGTTGGGCGCATCGATTTACGCGCATCGATTTACAGGTGTTCGACCTGGCAAAGGTTGGCATTATTCTGGGGCTTCAGGAATTTATATCCCCGTACCAGGCGGCCTTAGCCTGGGAGCTTACGGAAAAAATTTCTTAGATACTGAGAAGGATCACCACCTTCCACCTTCGGTCAATATTGGATTGGCGTATCTGATTCCTCAAACTGCTCGCGCAGTCGTGGAGACTTCACGAAGATTCGCCATCGCCAATCAAGATTGGAACGTCTCTTCCGGTCTCGAAGTATTGATGCATGAACATTTTAGTATGCGCGGTGGTTATCATTGGAATCGCTCTGACGAAGATTCTTTTTGGTCGGTAGGGGCATCAATGAGCGGACCCAAAGTGGATGCCTCGTTTACCTTTCATCAAACGAGAGAAAACCCATCTCAAGGTTACTCTTTTGACTTTGGACTTAAATTCTAAAACTTAAATTTTAGACTCAATAGCGTCTGCAAGTTCTCGTGCAATGGCCTCTCGTCCAACCATCAAAATTGGATCGGACTTTCCATTGGAAAATAAATATGCTTCATGCGAATCCGAACGAACGTCTTCCAAGCGATTGGCTACTAAGAGATCACATTTATTTGATTTAAAAGAGCTTCGAGCACTCTTCCAAAGCTCATCCACCGTCACATCGGATTCAAGCTTAAATCCAACTCGCAACAATCCCTTAACCTTAATTTCGTTGATGAGCTTGGATGTAGGCTTGAGGCTCACTGACAGGGAATCTTTTGAGGAAGATTTTCCCTTCAATCTCTTTTGAATCTCGAAATCCAAAACAGCGGCAGCAAAAATTGCGGCCACCGGCTTTTCTTTTCTAATCACTTCTTGAAATTCCGATTTCATTTCGGCGTTCGTCGTCACCGAATAAACACTAAGTGTCTTTGGAAGACTCACCTGCACGGGACCAGCAATAGCATGCACAACCGCGCCCCTTCTAAAAAATTCGTTCGCTATTGCAAGGCCGAGCGAGCCCGTGGAGAAATTAGATATATATCGAACGTCATCGATCTTCGATCTTGTGGGCCCGAGCGAAAGAGCGATTGAGCGACCCCTGACTTTAGATTTCGCTCCCGCGACATGACAAATTCGCTCAGCCATTTCTTCAATGGACTGCATCTTCACCTTGCCTTCGGCACTTAGGGGCTCAAGCAAAAATACTCCTGGAATTTTTTGCAGAGTTTTTTTGTTCTGCTGAAAGATTGGATTTTGCTCGAGACTCGAATGCATCGAGGTTGCAATGATCACGGGCTTTCTTCCCAATGCGCTTTGCACAAGAGTGGCTGCCGCAGAATCTGCAAGACCCAGCGATACTTTGGTCAAAAAATCTAAACTACACGGCGCGATCACCACTGCATCGGCGGAAGTAATATGTTCGGCTGATCCCGTGAGATCGGTAACAACAGAATTTTTTGATGCCCATTCAAAGACCAAGGGGCTTACGAATTTTGTAGCCGCATCTGTCATCACCACACGAACCTGGGCACCAAAGCGACGCAGCTCACGCACCAGTCGCGGGCACTCAATGCTGGCAATTCCCCCGGTGACGATGAGATCAATTTGCTTGCCCGATAAATAAGTGCCCTTCAGAACAACATCGCGATCATCAAAATGGCTCATGGCGCGAAGAATTGCAGGATTCCACTGAATTGACTAGCCTCAGAAAGATGGTTGAACACTACGTCTTGGTGGGATTTCCGCTGGGCCTTTCGCTCTTTTACTGGGGACTGCCGCGAACAGCCGCTTGGGCCATCCTTGGGTGCTTGGCGGGATTTGCTTGGCCTGAAGCATTTTATTATCTTTGCGTCAGCGTCTTTGCATTCCTAGTGGCCGCCTCACTTTTGGCGCCCTACATAAAAGGTGCTTTTGATTTTAGAGGAATCTCAAAGATTAAGGGGGTCTTCGCTGTGTTTCTTGCCGCGCTTCTCTGTGCACCCCGACTGGGCCCCGCTGGAGCATTGGTGGGACTCATCATTCCTCTGGTGCTTTACTATCTCTTTCGCCTGATCCGCTTTCCCTGGGTGAGCGTGTATTATTTTCCTTCTTGGTATCGATGGATAGCGCCCAGCACTTTTTTGATTTGGCTCGCAATTTACATCGATGAGGTCAGTCGCTTTGTAAGGCATTTCGCATGATTGGATTTTTTTCTCCCACCATCTTTGAAGTACCGCCCACGCTGCTCTATAAAACGAAGACATTTGGAATTGGTCACAAGAGGGCGGTGGCCCTAGCAAGAAAACTCGAAGGATCTCCCTTTTCAAAAATTTTAATTTTTGGATGTGCCGGAGCACTTCACGAGAATATTCGGTCGGGTCAGATTTTTCTCGTTGAGACTTTGAGTACTGGAGTTCGCATGGAGGCCACTGATTTATTTCCAAACCTTCCGCGCGCGAAACTTTTCAGTTCCAAAACTATTGTGACAGGGACCGAGAAAAAGAGAGAGATTCAATCACTCACTCAAGCCAGCCTGGTCGATATGGAAATGGAGTTTCTTTGGGAAGCTGCAACCAGCGCAACGCGAAAAAAATTCATTTTCATTAGAGGAGTCCTGGACGAATTGAACGACGGACTATTCTCGATGCCGTATCGATGGCTCAACTACCAAAAAAATATTTCCGCCACGCTTCGTCAGAACCTTCGAATAAGCGATTGAAAGAGACTGGCCTGAAACTCAAGAGAACTCGTGAGAAGGCTCGATTGGGTTTCTAAATTCAATCGTGACGTTTCATACTGGAGAGTGACTTCCGGCAAATTAATAAGCTCTCGAGTATCTTTAGCCTCTTGAAGGGTTGTGATTCGCACTATATTGGATGTCGATAGTGAGCTCAAGCTGGTATCCCATGAGTCGACCTTCGATATTGTGCCTTCGATTTTACTCATAGCCAATTCTACGGCCGTCACTGCTTCCTTCGCAGAAGCGACGTCTGAAAAATCCAAGTTATTTAGTCCCTGGGCCTCAAGGCTGAAAGACTTGATCGAGAAGGAAAATCGATCCCCAACTTCAGCACCTACCTGCAATTGAACATTCAGATCGCCATTCAGGAGGTTGTTTCCATTCCAATTCACGTTTTGAGCCATGCTTTGAGCCTCCGAGAGGATTTCCTGAAACGCTATATTGAGCTCATCCCTCTTCGCCTGACTTATATCTGGATCCGTGGCCTGCACAGCAACCAACTGAGCTTCATTCAATTTGGATTTTAGATCAAGGAGCGCAGATTTGGCCGAAGTCAAAAGCGATTTTCCCGAAGGAATATTCTTCGCATTCACTTGTTGAAGAGATCGAATTCGCGACTCAAGACCCTTCACGAGTCTCAAGCCAACGGAATCATCTGCAGCAGAATTAATTCGCTTCTGTGACGACAGCTGCTGAAGTGCTCTGTCCATTGCGATTTTTGATTGCTTTAGATCTCGCTGAACTCGAAGGAATGAATCAATGCGCATACGAGAAACTCCCTTTTCCCAAATTGCATTTAGTGGACGTCCTTCCATTATACCCTGCCCCGCGTCAAAGCGGGAAACGGGAGAAAGAACGGGAGCTTACATATTGCGACGGTAGCGACCACCCACCTGATAGAGGGCTCCAGAAATCTGACCGAGACTACAAGTCTTTACGGTCTCCATAAGCTGCGCAAAAATATTCCCCCGACCGAGCGCAACTTCTTTCAATCGATCGAGTGCGGCGGCGGATTCACGGCTATGAGCTTTTTGAAAGTCCTGCAGTTCAACAAGTCGCTGGTTCTTCTCTGCTTCATTTGATCGGGCGAGTGGAATTTTTCCCTTCACCGCTCCTTGCTCAGGCATAAAAGTATTTACCCCAATCACCGGGAGCTCTCCCGAATGCTTGAGCTTTTCATAGAGCATGCTCTCTTCTTGAATTCTACTTCGTTGATATTGAAGCTCCATCGCAGCCAAAACTCCACCCCGACGAGAGATCCGCTCAAACTCCGAAAGCACGGCTTCCTCTACCAAGTCAGTGAGCTCCTCCATCACATAAGATCCCTGAGTAAAATTCTCAGTGCGACTCGTTCCAAACTCTTTCTGAATGATCATTTGAACTGCCACAGCTCTGCGAACACTCTCCTCGGTAGGAGTCGTAATCGCCTCATCATAAGCATTCGTATGCAGAGAATTGCAATTGTCGTAGATCGCACTCAGCGCTTGAAGCGTCGTTCGGATATCGTTGAATTCAATTTCCGATGCATGCAAACTTCGTCCGGAAGTTTGAATATGATACTTGAGTTTCTGTGAGCGTTCGTTCGCATGATATAAATCGCGCATCGAAACGGCCCAAATACGACGCGCCACTCGTCCGAGAACTGAATACTCCGGATCGAGTCCGTTGCTAAAAAAGAAAGAAAGATTGGGAGCGAAGTCATCAATCTTCATTCCTCGCGAAAGATAATATTCAACCAGCGTAAATCCATTCGCTAGAGTAAATGCGAGCTGCGAAATCGGATTCGCACCGGCCTCTGCTATATGATAGCCAGAGATACTCACAGAATAATAATTCCGAACTTTCTCCTTAATAAAATAGTCCTGAATATCTCCCATCATCCGAAGGGCAAATTCGGTAGAAAATATGCAGGTATTCTGAGCCTGATCCTCTTTGAGGATATCTGCTTGAACGGTGCCTCGAACATTCTGGATTGCGAACTCAAAAATTTCCACTCGCTCTTGTTCATTGGGATCACGATCTTTCTCGGTCTTGAATTTTTGAATCCGCTGATTGACCGCAGTATTGAAGAACATTGCCAATATAATGGGTGCCGGTCCATTGATCGTCATCGAGACGGATGTCATTGGATCGCAAAGATCAAAACCCGCATAGAGCGTATCCATATCTCGAAGTGTGGCAATACTCACTCCCGACTCTCCTACTTTTCCGTAAATGTCCGGACGTAGATCTGGATCCTCTCCGTAAAGTGTGACCGAATCGAAAGCGGTTGAGAGTCGTTTGGCTTTGTCGTTTCGGCAAAGGTAATGAAATCGCTTATTAGTTTTTGAAGGAGGCCCTTCGCCCGCAAATTGGCGTCGAGGATCCTCTTCAATTCGCTTGAAGGGGTAGATTCCAGACGTGAACGGAAAATATCCTGGTAAATTCTCGAGACCACAAAACTTTACAATCTGATCCCAGGTTTCAATTTTGGGAGCCGTCACGCGCTTGAGCGATAGACCGCTCAACGTATTAAATAGTTGCGCAGCTTTAATCTCTTTACCTCTGACACTGTAAGAGACTTCTTTCTCTTCGTATGATTTAGAAAGCTTGGCCCAGGAATCGATGGAGTTTTGAGCATCTTTGGAAAGTTCTGACTTTTTCTTGAGACCCAGATCCCGCAGCTCTGCTTTTGATGTCAATCGAGCGGCCTCCGTCAAAACGTAAGCGTCTCGCGCCTGCAAACTTTCTTTGGCCACCTTCTCTTTGTGGTCTCGCACCGACTTAGAAATCTCCGAAAGATAAAGAATGCGAGTGGGCGGAACAATATGAACTTCATCGCTGAATTCAGTGGTAATACTGCGATCTGACTTCGCAAGCGCTTCGACACTTTTTCCCATCTTGTCTCGTAGCGCCCTATATAATTTGGTCACTCCCAGATCGTTTACAATATTACAGCGCGTTCCAAAGATGGGAAGTTCCGCATCTGCGGGCTTATCAAATAATTTACGCGACCGCCGAAATTGCTTTCGAACGTCTCGCAGGGCGTCTTCCGAACCTCGTCGATCAAATTTGTTGATGGAAATAAAATCAGCGAAATCAATCATATCAATTTTTTCAAGTTGTGAGGCCGCACCGTACTCAGAAGTCATCACATAGAGCGAAATATCGGCGAGTTTTGTAATCCCGCTTGCGCCCTGTCCAATCCCCGGCGTTTCCACGATCACCAAATCAAATTCAAAATCCGAACTGGCTTTAACGATCTCGTAAATTTCAGGAGTAAGCTCGGTATCTGATCCACGGGTTGCGATCGATCGCATGAACACCCGATCATCATCAATCGAGTTCATCCGAATGCGGTCTCCAAGCAATCCACCCCCCGTTTTGCGTTTGGTGGGATCAATCGAATAAATCGCAATCTTAGACTTTGGAAATTCGTAGAGAAAACGCAGTACGAGTTCATCGGTGAGAGAGCTTTTTCCAGAACCTCCCGTACCAGTGATTCCGAGTACAGCCGCCTTCTTCGATTTTGCATCGGGCGCCTTCGCGCCTCCTTCAAGTGCGGTGATCGTTCGACCCCAAACCTTCATATCTCTCTCAAATGTCGCAGCAGATCGCTTGGCGCGAGCTTTCTGAGCTCCTTCGATCATCAATCGTCCCATGCCCTCTAATCCCAGCTTCATTCCATCTTCTGGAAGATAAATTCCGGCCACTCCGTAAGCCTCGAGAGCTTGGCGCTCTTCGGGCAAAATAACTCCACCGCCACCACCGTAAACGCGAATATGCGAAGAGTTTTTGGCCTTCAGAGAATCAATTAAAAATCTAAAATATTCATTGTGACCGCCTTGATAGGAACTGAGTGCAATTCCATCAACATCTTCCTGAACGGCGGCTCGCACGATCTCACCGACCGATCGGTTGTGGCCGAGGTGAATGACTTCAGCACCAAGATCTTGAAGTACACGGCGAATGACATTGATCGCGGCATCGTGCCCATCAAATAAAGAAGCTGATGTGAGAAATCGGACGGGTGTCATCTGAGGGAGCTTAGATCTAAACCAGCGGCTTTGCCAAATAGCCTTTGTGAAGAGCGGTGTCGACGAGGCCGCGCCAATCTTTGCGCTTATCAGCGTCTGTCTCTAGCTTAATTCCAACGTAGTAAAGATCGGGTCTCATCTGAGGAAGGCACTTAAAATACTGCACTTTTCCTCGAACGCTGACCCGAGAACTTCCCACCGCCATTACGACATCGATTTCGCCGAGTTTTAGAAGTTTAGATTCTCGATGAGAACAATAAATCCCAAAGCCGCCGTACCCCAGAGTAGCCAGAGCATGATGCCGAAGATGGCTTTGCGGAATTGAGATTCTCATTCCTGAAAGTGGATTGACAAGATACCGAGGCTGGCGAGATTTCCCACTTCCAGAACTAGTAAAATTCATTCTTCTCCATCATAGCTGGCGGAGGTGTACTGCGGATAGGCCGTCAAATTTTTTACGGTTGAGGCACGTCTACTCAGGGAGTGCTTTTGTCTCTTTAAAAGCGTCTCCGGCAAACTCCGCCCAAATCTCCTTCGAGCGCTCCAAATCCAGGCCCAGCTGCTTTGTCATAAGAAGGCGAAAAATAGGAGGAGTGGCTCGGACAATCTCGTCATTAAGAATCTTCTCGGATTCAAAAAGCTTAGTCAGCCTCTCATCGAATCCCCCTTGCCTACGAAAAACATCGCGCACCAATTCGGTGGCGGTAAGGGCAGAAGATTGAGTACTGAGCCAACGCGCATAAAAATCCACTCGTGCTCGAATCCAACCCACCCTTGCGGCCTGCACTCCTTCGGTCAAATAGGATTTCGAAACATCCTCGACATAAACACGTTTGAGACTTTCTTGAATTTTCACAGCCGACTTCCGAAGCTCCATATCCAATAGGTCAGAAGTGATAAGAGTAAATAAACTCATCTCCGCCAAATCCAACGACTCTCGCTCTGCTTGCAAGGCATGGTCCACTAAGAGCGCTGGGTCCGTATGCCCTGCAATGAATTTAGAGAGTAGCTCGTCTCTGGCAAGACTTTTAAATCTGTCCGTAATGATCTCGCGAATGAGTCGCAAAAGTATCTGATAGGACTCTCGTCCTTTTTTCACACTTGAGCCTCTTGCAACTGATAGACGCCGACCTGAGCGGGACGAACAATTTGATTCTGGAGCCGATAACCCGCCTTAAGTTCTCGCGAAACTTTTCCGTCCAGCTCGCTGTCGGCAGTGGCTTCGTTCATCACCGCTTCGTGAAGGTTCGGATCAAATATTTCTCCCGCTGTTTGAATTCGCTCCAGACCTACATCTTGAAGACTGCGCGAGAGCTGCGATCGAATCATCTCGATGCCCTTCAAAAAGGAATCAAAGTCCCTCTGATTCTTGGCTGCTGAAATGCTCAGCTCAAAAAGGTCAACCGAAGGAAGGATTTTGAGACATAAATCCGAGAGCTTCTGATCGATCTGCTTCTGCAAATCCCGCTTGGCCCGACTGCGAATTTCTTCGACTTCGGACTCCATCTTTTTGATAAATCCACGTGCCTCGTAAAATTTGATATCGAAATCATTGAGTTTGGATTCAAGCGCCAATATCTGATCCGCTCTTTTTTTTAGCTCGGCATCTTTAGCCTCAAGCTTTGTATCAGGCACCTCGCTTGATGGGTCCTCGCTTGATGGGTCCTCGATCAATACCTCCTCGATATTTGCCTTCTTGCTCGCTTCTTCGCTCATTCTTGTAAGTTAGACGGAGACTTCCCTTTGTCAACCGAATGGGGTCTATTAGCCGAATGGACCTGAATGCGGGCCAAAAGAAGGCCCTCGAAATCGGCGCTGGGCCGCTCCTGATCTTGGCTGGGCCTGGAACGGGCAAAACTCGGGTCATCATTTCCAAGATCCTTAAGAAAATGAGCGAGGGGATAAAACCCGAGCGGATCCTGGCCATGACATTCTCCAATAAGGCCACCCTAGAAATGAGTGATCGGCTGGCAAAGGAAAATGCCAAAGCCTCACTCTTGGTCGAGGTTTCTACGATTCATTCTTGGTGCCAAGAACTCGTGAGACGCCATGGCTTTCGCTTGGGCTTTCAAAGGGACCCGCGTCTGATGAGCCAGGCACAATCCATTTTGTTCTTCCACCAAATGGCGCCGAAGCTGCCTCTCGAATCGTTTTTAAAAACCGCCAATTCCGAAGCCGTCGTTTCTAAAGTTCTTCAAATTATTTCGAAGGCCAAGGAAGAAGGGCTCTGGCCAGAGGATTTGATTCGGCACGGTCGGCAAAACCCCGACTCGGAGTGGGAAAAGCTGGGAGATATCTACAATGCTTACCAGAGTTTTTGCTTCACCAAAGGTTATATAGATTTTGGAGACGTCATTTTATTTGCCCTCCGCCTTCTTCAAGATTTTTCGGAAGTTCGAGAAGAAGTTCGAAGTTCGTACGATTTGATTCTTGTTGATGAGTTTCAAGATACGAACTGGAGCCAGATTGAACTCCTTAAGCAAATGACGGGATCCACGACGCAGATTTGTGTGGTGGGCGATGACGACCAGGCAATTTATCGATTTCGAGGTGCTTCCTACTCTGCATTCCAATTTTTTAAGGATGCCTTTCCTAATTTTAATTTAGTCGAACTCAATGAAACCTATCGACTCAGCACCGAAATTGCCAATGCAGCGACTACCCTCATTGCGGCAAACGGCGAACACCGATTTGATCCCAACAAGAAATTAAAAGCATTTTCTAAACCCGCAGGGCCCGTACGCGTACTTCAATTTGAGAGTCACGAAGACGAGGCATTTCAAGTAGCAGCTCAGGTAGAAAGGCTTCTTCAGTCGGGAACATTGGCCAAAGAAATGGGAATCCTCATTCGATCCCATAAAAGCGGCGAGCTCTTTTTGGCAGAGTGTCAACGAAGACAGATCCCCATTCAGTCAATAACGTCCGAAGCTCTGTTCGAAATTCCGCTCATTCAAGACATCCTCTCGATTCTTAGGTTGATTCAGAATCCAGCTTCGAGTGTGGATCTGGTGCGCTTACTCGATTCCCCTTTTCTCAGCTTCACCGAGGAGGAAATTTATTCGTTCTGTCGGTGGGCCGCCACTCAGCGTTCAAATTGGTTTGAGCAAATTCCAAAAGTCCCCGAAGATCTTGTAAAGCCAGAATCGCGACAGAGATTGCTAGACTTTGAACAGAAATTTCACGGCTGGAAGGCCCATGCTTATCGTAAGCCCCTTTCCGAAACGCTTTTGGATCTTTGGGAAGGTACCGGAATCGTTCAAAAGTTAATTTTGAGCGATGAAGCGTCGCTTCGATCGCTCGCACATTTTCATTCACAAATATTTGACTGGGAAAAAGCCCAAGAACGTCGCGATGCAATTTCACTTTTGCCTCTTTTGGAGAGTCTCTTTGAAAATGAATCTGCTTTTGAGGTCAGCGCAGAAGCGGATCCCACAAAAGTTTCAATGATGACGATTCATGCGAGTAAGGGGCTGGAGTTCGATCATGTTTTTATTTTGGGTCTTGTAGGTCGCCGATTTCCTACCAATTTTCAAAAGCCAACCTGGGAAATTCCCCTGGGCCTTAGGCGCGATATCCCACTTACAAAGGAAGCGCATATTGAGGAAGAGCGCAGACTCCTCTATGTGGCCATGACTCGGGCTCGGAAGGAATTGGTTCTCACAACTATCGAGCGAAAAGGAACGAGACCAAGTCAATATTTAGAGACAGATCTTAAGATTCCTCTGAAAGACTCCAAAGATTTTGTGTGGGAGATCATTCCCCCACTTCCTGTGGAGAACTTGTTGATGCCCGTGGAGAAAAAGCCGCTTTCAAGAGCTGGTTTTCAAGAGACCAAAGCTCCGCTAGATGAAAAGCCTCTCCATCTTTCTTTTACCCAGCTGGATCGCTATGAGAGGTGCCCTCTCGCTTACCGCTTTGAATTTGATTTAAAAATTCCGGCCGCTCCCTCACCCGTCCTGGCATTCGGTGCGATTGTTCACCAAGCCCTGGAGCGCTTTTATAAAGCAATCAAGGAAGGTCAAAATCCTGGCCGCGAATATTTAATTTCAGCGTTTGAACTAGCTTTCCAAAATGAATCCAAATCCAATCCTCTCCTACTGGATCGTCACTTAGAATTGGGGAGAGCTCAGCTTGGAGCTTACTTTGATTATCATGGAGGGACGTTTTCTAAGCCCCTCGCGGTGGAAGAGAGATTCAAGTTTTTAGTTGGCGACCACACAATCGTCGGCAAGATCGATCGCGCGGATACCGAGCCAGACGGAGTGGTGATCGTTGATTATAAAACCGGAGAATCGAAGACATCAGAAGACGATGGTGATCAAAAATTCGCCGATAAAAGTCTTCAATTTTCAATTTACGCTTTAGCTGCACGAGACTTTTTTAAATGGCCGCTTAAGGAACTGAAGTTCCATTATTTGACGGATAACGAAGTCCTAAAAACTACCCGAGATTCAAAAACCCTCGAGGCCACAAAAGAGTATGTTCTCGAGATTGCAACTGGAATCCTAGATCGCAATTTTCCTGCAAAACCCAATCGAGTGGTTTGCAAGATGTGTAGCTATAAAAGGATTTGCCCGTCAGCGGCTTAAAATGAATGTCTGCCTTCGAGCACTGAGACAAAGGTTTCGCGGTTGATCGACGACCTTTAAACCCAGCGGCGATACAAGTGCTTCTAGATCTGCGCGATCGTATTTTGTAAATCCCGTCATATCTCGTGTTTTCATATAACTGGATCTAAACAAATTGAAGACGGTCTTGAGGCCACTCCACCAAAATCCTAAAAGCAGGCTGACTCTTAAAAAGTCAAGAGTGTCAGCAAGAGGTGTCGTATTTTTTGAAATGACGTCGATGATTGCAATTCTTCCGCCTGGAGCCATCATCCCAATCAACTTCTTGAGAAGATTGCCGAGTTCCTGCTCAGAGAAATACTGAACAACCGAGCTAAGATAAATGACGTCGAACTTTTCATCGATGGGTCTAAACCATTCTTCTTCAGTGAGAATATAAACTTGGGAATTTCCAGCAAACTTCTCTCGAACCAATTTGTCAAAAACGGGAGATTGGTCGTAGAGAAAAATCTTTGCTCCAGCCTTAAGCGTCCAAGAAATTTCGCCAGCCTCACCACATCCGAAACTAAAGACCTTTTTCCCCTGCAAATTTTTAAAATAGCCCACGAACTTCTCGCCCAAGAATTTGTAATGGGCATCGACATGCTTACGTCCGGGTCTAAGCTGATAGGGATCCTTCCAAAATTCACTCCATTTATTTCGCTGACCCATAGGTAGTATCCTTAATATAAACTAGGGACCCATGAGAAGGTTTAGGTCCTTAAAAGAATTGTAATTTCTAAAATTTTTATCTCGAGAGATAAGGACCACCCGAGCATCAAATGCAGGATTGCGCAATGAGGGCATCGGCCAACCGGCATTTAATCTTCTTCTTGAGAAAGGATCGCCGGAAATGTCCGACTCGTTCCCAAAAACCTGCAGACAAGGGAAGCTGAGGGATTTGCAAAATATTCAGTTCGACGGCCTGTGGGAGATGAGGATCACTTAAGATTTCAGAAACAACGGTTGGTGGCAGAACGACCAATCCGGCCTGCAAGGCCTCACCAAGGCGATCATCGATCGGATCTCAACAGTAGTCTTCTTCCGCTTTTCGATGACCTTCATGAGTCCAGGATACCGTATCACTAGCCGTAGTCCATAGGGTGCCTAATATGTGCTCGGTAGAGGACTTGAACCTCCACAGGGTTTCCCCTACAAGCTTCTGAGACTTGCGCGTCTGCCAGTTCCGCCAACCGAGCTCGAATCAACGATCAACTAGATAGAGGGCAAAAGTCAAAGGTCGAACTTTGACTAACGTCCGCGACTTCGCATGGCGAGTTGCGCGGCGGTCCACGCGGTTCGTGTTCGGCGAGCTGATGGTCGACCCCGTAAAGGAAATCGAATGGGGGCGATTCTTTCAATTTCCAAAACCCCGTAGAGATCCTGAGGAGAATGCAACCATGCATGAGGCTTTGCAGTCTCTAGGCTTTCTTTGCCTGCGAATCCATAGGCCGCACCCACCGCCATCATGCGAGCCGAATGAGCGGCCTCCATATCATGGGGCGAATCTCCCACATACAAAGATTCTTCGGGATCCCGCTCTAACTTCTCCAAAACAATATTCAAAATATCGGGGGCGGGCTTGTATCTCATCCCGGGATCTGTTCCCTGAATATGATCAAAATATTCCGAGAGTCCCAGTTGCCCCAGAATATGCCGTGCCTGCGGAGAATGCTTTGTCGTCGCAACCGCCAACTGAAAATCCTCGTGCAATCGCAAAAGTAAATCGTGAATCCCATCGTAGGCTTTCATCGTCTCGGCCGGATTTTGTGAATGATGCTTTCGGTAAGTCTCTATAAATATCTGAAGTTTAGCTTCATCAAGAGCCAGCTGCGCTCTCTCGGTGGCGGCGCGAAAGGTGGTTCCCAAATCTTGCTGAACCGCGAGACTCTCATTAAATTCTAAATGGGAATACCCTGTTTCTTGAAGCGCAAAGCGAATGCTCGAAAGGATAGAAGCCTTAGAATCAACTAAGGTTCCATCCAAATCAAAAATGAGAAGCCGACTCATTTGTCACTGCTCAAAGAGGAGCGGCACCAAATATGCCACTCAAGCTAATTGCCACCCAAACGACGACAACTACTCCGCCCAAGAAGCATAGATCCGAAAGCTTCTCGACGAATGAGGGTTTCACTCGCTGTGCAATATAGTAAACGAAGGCAGAAAGTCCGAACAATACGACGGCCCAACCCAGAAGCTGAACATTGTGAAAATGTTCTTTTGTGCTCAACAAAAATGCTAGCGCTACAAGGCTCATTCCAGCGGCATTGATTGAGCTTGTTAAAAGGGGTCGTTGTGATCGGCCTCCACGGCCTCCGTGATGTCCACCACCGGAGTGGCGATTATTAAAGCGATTTCCTCCTCGTGGGCGGTTATTATAGCCACCACGGTCTCGGTTATCGCGTTCTTGATTTCGATTATCTCGATTATCTTCCATAGCGCACCAGTCTTCCTTCAATTTCATTTTCGAGCAAGAAAGAGCTTCGACTTTAGGGTCCGACCGATCTTTTTCTCGACCCATTCGGCAGCTTCCAGGAGCTTCGGAAGGTCAATTCCGGTTCTAAATCCCAGCCCCTCTACAAGCCAAACCACCTCTTCGGTGGCAACATTTCCGCTCGATCCAGCGGCATAGGGACAACCGCCCAGTCCGCCCACTGACGCATCCACCACTCGAAGACCGAGATCGAGCGCTGTCTTTATGTTAACAAGCGCAGCACCGCGGGTATCATGAAAATGCCCTGCAATTCTATCGAGTCCGAATTCGGACTGAATATCGTTAAAGACATCATGAACTTGCTGAGGGTGTGCAGAGCCAATGGTGTCCCCCACCGAAACCTCATAACAACCAAAGCTCAGAAGCTCTCGAAGGATTTTATAGAGCTTCACTGGAGCCTGCGCCCCTTCGTAAGGACATCCAAAAGCCGTCGAAATATAACCTCGAACTTTCAGGCCCTTCTGCAGAGCTGTGGGAACGAGCTTTCTTAAAACATCCAGGGATTCGTCAACCGTCATGCCAATATTTTTTTGGTTAAAAGTATCACTGGTAGCCGTAAACACCGAAATCGACTTCACCTTCACTTCTAGAGCACGCTCGAGTCCTTTGTCGTTCGGCACTAAAAAGCTCAAGTCGATTTCGTCAAATTTACTCAGCCCCTCCCAAACTTTTTCAGAATCCTGCAGCTGAGGAATGGCCTTTGGCGAAACGAAGCTGCCAGCCTCCAAAAATTTGTGACCCGCCCCTATGAGTCTCGTAATAAATTCAATTCGATCAGCTACCGAAAGGATTTGTTTCTCGTTTTGGAGACCATCTCTCGGCCCCACTTCGACAATCTTGATTGAATCCGCGTATACCGACATTTATTGATCCCCCGATTTCGAAATTTCCCAATCCAAAAGCTTGGCCTCAAAACCCACGCGCTCGCCCTCCTTTACAAAAATCTTCTCGACCTTCAGATCCGCTGGGGCCTTGAGCTGATGTTCCATCTTCATAGCCTCCAGAACAATGAGGGCTTGGTTTTTCTTCACCATTTCACCATCTGATACCAGCACACGAATGATCTTCGCCGGCATGGGGCTCTTTAAAAAAGCCTCGACCTGCGTCTCTGCATTTGAATCTGTTTTGCGATGAGCTTTGGGCGCGCTCAGCGTCCAGTCTTCAAAAGTAGTATGAATGAATCGCTTGTCTCCAAAGTCCTCAAAAAAAATATCGGATCGTGGACGCGAAATCCGCCCCCAGGGCGAATCATAATCCAAGTCCTCATCTTCACCGACGGCGGTTGTAGTTTGACCGCCCAATGACTTCAAAATTTTCATCCCCCCCCAAACGTCGAACTGGGGAATCAGGCCAGCCAAAAACTCAGTGCTCAAGCGACCCTCTCGAACATCCTTGTTCTTAAGAATTTGTATCAAATAGGAACGATTTGTTTTCGGTCCAAATAAAATAATTTGCTCAAGTGCCTTTTGCAAATTCTGGAGTGCTTCACCGCGATCTTTTCCCTTCGCAATAATTTTTGCCATCAATGAATCGAACTGGGGAGGCACCTCGTTTTTTTCATAAAAACCCGAATCGACTCGAACATCATCTGGCCAAACGAGCCGATGAATCTTTCCTCCCGAAGGCAAAAATCCATTTGCCGGGTCTTCTGCGCAGAGACGAGCTTCGATGGCGTGCCCCGTGGGAGAACTTTTGAGAGACTTAATGGACTCACCTTGAGCAATCTTCAACTGCCATTCAACAAGATCGATCCCCCAAACTTCTTCGGTGACCGGATGCTCCACTTGTAGGCGCGCATTTACCTCAAGAAAATAAATCTCATCTCGTCCATCCCAAATCCATTCGACAGTTCCAGCTGACTGGTAACCCGCTTCTCTAGCGATCTTGATCGATGAATCATAAATTCTTGAGCGAAGGCTTGCAGACAAAAAATCGCAGGGCGTCTCTTCAATAACTTTTTGATGTCGCCGCTGGAGTGAGCATTCGCGCTCACCAAACGCCATCACATTGCCCTTTTCGTCCGCCAAAATTTGCACTTCGATATGGCGGGCATCCTCAACCAGCTTCTCTAAAAAAACTCGATCGTCCTTAAACGCCGATGCCGCAATCCTTTTTGATGAGGCGAGTGCGTCTTGAAACTCAGACGAAGAGTAAACTTTTTCCATCCCCTTTCCGCCGCCTCCAGCAGAGGGCTTAATGAGCAGCGGATAGCCCAAGGTCTCGGCTTCAGACTTCAATCGTGAGTCTGATTGATCATCGCCTTCATAGGAGGGAAGAAGGGGGATATTGTGCTTCTTCAAAAAATTCCGCGCTCCGATTTTATCACCTAGTAAGCGCATCGACTTAGAATTGGGGCCGACAAATTTGATATTGGCGCGTCCTACTTCATCAACGAACAAGGCATTTTCCGAAAGGAAGCCATAACCAGGATGCAAATGAGTGGCGCCGAGCTTTTTTGCCGCGCCGATCACCTTTGCCGAATCCAGATATGTTTCGAGCGCCTCCTCTCCATCGAGACTCACGCTCAAGTCTGCTTCAACAACGAAGGGAAGTTCCTTATCTTGCCTTGCATAGCCAACGGCGGTTTTGATCCCCAACTTCTTTGCACTGCGAATAATTCTTCGCGCAATTTCCCCACGATTGGCGATATAGAGGATCACGACTCTAGCAAACTCTTTTTCCAAGGAGCGGCTTCACGATTCAGAAATGCCTGAACTCCAGTTTGTGCTTCTTTTCCCACTCTAATTTGCGACAGAATTTTCGAAGTCTTCTCGGCAATATCTTCTGCCCACAAATCTTCTCCCATCATCTCGCGAATTAATTTCTTTGCAGACCGAACGGCCTCGGGGCCGGCCGATTCAAATTCTTTTAAATAATCATTCGTCACCGAAAGCAGGCTACCCACCGGAACCACTTCGTGAATCAAATGGATGAGCTTTGCTTCGATTGCCGAGAAACGCTTGCCGGTCAGATAGAGTCTGCGAGCCTGACTCACGCCAATTTTTCGCATCACTAAAGGACCAATTGTCGCGGGAATGAGCCCCAGCTTCACTTCCGAAAGGGAGAAAACCGCCTTCTCTTCAGCAATCACAATATCACTTGCGGCTACGAGTCCAACCCCCCCACCAAAGGCCCCTCCCTTCACCTGAGTAACTACGGGAATACTGCATTCATCCACCGATCGAATCATTTTTGCCAGAGTCAGAGTGTCTTCTTCATTTTCCTTTGCTGTCTTGGTCGCAGACGCCTTCATCCAATTAAGATCACCGCCCGCGCAAAAGAATTCTCCCACCCCGCGCAGAACTATAACCCTCAAGTCAGCATCCAGTTTTGTAAAAGTCTCGCGAAGCTCGACCATCATTTCCGCACTCATGGCGTTTTTCACCTCTGGTCGGTTGAGACTCACGAACAAAACTCTTCCCTTTTTTTCAATCTCTAGCGTTTTCATTCGCAACTTCCTTACATTCTAAAAACACCGAACTTTGTATCAGGTATCGGAGCGTTGAGTGCCGCCGACAGAGCGAGCGACAAAATCCTTCGAGTATCGGCTGGATCAATAATTCCGTCATCCCAGAGTCGAGCCGAAGAATAGTAGGCACTTCCTTCAGATTCATATTTTCCAAGAATCTCTTTTTTAAAATCTGCCTCTTTATTTTTTTCGGCTTTTGATTTCACGGTCCAAAGAACATTGGCAGCTTGTTCACCGCCCATGACGGAAATCTTTGCGTTAGGCCACATGAACAAAAATCGAGGTTGAAATGCGCGTCCACACATTCCATAGTTTCCTGCCCCGAAGCTCCCGCCGACAATTAAAGTAATTTTAGGAACTGCGGCATTCGAAACAGCGGCTACTAACTTCGCCCCATCTTTCGCGATCCCGCCGTGCTCGTACTGCGATCCCACCATGAATCCTGTGATGTTTTGCAGAAACAGAAGTGGAATTTTTCGCTGAGAACAGAGCTCAATAAAATGAGTTCCCTTGAGTGCGCTTTCAGAAAAAAGAATTCCGTTGTTCGCGACAATTCCTACCGGATAACCATGCAAATGAGCGAATCCGCAGACGAGTGTCGCCCCGTAAAGGGGTTTAAATTCTTCAAACTCAGAAGCATCGACCAGTCGGGCAATCACTTCTCGAATATCAAAAGGTGTACGAAGATCCGGAGGCAAGACGCCATAAATTTCTTTGGGATCATATTCTGGATCCCGCGGCTTTTGAGTAACGATACTCAATCTCTTTTTAATATTGAAGTTCGCCACCAATCGCCGGGCATGTTCTAGAGCGGCATCGTCAGTGTCCGCCATATAGTCTGCGACACCCGATTTTCGGCAATGCACATCAGCCCCGCCCAAACTTTCGGCATCGATCTCTTCGCCCGTCGCCGCTTTCACAAGTGGAGGTCCGCCAAGAAAAATAGTGGCCTGATTCTTGACCATGATTACTTCGTCACTCATTGCCGGAACGTAGGCGCCGCCGGCTGTGCAGCTACCCATCACCACCGAGAGCTGCGGAATTCCGCGCGCCGACATCTGCGCTTGATTATAGAAAATGCGTCCAAAATGGTCGCGATCCGGAAATACCTCGGCCTGCATGGGCAAAAAGGCTCCGCCCGAATCTACCAGATATACACAGGGAAGTTGATTCTCGAGAGCGATCTCCTGTGCGCGAAGATGCTTCTTCACGGTGAGGGGAAAATAAGTTCCTCCTTTTACAGTGGCATCATTGGCAATAATCATAACCTCGAGCCCCGAGACCCGCCCCACTCCGGCAACAATCCCAGCCGATGAAGCCTGATTCTCATAGACCCCAAAGGCGGCAAAGGCGCCAATTTCGAGAAACGGAGAGTCAGGATCGAGAAGACGTTTGATCCGCTCTCGAACAAAGAGCTTTTTTCGCTCTTCATGCTTTTGCCTGAGTTCCGGACCTCCGCCTTCAGCAATCTTCTGAAAGTTTTTGCGAAGCTCCTCCGCCAATTTTTCGTGATGTAAATACTGAGCTCGGAATTCTCCCGAGTCTCGATCAATACGACTTTGAATGATCGACATAGACCTTAAAGTTAGAGGAAAGCCTTCCTTCGATCGAAGGATTTTTAGTATCATTTTACGAAATGTCCAACTCGACCGACAGACCCAATCCTGACCAGCTTTTGGAGGCTATCCAGCGCCAAGAGAACCGAGAGAAGCTCGGAAAGCTGAAAATCTTTCTCGGGATGGCCCCAGGGGTGGGCAAAACCTACGCCATGTTGAGGCAGGCACAAGATCTAAAGGAGAAAGGCATCGATGTCGTTGTTGGCCTTGTAGAGACTCATGGCCGTAAAGAGACGATCGCGCTCATTGAGAACCTCGATATCCTTCCTCGGATCTCGGTCCCCTATCGCGGGATTACAATGAACGAGCTGGATTTGGATGCCATCATCAAGCGACGACCCCAATTGGTATTGGTCGACGAACTGGCGCACACCAACGCTCCCGACCAAAGACACAAAAAGCGCTATCAAGATGTTCTCGAGATTTTGGACGCTGGAATCGATGTCTTTACCACTCTCAATATTCAGCACCTTGAAAGTCGATCAGAGATTGTTCGTGAGATAACGGGAGTAAAGATTCAGGAAACTCTGCCAGATTCATTTTTGGATAGTGCCGATGAAATCATTCTCATCGATTTGGATCCAGAAGAACTCCTCAAGCGATTGCGTGAAGGGAAAATTTATACACCCGACAAGGCCGCGGAGGCTGCGCAAAATTTTTTCCAAGTGGGGCATCTGACGGCTCTACGGGAGCTTGCTCTTCGCGCAACCACGGAACGAGTCGACCAAGAACTTCAAGACATCCGTCGAATTCAGAATATCGATCGACCCTGGAAAGCTACCGAACGATTGCTTGTGGCAGTTTTCGCAAGTCCTTATTCAGAAAAACTCATTCGTCGGACACGAATTTTGGCATCGGCAATGGGAGCAGGCTGGTTTGGGGCCTATGTTGAAACGCCGCGCGCTCTTTCTGAAGAAGAACGTGTTTTACTCGGTCGGAATTTAGCACTTGTACGCGAACTCGGTGGAACGGTTTTAACGACGATGGATGAGAACGCAGCGGAAGGAATTCTTCGCCTTTCGCGAGAGAATAATATCTCGCAAATCATCGTGGGCCGATCCAAACAACCTTGGTGGAATCGAATTCGAACAAAGGTGTCCTTGGTCGATTATTTGCTGCGAGAGAGCAAGGAAATCGACGTTTACGTTGTCACAGCCGATACGCCGAAGAGCCGTCGAGCTCGTTGGCCCTTTGTAAATCTTTCTGAGTCGGGAATCTGGCGCGATTACGCCCTCGCAATGCTTTTTCTCGTGAGCGTGTCGGGTTTTGGAATACTGACCCTCGAGTTCATTGGGTATCGGTCGGTGGGAATTCTTTATTTACTCGCAGTTGCGATCCTTGCGCTTTTCGTCGGACGTATCGTCATTTGGTTTTCTGCTGTCGCTGGTGGATTCCTCTGGGATTTCCTTTTTATTCCTCCGACATTTGCCGTCTCCATCACTCATCCCGAAGATTATATGTTGATTACGATGTTTATCGTAACTGCGGCAATCACGGGGCAGCTCATGGCACGCCTCCGCCGCAATCAGCAAATGCTCTCGATTCGCGAACAGCGGGCCTCATCGCTGTATTCGCTTACTCGCCAGATTTCTTCAGCGCAATCACTCGATAAAGTTGTTGAGACGGCAGTGAAAGAGATCGAGACCGTACTCAGTGCGAATGTTGCCGTCCTCATTAAGTCGACAACTGAAGACTCAAAGTTCGTTGAATATCCGTCAGGAAATCTAAAACTTGATGAGAAAGAAAGATCCGTCGCTCTGTGGGTTGTTAAGCACAGCAGGCAGGCGGGGCGATTTACCGACACACTCCCATCCGCAAAAGCACTTTACATCCCCCTGACGAGCACCAACGGAACACTGGGCGTCTTGGGAATTCAACCAAAGAATAATCAGGAGTGGACTCCCGAGCTGCAAACCATTCTCGACACCTTTGTTCAGCAGCTACTGAGCGGAATTGAGCGAGAGTTTTTGCACGAGCTGGCACGAAAGAATGTCATGGAAGTAGAGTCCGAACGACTCTCAAAAATTATTTTGAATACGGTCTCCCATGAATTGGAAACTCCCTTGAGCAATATCGACAAAGCGGCTCAGAAGATTGTGGGCTTTAGTGCGGTCCCCTCTCTCGATCAGCTGAAGACTTTGGGAGAGGATATCGAAGTAAATACCAAGCGCCTCTCTCGCTTGGTTGACCATCTCTTGGATATGAGCCGGCTCGAGGTGGGCGAACTGAAATTGAAAAAGCAAATCACGGATTTAAGATCGCTCATTAACAAAACAATATCCAAGATGCAAATCGATCTTCATCACCACCACGTAAAGACCAATATCAATCAGAATTTACCAGATCTCAATGTGGACCCATCTGCCCTGGAGCAGGTCATTACGAATATTATAGATAACTTTGTGGTGCATACTGCCGAGGGCTCTCACCTTGAGATTGAATGTAGCGCTGATGATCATTGGGTTACCTTTAGTTTCCGTGACAATGGGACGGGGCTCCCTGGTGAAGATCCCAATGCGGTCTTCGGAAAATTCTTTCGCGCCACCACTAACGATGTAGGTGGAGGAGGACTCGGACTCTCGATCGCAAGAGGACTGGTCGAGGCACACGGTGGAACGATGAAAGCCCAGAATCGCTCGGGCGGTGGTGCAGAATTCACCATCAGACTTCCAATTTTAAATTGAACGCAGAGCTTCGGATATCGGCATTTTGACAACCTTCCATGCCGCGAAAAAAGTGCCCACGACCGTACACACTAGACCAAGCACTAAAGTCTTCACTCCCATGAATGGCTGAAGCTCTATCCAAACATGAAACTGCCTGGTCAGTCCTGGAGAAGGCGGCATCAGAATTCCATTGGCAAGCAGGGTTTCGTTTGCAATCAGAGCCACGATCACGCCAAGACTGCTACTCAGTCCCCCGAGCACGAGACTCTCGCTCAAAAGCAGCTTCATTACATCAGCGCTCGATTCGCCGTTGGCGCGCAGAGTTCCAATCTCTCTCTTTCTCTCTAAAATTCCCGTCGATACAGAATTCAAAATTCCCAAGATAACAACCAATAATATAATGATCAAAATCACCCGAAACTGGGAGTCCAGCCAGTCAACAGCGTGTTGATAATACACCTTATCGAGAACCGCAAAAGGCGTGGACTCTAGATTCGGAAATTTCTCAGTGGCCGCGGTAGCAAAATCAATCCAAGAATTCGGATCCTTCAAGCCAATCGAAATGATTTCGATCTTCTGCGTATCCAAAAGAACTTGGGCTTGCCGGATGGGAATGCGAAAGACGACATCATCAAAGTCTTTGGAGCCTGTATGAAATATCCCCACGACAGTGAAGTCGAGAGCATTCAAACTTCCACGAGTTGTATTTGCCAATACTGTAATCCGATCACCGGGCTTCGCATTCAAAGAACGCGCCAAACCCTTTCCTAGAAGTATTCCATCTGCTTGATCCGAGAGACTTTTCCCCTCTTCGATATTGAGAGTGGTAAAAAACTTGGATTCCGCTTCACCATCAACACCCTGACCTCGCCCGCTCAATGTAATAGATCCATTGGTCAATAAAGCAAAAAATTCAGCCCTTGGAAAAACCGCCGAGACTTCTGGAATTGCACGAACTTGGTCGAGTAATTCATCTCCGCCGTCCATCCATTCTTTCCAAGGCTCCTCAAAAACTTGATCACGGTACCCCTTGGTATTCAGTTGACCGTAGCCATATCGAGAATGAATCGTATTCTCTCGATACTGATTGGTGATCCCAATATTGAAGCCATCAAAAAGAAACAAGGCAGCTGCGCCCACACCAACAGTGAGCCCCACTGCAAGGCTTCGTCGTGAGTTCCGTGCTAGACCCCTCCAGGCGGTCTTAAGAATCACTTTGAATTTTTCCATCCTTCAATCGCAAGCGGCGAGGCGCCTGCTCTAAGACCATGGGATCATGGCTCGAAACCACGATTGTAACATTCTCTTGAGTATTAAGTTTCTTCAAAAGCTCAATAATCTCTCGGCCCGTCGTCTGATCTAAACTCGCGGTGGGTTCGTCGGCCAAAATAACTCGTGGCTTTTTGGCCAATGCTCGAGCAATCGCAACTCGCTGTCTTTGCCCCCCACTCATCTGATGGGGCTTCTTAAATCGGTGCTCCCAAAGCTGAACCGCCTTGAGCGCATCCTCTACTCGCGATTTTCTCTCTGCCATTCCTAAGCCTTGAGAGTTTACAAAATATTCGATGTTTTCCTCAGCATTCAAAACATCAATGAGGTTAAAAGATTGAAAAATAAAACCAAGCTTGAATCTTCGAATCCAATTGCGGTCGCGCTCCCTCAAACTGGAGTACGAATGTCCGTCTAACGCAATCTCTCCCGACTGAAGTGGCTCAATCATTCCGAGCAAATTGAGGAGCGTGGATTTTCCTGAACCCGAAGGGCCCGAAATTGCGACGAAATCCCCCGATCGAATCTGAAAGCTTACTTTCTCAAGAGCCGCCATTTTCGTATTGCCCAAAAAGTAATCAAATGAGATCTCACGGCAGTCAAAAAGAATGGGTGAATCTTTCCATTCGAGAAGCGTCTCCGCTTCAAATTTCGATGGCTTTGAACCGGGCTTTGAACGTGATAGATCGAGCAGCATCTTCACCTGAGTTTCTTTTTTGTGGGTTTGACACTTATGAACTACAAATGTTCATGATCTCAACCCTTAAGCCCTTGCTTACTCCATTAAAGTAAGCGATTCAAGACAGAAGGAGGCATGATGCCAGCGAGCCGCAGTCGGGTCACTCACGTCGTGGAGGGCTTATTGAATAAATTCAAATCCTTGGACGCTCTACGCAAGCGATTTGAGCCGCTTACGGAGCCTCCTCCAGCACCGATCCCCAGAAATTTGCATTGGTCCAAGAAGGAGCGAGACAATCGAATCCAGTATTTAAGTACCCTGGGTATAAATACGTCTTATTTATCTGGCGAGAAGCCTACTGAGGACTTTGAAGCTCTTCGGGGCAATATTGAAAACTTTGTGGGATTTTCGAAGGTTCCAACCGGTATTGCGGGCCCACTGAGAGTAAGCGGACTTCATGCCCATGGTGATTACTTCATCCCTCTCGCAACCTCGGAAGGCGCACTGGTCGCATCAATTCAGCGCGGATGCCGGGCCATCACAGAATCCGGTGGATGCAAGACAGCGACAGTGATGGAGAGTGTTTCTCGTGCTCCAGTTTTTATTTTTGAATCACTTGTCGATGCGAGCCTTTTTTGTCAATGGGCCACTCAGCAATTTGATGAGTGCACAAAGATCGTCGGCAGAAAATCGAAGCACGGACGCCTTTTGGACATTCAGCCCGCGGTCATTGGCAATCAAGCGCATTTGATTTTTTCATATTCGACCGGCGATGCGTCTGGTCAGAATATGGTGACCATCTGCACCGAAGCCTGTTGTGAATATTTTTTGAAGGCAGCTCCGGTACCACCCACATCGTGGTTCATCGAGGGAAATTTGAGCGGAGACAAGAAGCCAACGGCCATTTCATTTCTTTCCGCTCGAGGAAAAAAAGTAATCGCCGAGGTGGAGCTATCTAGAGAGACCGTTCGAAAAACTCTCAATACAACTCCAGAGAAAATTTTTGAATATTGGAAGACCTCCTTCGTTGGAGGTGTGCAAAGTGGGTCGATTGGAGTTTCTGGTCACTATGCCAATCCCCTTGCCGCGATTTATTTAGCCTGTGGACAAGATGTGGCTTGCGTTGCCGAATCCTGTGTTGGGATCACCGTCTGCGAAGTAAAGAGGGACGGAAATTTCTATATTTCAGTGACCCTCCCAAATTTGATCGTGGGAACTGTCGGGGGTGGCTGCTCTCTCCCCACTCAGCGCGAGTGTTTAGAAATTCTAGGCTGCTACGGCGAGAACAAGGCAAAAGTTTTTGCAGAGATATGTGCGGGCGCTGTTTTGGCCGGCGAAATATCCATTAGTGCTGCGCTGGCTTCGGGTGATTTTACTCGAGCCCACAGAGTATTTGGCCGAAAACCCAGAGCTTTGAAATAACAAGGAGTCTAAATGCTGGTTACTGAGCTCAATTGGGAACTTCAGAAAGATAAATTGGGCGGCAAAGCAGCCCAGCTTTTTAAGCTCCGCTCATCTGGCGTTCAAGTACCTCCACTTATTGCGCTCTCAACAGCTGCTTTCGAAGATCATATTAAGCAGATCCCTAGTTTTTTAAGGTTATTGGCAGACACAGACTATTCGAGTCCTTTAACTCTACGCGAATCTGCGCAGCGAATTCGAGAGATTATCATCGCCACACCCCACTCCCCTGAAATGGAGTCCGTCGTCCTTAAATCTCTCTACGATTTTTTTCCATCCGGCACGTATCTTTCTGTTCGGTCCAGCGCCCTGGGTGAAGACTCTGCCGCTCTTTCATTTGCGGGACAAATGGACTCGTTTCTATTTATTAATGGCGCCAACGACGTTTTGGATTCGATCAAGAAGTGCTGGGCATCACTCTTCTCAGATCGCGCTCTCACCTATCGGAAGGCGGTGGGTCTAGGCGTACTTGATGCGAAAATGGCAGTCGTGATTCAGGAGATGATTGAGGGAGAGATCTCGGGCGTTGCGTTTAGCGTGAACCCACTTTCAAATCGACGCTCTGAATTATTGATTACGTCAACATTTGGCGCCGGTGAGGGGATCGTTTCGGGAGCACTCGACACCGATCAATTCGTTCTGGATCGTTCGAATCTTAAAACCCTCAACAGCCAAATCGTACAAAAAGAAATGCAAATCGTGTTCAATCGAACAACGGGTATCGGAACCTGCGAAGAAAAATTGCCAGACCACTTGATTCAAGCCCCTTCACTCAAAGTCCAACATCTCGAGATGTTGGGTAATGAAATTTTGAGAATCGAAGAAATTTACGAAGGAAAGCCCCAGGACATCGAGTGGACCATCGCTCAGGATCAACTTTTCATTCTGCAATCACGACCCATTACAACACTGGCACCGGCGCAAGAAATCTCAGAGACTCAGCGAATAGAACAAGAATCCAGCCTGACGATTTGGGATAATTCCAATATTGTGGAGAGCTATTCTGGAGTGACTACCCCGCTCACATTCACCTTCGCGAATCATTGCTATTATATGGTCTATGTTCAATTCTGCGAAGTTCTAGGCGTGCCTCGAGAAAAAATTCTCAAACTAGAGCCCTCCTTCAAAAATATGCTCGGCCTTCTTCGGGGTCGCATCTATTACAATTTAATCAATTGGTGCCGACTCATTTCAGTTCTGCCCGGCTACCACTACAATCGTGAGTTTATGGAGCAGATGATGGGTGTAAAAGATCCCATCCCCTTTGAGGAAGAAGCCCAGAAGGATGTTTCTCTTTTTCGAAAGTATTTTATCGAACTTCCACAACTCTTGTTGGCGGGTGTTCGGCTATTTTATCGATTCATGAGTCTCGATCGAGATGTAAAAAAATTCATCAAGATCTACGAGGCAACCTACAGACACTATAAATATGTAGATTTCAAAACTCAGAGTCTTCATCAGATTGTGAATTCGTATAATGATATGGAAACTCGAGTTTTGCGCAATTGGAAACCCCCGATCGTAAACGACTTCATGGCCATGATTTTTTATGGCCTTCTGAAAAAAATGATTCTTCGCTGGAAGCTCGATGAATCGGGAGCTGGCCTGCAAAATGAATTATTGAGCGATCAAGGTGATGTTGAAAGCACATTGCCCATTAAGAAATTACAGGAAATTACCGCTTATCTACGGACCAGACCCGATCTCAAGACTTTGATTCTTCAGAATGATGAAACCCGGCTAAAGGAAATGCTCCTTTCTGCTCCAGCCAAGCTATCTGCTGCCGAAATTCGACTTCAAGAAATGCTGAAGGAATATCTCGATGAGTTTGGTTTTCGCTGTATGAACGAATTGAAGCTCGAGGAGTTTTCGCTAAAGGAAAAGCCAGAGTTTATTTTTACTCTTTTGAAAAACTATCTGGGCACTCCCGAACTCGTCAAGGTTCCCGGAGAAGTAAGTGCTGCCGATCTTTCAATGACTCGCGCTCTCGAACAACTAAAAGGCAGCAGGATTTTCAAGATTCTTCCAAGGTCCTGGGTTTTCCGCTTCCTGGTGCACTTTTCAAAGAAGGCGATCCGAGTGAGAGAGTATCAACGCTTTGCTCGAACCAAAATGTTCGGACTCATGCGAAATTTGTTTAAAGCCACTGGTCACAAATTTGCGGAGCTCGGACTCCTGGAACAGCACTCAGATATTTTTTACCTTTCGAAGGAAGAAATTTTTGGAACTATATCTGGAACTGGAATCACTGAAGATCTCTCGACTTTGGCACGTACGCGCCGAGAGAAGTTCGAATCCTACAAACGAGAAGACGAATTGCCGGACCGAATCAACACGAATGGGATTGTCCTCGTCAGAGATTTGAAGTCGGAAGTTATTTCAGACTCCGTTTCGAAAGATTTTTTTAAAGGTACTAGCTGCTGCCCCGGAAAAGTAAGAGCAACCGTCAAAGTAATTCTGAATCCCGGAGACGATATGAGCTTGAACGGTGAAATCCTCGTTGCGGCTAGGACCGATCCGGGCTGGGTCACACTCTATCCTTCGGCGAAAGGACTCTTGGTAGAAAGAGGAAGTGTTTTGTCGCATTCCGCAATCGTTGCGCGAGAGCTGGGGCTTCCAGCAATTGTGGGAATACCTCAAATTACGAAATTTCTAAAAACGGGCGATGTCGTTGAGATGGACGGCGCGCAAGGAACAGTAAAGGTGATCTCGCGACTGTCGGTGGAGGTGCAAAATGTACGTGAAGCCTAAAGTTGTCTATTCGAATGTTTGGGAAGATCCCGAGCTCAATCGACAAGCGCTTCAAATTTTGCCCACGGATCGCGTGCTTTCAATTACTTCTGGAGGTTGCAATTCACTCAATTTGCTTTTGGAAGATCCCAGGCAGGTCATCTCCATTGATTGCAATCCCGGCCAAAAGGCCCTTCTAGATTTAAAGATCGCCGCATTTAAAGAGCTGAATTACGAAGACCTCATTAATTTTCTGGGCGTTCGAATTTATGGTCTGAAAGAAGCGACGAGTCCAGAGCAGCGGCTGATCACCTACGGTAGACTTACTCGTCACCTCCCTGATGAATCTCGAGAGTTTTGGAATTCTCATCTCAATCATATAAAAATGGGTGTCATTCACTGCGGAGCCGTAGAGAAGTTTTTTGGAATCTACCGACGCATTATCCGATCACTCTATGCTATTGATAAGGCTGATCGAATATTCTTCTGTAATTCTATCGAAGAACAGCGAGCGACCTACAAGGGTCTATTTCGACGACGCGCAAAACTCCTTAACCATCTCATCCTCAATAAATTCGTTCTTGGAATCGTGAAAGGTCGGCATTCGTTTAAATATGTAAACAACCTAAACTTTGGCCAGAATTTTAATAACAAGCTCCGCTACGCTTTCAACAATACCTTGCTCAACGAAAATTATTTCCTGGCTCTGATCTTGCTTGGTTCGTATACCGGTTTAAAAAACCTCCCGCCCTATCTCAAAAAAGAGAATTTCGAAAAGATGCGCCAGAATATAGGTCGACTTCAAAATCGCTTGGGCACTCTAAGGGGGATTCTCGACACGGAAGGCCCGGCTTCTATCGACAAATTTAATCTCTCAAATATTTTTGAATGGTTTGATGAACCACAGTTCAATGATGTCCTTCGGGATGCGATCGAGCTTGCAACTCCGCGTGCGCGCTTTTGCTACCGCTATACATTGGCCCGCGCGCAAAATTTGGACGGCAAGAACAAAAAAATTCTTACCTCTGAACCTGATCTAGCCGATCAGCTCTTCAAGCAAGATCGCGCTTTTATGTACGAGAGCTTTCACGTCTACCGGATGGCCTCATGACAGCAAGTCGTCGGGTTTTGATCACAGGTGCGACTTCCAAATTGGGAATCAATCTTGTCGCACGCCTGTTGCAAAAAACCGATGCTGACATCTGGATTCTAGTGCGAAAGCTCCCTCACGCACGTGATCCACTTAAGAGAATCGAGCTGAGCTTCGAGCTCCAGAATTCGAATATTCGATTGAGAGATTATCCGGGACGAGTGCATGTAGTTACGGGAGACATTTCCAAGCGTAATCTTGGCGTCTCCGACTCCCAGTTTGAAGAATTAAAAACAGCGCGAATTCAGGAGATTTTTCATTTAGCGGCATTCACAGATAGAAGAAGTTTTACGAAAGATAATCTTCTCAGCGTCAACTACGAGGGGACTTCAAGACTTCTGCGGTTCGGTAAGCTTTTGGGGGCTTCAGTTTTTAATCATTTGGGTTGGCTCTACTCCTCGCAGGGATCGCTTGGACCGGCCTCTGGAGCAGAAAACTATTTGGACTATTTGGATCAGGCGTCTGACTTTAACAATATCAGTGAGTTCGTTCATCGAATGACCACCGGACTTGTTGTCACCAAAGCGGCAAGTTTGGGAATGGCCTACCGAATCGTGGAGCCCGGCTATTTAATAGATCTAGAGAATCATCAGAAAATTTCTCACCGATGGTTTTATTATGTTTTCAGATCGGTCTTTGATGTCGCGTATGCCTACCGAAAGCTTGGCGCCAAAACTCCCACTCGAGTCAGATTCCCAGCCGCTGATGTTCCAATTTTTCTAACAACCCCAGCGGTTGTGTCGGACTTTCTAGTAGGCGTGTATTTAAAAGGACAGTCCTCCCTCGGTCAGGTCTATCAAGTTTTCAATGCAAAGGTATCTGTTCGAGATTTGCTCAGAATGATCTCCAAGGAATTTCCTGGGGTCGAATTGGAATTTGCAGTCGACAAAAAGGAACTCCCACTTCTTGAGCGTCAGATATTTCGACGATCGTTCATTTTTTTTGAGTACTTGATGAAACATAAGCGCTTCATGCCCGATCCCAAGGTTCACCAAATTGCCGAAGACTTTAAAATTAATTCGCCGATTTTTGATGAGGCCGCGTTTCGCGCACTAGCTCGATCCTGTCTAAACATCTATCGTCTCGATTCTGAAAAAATTGCTCTGCCCTTTGCATTTCATTCTCTCTTAAAGGCCCAGTTTCTGGGACGGCGTTTTGTAAAAAGATTAAATCTGAGGAGTGCGGCGAGTTGAGAGATCCCACTGAAATCCTCAAAGACGTTCCGACAATAGAGAGTCGGCTTAGCCGCCAGAAACTGAGTTATTACCTCTTGGGGAAAAAGATTTATTTTATTCTCAATTCCAATGCAAAAAGCGGAAACGTCTCTAGCATTATTAAGAGTCTCTCAAAAAGCTTTCCGCTCTATTCCTTCAACATTATTCTCTCAAGCGCTACCAAGGTGGCCACGGAACTCACTCGAGACATTCTTTCCAAAGACTCGCTATTTATCGTCATGGGCGGCGATGGAACAATTAATAATGCCGTTCAGTACTTAGTCAATTCGCCCGCGACATTTGGTTTGATACCCAAGGGAACCGCCAATGACCTGGCTACTTATTTTGGTATTCCCACGAATATTAAGAAAGCCTTGAAGCTGATCAGCAGGGGCATAACCACACGTTTGGATACCGTAAAGGTTAACGCACATCATCTTCTTACAATTGGGAGTATTGGATTTCCGTCTCTTGTTGCTGACACCGTCAACAAATTTAAAGCAGGCGGCATGGTTCAGAGATTCTTCCATCAGTATATTTTTAGGTCAGGCATCTATAAGATTTTTGCTTTTGGATTGCTGCTCCTTAAAGGCTCTACTGTGGCCCGCCATCGAGGCAGAATTACAATAGATGAGAACCCATTTTACGAGGGCGACTTTGTTGCGGTCTTCTTCGGCAAGCAGTCATTTTTGGGGAAATCCTTCTGCCCGCTTCCAAGGATGAAACACTCCGATCCCTATCTCATGATTTCCGTACTTAAATTTACAAACTTGAGGCAACTATTAAAGGATATGTATCAGTTGGGTGCGGGAGGCTCCGAACGTGTAGCCAATTTGCTTATTGGAAGCGGTCAAAGCTTTTCAATTGAGACCGAGAAATTTCAGCACCTCTTAGCGGACGGCGAAATTCTAGATTTTGACGATGAGTTTTGTGGCAAGCGAGTTCCGCAAGCGGTTCAGCTTTTGGTTCCGCCGACTTTGTCTAAATTTTCGGAAGTTTCGGAATGAGAATTGCCATTGTTAGTTCTGAGGTTAATTACGTCAAAGATAACTATCAGCATCTGATCACCGAGCTCATTCGAGAGCACAAGGACGCAATTGTGGGCCTGGTGATTGTTCGGACATTAAGCGCGGCTCTAGTTTTGAAGTCTTTGGGACTTTATTTGATCGGGGCACGAGGTATTTCCAAGAATATTCTGCGAAACGCCTGGAATTCTCTTTTTAAAAGTCCCGAGTCTTTCTTTGAGGCGAAGGGCATTCCTGTTTTTAAAACTAAGTCGATTAACTCCCTAGAGTCTCAAGATTTTTTGAGATCTCTTCAGCTAGATTTGATTCTGAATTTAAGAACACGAAATATTTTTAAGAAAGATATTTTAGAGATCCCCCGATGGGGCTGCATCAATATTCATCATGGCCTTCTTCCCCAGTATCGAGGAACGATGTGCGACCTTTGGGCATTGTCCGAGGGTCGCGCTATTGGTTATAGCATTCACTGGATGAACCAAAAAATAGACGACGGAAGATTACTTCGTGTGCGCGAGCTCAAAGAATTGGACACCAAGAATTATTCAGAAATCCCTTATCTTTCAAGTCTTCAGGAAGCGAAGGACCTGAAAGAATTGCTCGACAAGTTCAAGAATTCTGGGCCCGAAGCTGGATCCGAAAACCGCGGTGTGAAGGTGCTTCATTCGAAGAACCCAACTCGCCATCAAATTCGAGAAATGATTGAGAAAGGTATCGAGCTATGACGACGAATCGAAAATCATTTATCTATCTTCATGGTAGTCCGGGATCTCCGACCGATCTTTCGCCAGAAATACGCTTCAATCTCGCAAGTCGCTTTAACTTTATCGCCGACCAGAGAAGGGGCAGCACCTCCCTCCGAGACCAGGCAAGCCAGGTGCGAAGGCTCATGGACGATCGCGGAATTCATTCGAGCACGCTCATCGCTCACTCATTGGGCGCAGGCATAGCCCTCTGCTTTGCCCTTCAGTATCCCAAGAGATTGGATGGCGTCATTTTAATCTCGCCCTGGGCATTCCTTCGACCCACCGACAAAGTGTCCAAGCTCGTGCCTAAGCTCCTACAGATTCCCCTTCTCGCCAAGACTCTGGGAGCAAAAGCAATTAGAGCCAACCTCGCGCGCTCGCATTTTCCTCGACCTGTTCGCTCTGAGGCGCTTAGCGCACTCACCGAGAAATATTCTGCGCCGGAAGCAATAACTCGAATTCTTGCCGAAAAAAATGCGTTTATCTCAGAAATGCGTAACCAACAGAACAGGTGGCGAGAGATTCGTTGCCCCGTTGCAATCATAGCTGGTCCGCATGATCAAATTACGCCTTTTGAGTTTCAAGCCGCTCCACTCCAGAAAGAGATTCCAAATTCTCTGTTGATTCAGGACCCACGAGTTGGCCATTTGGCTTCACAAATCCGACCCGCAGATTTTTACTCAGCGCTCAACCACATTCGAATAGCCAGCGAAGGAGAAGCTTATGCCACGAACTGACGCTTATAAAACCATTGGATTTGTTGATGGCGAAAGCACACAGAATAACTGCATTTCATATTTAGAAAAACATCGAGAGATGTTTTCTAAAAAAACCGCTTTGCGCTGGACCGACAAGCCGACTTTGGCGTCGTGGACGGGAAATTTATCTGACCCAGTTCCCCATCATTCAATTAATTTTGAAGACTTTTATTCGAAGGTAAATCGATTGGCGTTTGGTCTCAAGAATTTGGGCATCAAAAAGGGAAATTGTGTCATTATATTTCTCCCGATGTCCGTTGAGCTCTATCAGGCCATGTTTGCCGTTATGCAAATTGGCGCGATTTCCGTATTTTTAGATTCTTGGGCACGACGCACTCACCTAGGTGCAAGCGCAGATACTGTTTCTCCAAAGGCGATGATTAGTTTCGAAGGAGCGTTTCAGTTTTGCAAAGAAGTTCCAGAAATCGATCAGATACCGATTAAGATCGTCGCATTTGCAGAGAAGAATAATTTTACTGCGAGCATCGCTGAGCTCGAATCCGGGGAGCGTCTCGTGGAGCTCACTCCCGTTACGGGAGACCACCCCGCACTGATCACCTTTACAACAGGATCCTCCGGAAGGCCCAAAGGCGCCAATCGAACTCATCAATTTTTGTCTGCTCAACATCATGCACTTGATGCCACGATTCCCTATACAGATGAAGATGCGGACCTTCCCGCATTTCCGATTTTTTCATTAAATAATTTGGCGGCGGGCGTGACTACTATTATTCCGGCGGTTGATATTGGTTCACCCACTCCAAGGGATCCACTGATTCTGATTTCTCAGTTGAAATCCTGCCAAGCGAACTGCTGCACTCTCTCCCCTTCGATGCTTGTAGAGATTGCCAAATATTGTCAGTCATCAGGAATTAAATTGGAATTTCTGCGCCGCGTAGTTACTGGCGGCGCTCCCATCTCGAACGATGACCTTCGATTGTTTAAATCGATTGCTCCCAAAACAGAAATCTGGGTTCTCTATGGATCCACCGAAGTAGAACCCATTGCGCATTTGGAGGCCAATGAGATTCTGGCGCAAGGTGAGGGTAGTGGTGTGAATGTTGGCCACTTCGCCGATGGTTTAGACTATAAATTTTTGAAGATTAATCGCTCCAATATTGAATTTGGAAGTTCGACGAAGTGGTCGGATTTGGAAGTTGGCGCGGGAGAGGTGGGCGAAATCGCCGTAAGCGGGCTCCACGTTTGTAAATCCTACTATAATTATCCAGAAGCAACGAAACAGACGAAGGTCATTGACGATGAAGGCCGTGTTTGGCACCGAACAGGAGATCTTGGCTACCTAGATCCAGATTCTCAGCTTTGGCTGGTGGGTCGAATCCACAACGCTATTCAGCGTAAAGGACAGTGGCTCTTTCCAGTGGGTGCAGAAATTGTTTTGAAGCGATTGGGATTTGCTGGACGGGTTGCATTTCTGGGAATCGCCGATCCAGAACTCACTGAAAGAACTTATGCTGTGGTGGCTGTCAATGATCCCGAAATTTTTAAGAACCCCAATCCTTACCTCCATCAAATCAAGGAAGTCTTAAGAATTGCTGGAATTCCAGCAGATGAAGCGATCTTAATGAAAGATATCCCCATGGATTCACGGCATCATTCGAAAGTTGAGTATGCAGTACTACGAGAACAGATTCTCCAAGCGAAAGATAAAGGAGGCGTTTTCATTGCTGCAACCCAGTAGATCTCAGAAGTTTTCTCCGCTTAAACGCTGGGGTTTGTTTATTAAGGAACGCTTCGAACCCCTATCTCATTTCTTGATGATCGCTTGTTTTTTCGGTGCAAACTATGCACTGGATCGGGCGATTATTTTTTCGACGGAGCCTTCGACCGGAAGAATTTTGATCGCCTTTATTGTGACTCTCTTATTCTTCTTTCACCTTCGCCTCTTCGACGAACTCAAAGATTATCAAGCGGATTTGCATATCAATCCAACTCGCCCTCTCCCTCGCGGCCTGATTGAACTTAAAGAATTTAGAATCGTCCTGATGTCGGTGATTGGTTTAGAAGTCTTGCTCGCCTCTCTTCTTGGCCCCCACGTATTAACCGCTCTGTTAGTTCCGCTACTTTTTTCGTTCCTTATGTATAAGGAATTTTTTATTGGAAACTGGCTAAGGCCCAAAATGGAGGCCTACGCAATCTCGCATACCTTGGTTTCCGCCTTCCTCGCTTTGTTCATTGCCTGCGCCGTCACCGATTCTGCGCTGGGCTTTCTGCCGCAGCCAATATTGATCGTGATGTTCATGAACTGGATGGTCTTTAATACTTTCGAGTTCGCACGAAAAACTTACTCACGCGAAGAAGAGCGTGAGAACGTAGAAACATACTCTCAGCGCTGGGGCGAGTGGGGCGCTTCCATCTGGGTCTTTGCCTTTACCTTTCTCGCGATGATCGCTGTGCTTCGACTCAATGACTTGATGGGCTGGAAGTTCTATTCACTGATTATTCTGGCAGGCGTATCCCTTGCGCCCTGGGTGGCGGGAATAATCTATTCCACCCAAAAAACCCTCAAGTTCGCCAAATTATACCGCGGCATTTGCGCAGCCTATCTTGTCTTATTTAATTTCCTTTTGCTCGCTTTCGGGCTTATTCATCTTATATGAGACCTCTGGCATGATTCCTCTGGCAGAAAAAATGCGGCCTAAGTCACTATCTGAGTGGGTGGGCCACGAGGAGCTCCTGGGCACAGAGTCCCCGCTCGGACGAGCCTTTAGGGATGACGATTTTTTTTCATTCATTCTCTATGCTCCTCCTGGAACTGGTAAAACCACTCTCAGCCGACTCGTAAAGTCGACGACCAAAAAGAATCGGGTCATTTTTTTAAACGCCGTTTCTTCCGGAGTAAAAGATGTCAAAGACGTGATCGAGGGCGCTGGACTTTGGCAGCGCTCACAAGATCAAGGAACGATTTTGATGATCGATGAAATTCATCGATTCAATAAATCACAACAAGATGTTTTGCTCGCCGCGGTTGAAAAGGGCGATATCATTCTGATCGGAGCCACGACCGAGAATCCGTCTTATGAATTAAACGCCGCACTTTTATCCCGCGTGAAGGTCTTCCGAATGGAATCCCTTACATCCGAAGATGTTTTAAAAATTCTAAATCGTGCCGTGGAGGCCATTCGCGTAGATTTTTCTGATCGATTGCAGATTGAAGATCAGGCCCTCGAACTCATTGCCAAGTCTGTTACGGGCGACGCAAGATCTGCTCTCAATATTCTAGAATCCATTCTGCCCTCCGTTACGATTTTAAGAGTGAGAAAGGCTTTGGAACAAAAACCCCTTCAGCACGACAAGACGGGGGATCTGCATCACCAAATCGTTTCGGCATTTATTAAGAGTATGCGCGCTAGCCAGGTGGATGCCGCTCTCTATTATATGGCAAGACTTTGGGAGGCGGGAGAAGATCCAACTTATATTGCACGAAGAATGCTGATCTTTGCTTCGGAGGATATTGGAAACGCCGATATTCGCGCTCTTGCAATCGCCAATGCTGTTCGACAGGCCTGCGAATTCGTGGGACGACCAGAATGTTACTACGCTCTTTCACAAGGAGTGATTTTTTTGGCCAAGGCGCCGAAATCCAGAGAAGTTGGAGAATTATTTCATCGCGCACTTCAGAAGGTTCAGCAAACTGGGCATAAACCACCGCCAAAGTTTTTAATGAACGCGAATACAAAACTGGATCGAGATTTAGGACGTGGCCGCCCTCGTGAAGGTGACGAATCATTTATGCCGAGTGAGGCGCATGAGGAAAATTAGAAGCATCGCCGATTTGGTAGATCACGCAGAGAAGCCCGCTCAAGTATTCATTGATCTCTTTTCGCTTGGCAAGTTCGCATGCATTCTTTGCGCCGGCTTTCTGAATGGCAGATCGAACTTTCTTCGATCCGTGATTGTAGGCCGCAAAGTGATCTGCCGTGATGTTCCGTGATGCCAGGATTGGAATCAATCCTGAAAATCGCGGAGATCCTTCCATCTAAACGGTCAATGGTGTGTCCATTGACAAAAAATAGAAATGTAATTACAATGTGGTTATGAAGGCCAAGCTTGTCAGAATAGGAAATTCTAAAGGTATCCGAATTCCGAAATCGCTAATTGAGGAGTTCAATTTTCAAGAGAATGTGGAACTTGATATTCAGCCCGACGGCCTGCTTATTCGATCTTCTCAAAAACCACGTTACCAGTGGGCTGCCGCCTTTGAAATGATGGCCAAAAATGGAGACGACGCAGTGCTTAATAAAACGACATTCTCCAACTCTTGGGATGGAGATGAATGGGAGTGGTGACGAATCGCTTTGATGTTTTTTTAATCAACCTAGATCCGACAGTGGGCCGTGAAATCAAGAAAACTCGCCCATGTCTTATTGTCTCTCCCAATGAAATGAATCATTATATTCAAACACTCATTATCGCTCCTATGACAACTAAAGGACGAGATTATCCCACAAGAGTTCCATGCACCTTCCAAAAAAAAACGGGCCAAATTGTTCTCGATCAAATTCGAACGATCGATAAATCCAGACTAGTTAAGCGTTTGGGTAAAATTGAAAATAAAATCGGACAAGAAGTTCAAAAAATTTTAGAAGAAATGTTCTCTCCATAATTTGAAAATTGTCAGATGAAGATTGTAAAACTGGCGGATTCTTCGACGGGTCGAGAATCCTGACAAATTTCAAGTAGTTCCAAAATCGTTTGCCAAAAGTGTGTCTGGAATGTGCCCAAAGTGTGCCTAACTCACGTGACAAACCGTGGAATCCCGGTGACGCGAAGATCATTAATTTTTCAGAAAGGAGGGTTAAATGAATTTAAAGCGGAGGAGATTCGGAGAGAGACTCGATGCGAACAGCATCGAGAGTTACGGATTCCCGACTGATGACTGTGCTTCCCAAGATCTCTAGAGAATTCGGAGAGAGACTCGATGCGAACAGCATCGAGAGTTACGGATTCCCGACTGATGACTGTGCTTCCCAAGATCTCTAGAGAATTCGGAGAGAGAGAGATTCGAACTCTCGTAGGAGTTTCCCCCTAACACGCTTTCCAGGCGTGCGCCTTCAGCCACTCGGCCACCTCTCCATTTTGTAAAAGAACAATAGCTATGAGTAGCTATCATTTTGCAGCGTCACCGTCCAACACTCTCACCCTCGATTTGGGATGTCTCTTTTTCGATCCTCCTCTTGAGTTGTCCAGCGCCCGAGGTTAGCTTTATACTGAGTTTATGGTTTGAAAAATTCCAAAATCGAAAATCCAAAAAAGCGCGCACTTGTCACGGGAATTACCGGCCAAGATGGCTCCTATCTTTGCGATCTTTTGCTCTCTAAGGATTATGAAGTCTTCGGCTTAATCCGTCGCGCTCCCTTCGAGATAAAAGACAAATATAGAAATATCCACCATCTCATCGATCGAGTTCACCTACTGCCCTGCTCTCTCGAAAATCAGCTCGGGCTTTATAAAATCATCGCAGAAGTTCAGCCGCAAGAATGTTACCATCTCGCAGCGTCTAGTTTTGTAAGTTACGATTTTGATAATGAGGCCTCGTTGATCTCGACCAATTTTAATTCGACACACTTTTTATTATCTTGCATTCGAGAACTCACTCCAAAATGCAAATTTTACTATGCTGGCTCGAGTGAACTCTTTGGAGATGCCGTGGAGTCGCCACAGACTGAGAAAACTCCATTTAACCCGCGCTCCATTTATGGGATCTCAAAGCTTGGGAGCTACCATGTCGTCAAAAATTATAGAGATCATCACGGGATATTTGCCTGCACGGGTATTGCTTACAATCACGAGTCTCCAAGAAGAGGATTTGAATACGTAACCCGCAAGATTTCTTCGGGAGTCGCGAAAATTCATCTGGGCCTTTCCGATTCTGTTGAACTTGGAAATCTAGAAACGCAAAGAGACTGGGGCTACGCGCCAGAGTTTGTGGAAGCCATGTGGAAGATGCTCAATGCCGAAACGCCAGAAGATTATGTCATCGCTGGTGGCGTATCGCGCTCTCTTCGAGCGCTTTTAGAGGCTGCTTTTTCAGCGGTGAATCTAGATTATCAAAAATATATTCGGATTAATAAAAAGTTTTTTAGGCCTTCGGAAAAAGTGCCTCTCGTGGGAGATTCTTCAAAAATAAAAAAAGATTTGAATTGGAGTCCAAAAAAAGATTTTAAAGAAATGATTTCAGAGATGGTCGCGAGCGATATTTCCGCACTCCAAAAATAAATTTTTCTACAAATAATTTAATCACCATAAACAAAGAAGCTCCGGCCACACCAAATTCCATTTTTGATTTACCTGCAACTCTGTCTCTGAACATGAATGGAATTTCTTTGGTACGAAAGTCCATAAAAATGGGTCTTACCGAAATCTCTATCATAAAATCGTTTCGAGTTCCTGTAAGAGCATCAAGATTAATTGCCTCAAGAACAGATCTACGAAAACACTTATACGCTGTAGTAGCGTCGGTGCACGGAACTCTCAATACCTGACGCACGAACTCATTCGAGAGCCAGCTAATTAAAAGTCGTTTGAAGGGCCAGTTTTCTACTCGAACGCCACCAATATAGCGGCTACCAAAAACAGCGTCGTGCGTTTCAATTTCTTTCATGAAAAGAGGAAGTGCCGCAGGATCATGAGACAAATCGGCATCCATCATCAGAATAACTTCGTAATCGTTTTTAAGCGCCCAATTGAATCCTTCAATATAAGCCCGACCTAAACCATTCTTGATTGTACGATGGAGAACATTAACCTCAGGAATCGTAAGAGCTAATTTATCAGCTAGCTCTCCCGTACCATCCGGGGAATTGTCATCAACGACTAAAATATCGACACCCACTTTTTGATCCCTAATCGCGTTAATAAGATTTAATAAATTTCCGTACTCATTGTAGGTGGGAATAACAATGACAGCTTTTCCAAGCAAAGCGCCCGTCGACATCGGGAAAGCTTGTCATAAGATATGGGATTATCAAAGACTCTATGATAAATTCCCCAGGAAAGAGGATGCTGATTGAAGCTCGTTATTTTTTCTGTGATTGCCGCGATATTTTCACTTATTAATCCCTTAAGAGAAGTTTTCGCACGCTATAGTTTAAATTTTCAGGATGGATGGAATTCTTATTATAGCTCTATTGCCGCCTCGGGTGCTCCCCTCTATGAAAATCCGATGGCTTATCCAAACTACCCCCCGCTTTCTTATTATATTATTGGAAATTTGGGCGCTTTTTTCGGAAATATTGTCAGCACGGGAAGAATGATTTCTTTGTTTTCTGTCGCATTTATTTCTGTGGGAGTATTCTTTATTTTGAGAAGACATTCAAAAAGTTTCAGAGTGTCTTTTCTAGGATTGCTCTGGACACTTTCGCTTTTAGGAATCTTTGCTCCCGATTATATTGCCATGAATCATCCTCAATTTTTGGCTCATGCCGTGATGATGGGTTCCATGCTTTTCTATATTCACTTCCGAGCTTCTGAGAAGCCATGCTTAAGGATACTAGTTGTTGCTGCAATTCTCGCTGTTACCGCACTTTTTATTAAGCATAACCTCTTAGCTTTTCCTTTCGCGGTCTCACTCGACCTCCTACTCCATTCAAGGCGTAGGCTTGTCGTTTGGTGTGTTTCTTTTTTTGGCGTAGGAGCAGCGGCTCTCTTTATTTTGAATTACCAAACTGAAGGAAGGCTCATTGAGGCTCTACTAGCAAAGAGGCAATACGATTTAGAAGGAATGTTTCATCGGCTTAGGTTTTCTATTCTCGTTTTGGCCATTCCACTTCTTTGTAGTTTTAAAACCGCAAAGGAAACTCTAAGAGATTCAAAATGGCGATGGCTCTCTATCTACTTTTTTTGTTCCTTGGGTCTGGGTATCGCAGCATTCAGTGGAGCAGGAATTGATGTGAATCTTATGTTCGATTTCGTCATAGCTGCCTCTATTCTCATTACGCTGGCCTCTGCAAATCCTTCTTCAAAATATGTTTTGCCCGCGATCATCATTTTACTTTCAGTTGGATCTGTTCTTCGGTTGTCTACAATGCCATCGCGAAGCGAAATTAAAACAAAAGAGGCCCTGTATGAACGGGATGTAGAAATCATTCGTTCGATTCCAGGACCTGCTATTTGCGAAGATTTACTTATTTGTTTCTGGGCCGGTAAGCCGCTTCAATTTGAGACATTTCTTATTAAGCAAAGTATTGTCACCAAAAAAATCGATGAAACTTTAGTTTTAGAAACCTTGAGGAATAGAAAGTGGGCGGTCGTTCAGGTAAATCGGCCCGAAGCTCCCAATCGGTTTACCGAGAACTTTCTACAGACATTAAGGGCTGAATATAAACTTCACGACTCTCGAGATAGGGGCCCGCGGATTTTTTATATTCACCGTTAAGGATTCACTTCGAAGCCGGCGACATTCCAACTAAGCATTCCGCCGATCATAGTGTGCACCTTCGAAAACCCATTTTTTTGTGCATGGTCCGTTGCCACACCAGAACGTCCGCCACTCTTGCCCATAACTCTCACGGTGAATGGAGGGTTAAATCGGCGGCCTAACCTGTTATTTTTTTTCTTCAAATTTGGGAAACTTTTGGGAAACCCCGTACTCAAAACAACTCGAAAGGACTCGAGCACCTTAAATCATTCAAGTCTTAGTCTCAACTGCCAAACCCAGCGCATTCCAGGCCAACATTCCTCCGGCCATATTATAGACCTTGGTAAAACCCTGATCCAAGGCCAACTGCGTGGCGGCGCCCGATCGGCCCCCGCTCCGGCAAACAAACACATAGGTCGTATCCTTTGAAAGCGTCGGCAAAAAATGCGGAAGGTCGGTCTCAAGTGTTACGAGCTTCGCACCTGCAATATGCCCAAGCTCCCCCGTGAATTCGTCCGGCCTGCGAACATCAATAAGGGTGAATTCTTTGGCGCGAGCTGAAACCTCTTGGGGCTTAAGTTCTGGAATCATCTGATTCACGTACATCATTGCCCCCCGAAAATAAAGTGCGCTTAGCCTGCCAAGGCAATTTGGACTCTAAGTCCCGTACTATGAGGCAAAATTACCGCGGTTCTGAGAGCTGGTGTCAAAATCCGAAAGTCGACGGGTGCACCTGAACCGAAGTCCAGACCCAGGAGTGGAAGCCGAGATAGATTCGTAACGAGGAAGCCTTTGTGAGGATCCGCGACATGAAATCTCTCCATAGTCTGCAGCCCTTCACTTAATCGTAGAGATTCCAAACATTGAAGAGAGCTTTCAACGGCAGAGACATCAATCGACTTCACGGTTTCACTAATTTTCTGCGCAAGCAGACCCAACTTTAAATCCCTCGCTTCATCGTAGTTCATTCTAAACGACGCTCCACGAATGGCGTTTCCAAAATAAAGTGGTCCCGCCTTTGGAAAAATCCTACGAAAATCATACGCACATGAAAGGGTCAAAAGCTCTCCCGCTTTTTGGTACTCTAGCACAAATCTTTTCCAAAGCTCTGCCGTAAGTACGTCATTCAAAGAAAGCCGTGGTTTCAAGTCACTCGATGCATTTTTATAAAGAGCATCCAATTCGGCTTTTGAAAAATCGATGACCTTCCATTTAATCCTAATCTCTGCTGGGCGAGGTTCACTGGAAATTGAAAACCCTGTTCGATTAAAAATTTCATCTGAGGAAAACTTCTCGGCCCCAGGATCTGGCTTGTGAATAAAAACAGACCGATCAAGAGCTGGGGAATCAGGACTCTCTACTCGAAACAATCTCGACCAGGCCGTCAGAAACATAAAATAGCTGTAGCCATCAACCACTGAATGCGAGGCGCTCACCCCTAGAGCTGAATTCCCATCAGAATGGGTGAGCCTAACATCCAACAGAGAATCTCCAGGACCACTTCGGACGCTTTGAATAAAATCTCCCAATGCAGCCAAATTATCCATCGAAGGCATTGATACGGATTTTAAAAACTGAAAGCGATGTGCAGATTTGCTGGAATCAAATCCCAAGGAATTTTTTCCAACGGACTGAAGCGTTGATTTAAGCGGCCAAAATAAATTCACCGCCCCCGCAAGACTCGATTCGAGTCGAGAGGGATCTACCAGTCCTCGAAAAAGAAATACGAAATTAATGGGGTAAGCGCCTCGGCCAGTAAACAAATGATCAACGGGTGATAGTTTCATTTTGAAAATCCGAAATTCCTTAAAGAATCCGGAAAGAGACTCGATGCGAACAGCATCGAGACTTACGGACTGGCTACTGGCGACTCGACTGACCGAGTTCTTTAAAGAACTCGGAAAGAGAGGGATTTGAACCCTCGATACGGTTGCCCGTATACTAGTTTTCGAGACTAGCGCCTTCAGCCACTCGGCCACCTTTCCAAGCCGTTATGATTAATCAATCGGAGGACTTTTTTCTACGCCAAATTCCAAAGCCTTCAAATTCGCCCTCAAAGTTGTAGTTGGCCTGCAAATATGAATTCAGGTCGGGATAGTCCTTGATGGGGAAAAACTGACAATCGTTGAGGCTTGCCGAAGCTGTATCAATAAAAAGCTGGGGCTTCTTCTTTTCAAAATCGGCCAGATAAAAGCTCATATTTCGCTCGAAAAACGGATGTTTAGCGCTGCTGTGCATCCCACCCATTCGCCCCGAAACATAATCGGCTGGAATAAACCGAGTTCCCGAACCTCGTTCGCTTATCACATAAATTTGGCTCGCCAATCCCCAGACCACAATTCGATCCTCGGGGTCAGTGTTGGCCCTTATATGATCGGACAACCAGTAAATGGCAGAACCAATTGCAATAAAAAGTGGAGAAAAAATAGGTCGAGAATTTTCCTGTTGGCTGCGTGTATCGCCAATATAAGAAAAATTATCCAAAGATTCCAGAGCAGAAAATCCTGCAAACTTCCATGTATCCAAAAAAATCCAACAATAGACGCACAGACAACGCTTACTCCCTACAAAACTCCGGCACTGATAGTCAAAAGACTTGCGAACTGCTTTTTGCCATAAAACATAAATGCAAAGAAAAATAACGGAAAGCGCATAAGGGACCGCGCCGATTTGCTTGAAGCCGGTGGCAATGGCCGCCAATGTCGCTGAAGCAAACATCAATCCAGTAGACCAACCGGCCAATACATAAAATGACAAGACTCGAGATCCACGCGAATAAACTCACTGATCCCCCTTTGTAAAAATTCGATCTTCTGTCAGCAACCGCTGATTCAAATAAATTTTCTTCACTGTCTCTTTCAAGACGGGAATATGGGACAGAGCGTCTTTCGAATGAATCAAATTTTTCGATTCCAAGGGATCTACCGAGAGGTTGAAGAGCATTTCATCTCCAGAACTCAGAGATTTAACATATTTCCAAGGGTAAAGAACTGATCCCAGATACACTCCATCATAGGGCTGAAGAATGGGAACAGGCACGGCGCTAACATTTGCTTCTTGCTGAGTCTGGGGAAGCGGCTTGCCTATAAATTGACTGAGTGTGGAAATTCCCGCCAAGTCCAAGATCGTGGGAGCAATGTCAATTTGGGAAAAAGCCACATTGCTAATTTGGGTCGGTTGAATTTTTCCGTTCCATAGCATCAATAGCGGCACTCGAAAAAGCTCGTCGTAAAAGCTGATCTCATTCGACAAATTTTGTCGAACACCGGTTGGAAATCCGTGATCCCCTAAAATTAAAATCAAGGAATCTTCCAAATATCCGCCAAATGAATGGAGTTCTGAAAGGCCTGAGTAAACGACTGCGGTTCAGAATATAAAAACTTCTGATCATTCGGCATATCGTCAAAGCCCTGATGATTAGAAATCGTCGCTAAAACGCTAAAAAACTTTGCCTTAGAATCCACGGCATGAAGGTCATCCAAATATTTAAAATATTTTTGGTAAAATCTATCGTCTTGAAGTCCCCACCCCCAAACGAGTCCCTTCTCATCGGGCTTCACAAATTTCTCGTCCATACTGAGAACGTTTTGAAATCCAATTCTCTGCATAAAATTGCCGGTATTATCGAACTTCAGGCCCTGATGAGCTTGAATATAAATGGAAGTATAACCCGCCTCATTGAGGATCTCTGGCAAACATCGAAAATGATTGTCGATATAGCTGGTCATGATTTTCGCTCGATAGCTCGGAATGATAGAACAGATCATCGCCGAGTGACCGCGTTCGGTCTGCATGGAATTGGAATAGAAGGTGTCGAAATAAATACCCTTCTTTTTGAGAGAATTAAAAAAAGGTGTGACCTCTTTTCCGTTGCCAGCCAACTGATCAACCCAGGTTGACGAAAAAGATTCCATCATCAAAACAAAAATATGTTTAGGAGCCTTCTCGGCGGAATGCTTCGAATTAAAATTATTTACGTAAGGAAATTTTTGATTCGAATCAATGTAGGACAACAAAGCTTCATCCGGATCTTGAAAATACTGAAACGCCGACCGAGCGAAGGCGTAGATAAGTCAAAAATAAATTAAACCACAAAAAAAATACAGTGGTTGACACTACTAAAATAAAACCCAAAAAATATTCCTGATCGGTCTGAATAATTCGGCGGCTGAGGAGTACCAAATAACAAATAAAACTTAGCGGCACGGCTATAATTAAATTGGAATAGTGCCTCCACGGAATTCTTAGTTCTTTCCTCATCTCGAACTGGTCCCAAGAACTTTCTTGAGAGCATCTGCCACGCGAATCTGATCATTTTCCGTCAAATACGGATGAAATGGTAAGCTAAATACTCTCGAAGCGGCACTCTCCGCAATTGAGAAAGTCGACGCCTCTTTGTAAATTTTTTGAAATGCCGGCTGGAGATTCATCGCAATGGGATAATGAACCATCGTGGGAACGCCCAAATCTTGCAGCGCACTTTGCACTCGATCCCGATCTTCAACTTCCAATGTATACTGCGCAAAGACGCTTTTGTTATCGGCCTGAATCTCTGGAGTTGGCATGAATCCCTTAAGCGCTTCGTCATATTTTTTTGCCACTTTTTGCCTGAGCGCAATTTCCTCTTCAAAAATCTCAAGCTTCGCCAGCAAAATTGCAGCTTGAATTGTATCCAATCGCGAATTCACGCCTACGAGGCTATGATGGTAGCGGCGATCCTGCCCATGCACTCGAATCATTTTCATCTTAGCCGCGAGATCGTCGTTGTTCGTAAAGCAAGCGCCGCCATCGCCGTAACAACCCAGTGGCTTGGTCGGAAAAAAACTCGTACAGGCGATATCGGTAAAAGAACAAGATCGCTTTCCTTTATAGGTCGCGCCAAAACTCTGCGCGGCATCTTCAAAAACCATGAGCTTATGTTTTTTAGCAACTGCATTGATGGCGTCTAGATCACAGCACTGACCATAAAGCGAAACGGGCAAAATAACTTTCGTCCGCGCGGTGATGAGGCTCTCGATTTTTGTGGGATCGAGATTATAAGTTTTTGGATTGATGTCTGCAAAAACTGGCTTGGCCCCCAAGAGCAAAATAGTTTCGACGGTCGCAAAAAAACTAAATGCCGTCGTAATGATCTCATCGCCCGGCTTAATATCCGCCGCCATCATCGCGATCTGAAGAGCGTCGGTTCCATTGGCGACCGAAATGCAGTGCTTGATTCCTACGAACTTCGCAAGCTCCGCTTCCAGTTCCGCCACCTCGGGTCCCATGATGAATTTGGAGTGATCGAGAACGGTGGATATTCGTTTCTCCAGTGATTTCGAGATTCTGCGACGTTGAGCTCCAAGATCGATAAATTCCATCTTCGCATTTCACATCATTCGGGGTGTCAAAGTCGAGTATTGGGTGAAAGAAATGACAACGCATCATACTATTTTTGACTACTTCGAAAAAGTATACGCTCTCGATAACTCTAGGGCTGATTCTAAAATTGCGCGTGGCAAAGTTTTGATGCGAGCGATTGAAAGAGAGCAGCGGCCTGCTCGAAAATTGAATTATAGTAGCCGGATTGAGGGCGATGCAAAGCACTCGAAATGAG